>Ga0194111_10004080_pt1 | contig 17082 bp, 17 predicted proteins | sample TA2KigC300mmetaG_FD_146194 | JGI IMG/M metagenome (GOLD analysis project Ga0194111, IMG submission 146194) | Freshwater microbial communities from Lake Tanganyika, Tanzania - TA2015033 Kigoma Deep Cast 300m | ecosystem: Environmental > Aquatic > Freshwater > Lake | place: Tanzania: Lake... | reverse complement strand
GGGCCAATTCCTGGCCCTCCAAACGGCGGAAATAGCGAGCATAGGGCGCAAAGTAATCGGCAATATCCGGAAAAATAACCTCCTTGGACATGGAGCTAACATACTATAATATCCTTTAATAAGCAAGATAATCTGTCGGAGTAGTAATAATACCGTTTTCGGTTTTCGGTTTTCGGTTAAAAGATTATTAAATTAGGCTGTTGGAAAAGTTCGCCAAGTGGGTTGCCTCTTTCTGATTCTGATTACTGAATGCTGGCCGCGGACGACTGAATCAACAGACGGGTAGATCCGAAGGCCGCATCGGAAAGGTAAAGAAAAACGCGGTGCCTTTTCCCGGGGCCGTCTCCACCCAGATATGGCCGCCGTGAGCGTCGATGATCCGCTTCACCGTGGCCAGCCCCATGCCGAACCCTCCTTCTCCCCCGGTTCCCTGTCCCCGCTGAAAGAACTTAAAAAGTTGAGGCAGGTCTCCCGTGGGGATTCCCGGTCCCTGGTCCTTGACCATGAAGCGCACTTCCCCATCGCCTTCCCGGGCTTCCAGGAAGACACAGGTATGAGGCGGGCAGTATTTAATGGCGTTCTCCAGGAGGTTTTCCAAAACCCGTCGGAATAACAGGGGATCCGCGGCCAAGGTCAGGACTTCCTGGGGTAAGTCTGTTTTGATGCAAATGTCTTTGGCTTCGGCCAGGGGCAGGAGCAGGGCCACCACCTCCTGGCATTCTTTCTCCACCTGAATGGCGCTGGGCATGGGCCTCAGGATGTGGAGGTCCAGCCGGGCAAATTCCAGGAACTTGCCGATGAGCTTTTCCAGGCGCTGCATTTCCCGCTCAACGGTCTCCATGTAGGTCTGCTGCTCCGGGGACAAAGGACCGACTTTGCCCTGGACCAGGCGGTGGATGAGGCCGGAGACGCCCACTATGGGGGTTTTTAGGTCATGGGCGAACATGTTCACCAGGTGGCGGCGCTCTTCCTCCAGCAATTTAAACGGGCTCATATCCCGGAAAATTAAGGCCCCGCCGTGAAAGACGCCTTGTTCATCCCGGAAAGCCAGGGTGCTGTAAAGAATAGGGATCTGCTGGCCGCCGCGGTTGGTGATGAAATCTTCCTGGTCCAGCAGCTTTTCAGGAATGGCAGGGTTTTCCAGGGGACATCTCTGGCCGCAGAGGACGCAGTGAAAAACCTCCCGGCAGTGGCGCCCCAGGGCCTCAGATTGGCTGAACCCGGTGATCTTTTCGCCCAGGGGGTTGAGTTCGGTGACCAGCATCTGCCCATCCACCACGATAATCCCCGCGGGCGCGTTTTTCAGGATGAAATTGAAAAGGGCCAGTTTCTCCTTTTCTTTTTGGAGGGAAGATTTATTCTGGCGTCGGGGCATAATTTTCCACCGTTTTAATAAAATATTACTCATTAACTAACCCCTTATCAAGGTGTCTTTGCAAGGGAAATCCCTGGCATTGACTGTCGGGATATGTTATTAATCAAAATTCCAAGGTAGTGAAAAATGTCTCAAGCTCGCACCCGTTTTTCTCCCAGTCCCACCGGCTCCCTGCATCTGGGCGGGGCCCATACCGCCCTCTTCAACTGGCTCATCGCCCGGCGCCACCAGGGCGTCTTTATCCTGCGCATCGAAGACACGGACAAAGAGCGCTCCCAGGAACGCTTTGTAGAGGAAATCCTGGACTCCCTCACCTGGCTGGGTCTCCCCTGGGACGAAGGCCCCTACCGCCAGTCCGAACGTCTTCACGTCTATAACGAATATATTGAAAAACTCCTGGAGCGGGATGGGGCCTACTATTGCGACTGCCCCCCCGGAGACCTGGAAGCGCGGCGCCAGGAAGCCCTGGCCCGGGGCGAGAAGCCCAAATACGACGGCCGCTGCCGGGAACGGGGGCTGAAGAAGGGCCCGGACACCGCGGTGCGCTTCAAAACCCCCCTCACCGGGGTCACCTTCTGGCACGACCTCATCAAAGGCCACATCGCCTTTGACAACCGGGAACTGGACGACCTGGTGCTGGCCCGGGCCGACGGCATTCCCACTTACAACTTTGCGGTGGTGGTGGATGACATCACCATGGCAGTGACCCACGTCATCCGGGGGGACGACCACGTGCCCAACACCCCCCGCCAGCTTCTTATCTACCAGGCCCTGGAGGCCCCGCCGCCCCGGTTCGCCCACATGCCCCTGATGCTGGGGAAAGACCGGGCCAAACTTTCCAAGCGCCACGGTGCCCTGTCCATCCTGACCTACCGGGAAATGGGCTTCCTGCCCCCCGCCCTGAACAATTACCTGGCCCGCCTGGGCTGGTCCCACGGCGACCAGGAAATTTTCACCATGGAGGAATTGATTCAATATTTCTCCCTGGAGCACGTCACCAAATCTGCGGGCATTTTCGACGAAGAGAAGTTGCTGTGGCTCAACAGCCACTATATCAAGGAGACCCCCCTCCCGGAACTGGCCCGGTTGCTGGTTCCCTTCCTGGCCCGTATAGGGATAGAGACCCCCGACCCCCAATATCTGGCGCGGGTGACGGGCACCTTGAACACCCGCAGCAAAACCCTGGTGGATATGGCGGAAAGAGCCCTTTTTTACTTCCGGGATCCTTCGGTCTATGACGAAAAGGCGGCCAAAAAATTCCTCACCCCCGAAGCCGCCCCCCTGCTGGAGGAAATCTCCCGGCGGCTGGAGGCCTTGCCCGAGGCCACCGAAGAGGCTCTCAACCTCATGTTCAAGGAACTGGAAGCGGAAACCGGCCTGAAGATGGGGAAACTGGCGCAACCGGTGCGGGTCGCCCTCACCGGAAAAAGTGAAAGTCCGGGGCTTTTTGAGATCATCAGCATCCTGGGCAAGCAAGTGACCCGGCGCCGCATCCGCCGGGCCGTGGAGTTTATTCAAGAAATTTCGCATAAAGGTTGACATGGGACAGCCAAACGGCTGATAATCGTTGCTGCAAAATAAGGAGGTTGGGGATTCATGGCTCATCATACCGAACATCATCACGAGGAAAAGATTCCGGCCTACCGGAAAAAACAGGCGGTCCTGTGCGTCCTGGTGTTCATCTGCCTGGGACTGGCCTTTTGGATCGGCACCGCACTGGGCGCGGTAATTTCCATCCTGGCGGCCTCATTTATCTGTTTCTGGGCCTCCAAAATGGAGCCGGAAAAGGCCCCTGACGAGCATCATCATTGAACCAGTAACCAGTGATCAGTAATCAGTAACCAGTGACCTATCCCTTCTGACCACTGGTCACTGGTCACTGATTATTGGCCACTGGCAAAGGAGGGAGCCATGCGCATCGCGTTGATGGGGCAGGCGGCATTTGGCGCGGATGTTTTAAAGGGCCTGGTCAAAATGGGGCAGGAGGTGGTAGGGGTTTTCTGCCCGCCGGACCGGGGCGGCAAGGCGGACCCGCTGAAAGAGGCCGCCGTGAACGCTGGCGTCCCGGTCTTCCAGCCCGCGCACCTGAAAAATCCCGAAGCCTACGACCAGATGGTCAAACTCAACGCCGACTTGGGGGTCCTGGCCTTTGTCACCGACATCGTGCCGGCCCGGGTTTTCAATGCCCCCAGGCTAGGCTCCATCTGCTACCATCCCTCCATCCTTCCCAAATACCGGGGCTCCTCCGCCATCAACTGGGCGGTGATCAACGGCGAGACCAAAACCGGGCTTTCCATCTTCTGGGTGGACGAAGGCATTGACACTGGCGATATCCTCCTTCAGAAAGAGGTGGAGATCGGCCCCCAGGAGACCACCGGGGAAGTCTATTTCAACAAACTCTATCCTTTAGGGGTGGAGGCCGTCCTGGAGGCGGTGGACCTGGTTGCTAAAGGTAAGGCGCCCAGGATTCCCCAAGATCATTCCCAGGCCACTTACGATCCCCCCCTAGACGAAAAGTTAGCCGGCCTGGATTGGAAAAAACCAGGCCCCCAGGTCTTCAACTTCATCCGGGGCTGCGATCCCCAGCCCGGAGCCACTACCACCTTCCGGGGCGAGAAGGTGAAGCTCTACAACGCCCGGTTCCTGGAAGAAGCCTCCAACGCCTCTCCGGGGGAGATCTTGGAAGTGATCGACAAGGGGTTAAAGGTGGCCGTCCCCGGCGCCGCCGTTCTCCTCACCCGCTTCCGCACCAAAGATCTGGGCAAGGTCAAAGCTCCGGAGTTCATCCAGGCCAAACAGCCCCGAGTGGGGGAAAGGTTCGGAAGCTGATTGCACAACTTTCCAATTACAATGACGAATATCGAGGAGTTAGCCGCTTGATGTTGTTTGCGGCTACCCTCTCGTTCCCAAGCTCCCGCTTGGAAACGCAAAATTTTCTGCCGAAGCTCCTGCTTCGGCAATCTGGGTGACATAGCTTACATTTCTCGTTTCCAGGAGAATGGCCGTGAAATTCAGAGTTATCATTGAGCAAGACGAAGATGGAGTTTTTGTAGCCCATTGCCCCGCGCTCCCGGGTTGTGTTTCCCAAGGAAAGACTCGGGCCGAGGCCGAGGCCAATATAAAAGAAGCCATCGCCGGATATCTGGAGAGCCTCAGAAAGCATGATGAACCTGTCCCGCCGCCCATAACCGAAGAGATTGTTGAAGTAGCCATATGACCAAGTTGCCCTCGGTTTCGGGCCGAGATTTAATTAAAGCCCTGGCCAAAATCGGCGATCAGCGTGATCATCAGAAGGGGAGCATATCATTTTGCGTCACCGGAATCCGCCTCACCGCCGCCTGACCATTCCCGATCATCAAGAAATTGCCAAAGGAACTCTAAGAACTATTATCAGGGAAGCCGGCCTTACGGTGGAAGAACTGCTTAATCTGCTATAATCATTACGGTATCGTGGTCCATGAAACCCATCGGCATTTACTACCACCCCTCTTTTTCCCGCAAGAGCTACATGACCATCGGCAACCGGCTCCGGGATTTTCCCGAAGCCCTGGAGCACCTCCTTGCCAAGTCCAATGTCAGGATGTTCGAATCGCCCCGGGCGCCGGTGGAGCTAATCCTCAAGGTACACCATCCGGACATGATCCACATGGTGGCCCGGGACCAGATGTGCTCCACCGCCTATGAGTCCGCCGGGGGGGTGGTGGCGGCCATGGAAGCCCTGGCTAAAGGGGTGATCGACCGGGCCTTTTGCTTTATCGGCGCGGGGGGCCACCACTCCGGCTTCCGCCAGTTCTGGGGGGCCTGCTGCTTCAACGACGTGGTCATGGCCCTAACGCAGGTGCGGGAAATCAGCTCCTGGCGGCGCTTTGCCATTGTGGACACCGACGCCCACCACGGGGACGGCACCCGGCAGCTCGTCCAGGCAGATGCTGAGGTGCTTCATCTATGTTTCTGCGGCTCTGACTACCGCTCCCCGGACGGGACCAAAGTTGACGTGGACGTGTACTCCCTGGCTTGGCGCAGCGACATCAATGCCCGGTACGTGGAAGAAGTGCGCCGCCACCTGCCCTTGATTTCCCAGTTCCAGCCGGACCTGCTGGTGTGGTACTACGGCTTTGACACCCACGCCGACGACTACGGTTCCCTGGGGCTCACCGAAGCCGCCTTTTTCCAAATCTGCGACCTGATGCTGGAGACCTCCACCGAGGTTGGAATCCCCCTCCAGGTGGTTCTGGGGGGAGGCTCCCTATCTTATCTGGCCGCCAATACCATCCCGGAAATCATCCGCCGCCTGGCGGAGCATTAAAAATGGGAGGCCGCCCGCATCATGGGCGACCTCCCATTTGGCCGCGTCCCCGCGCCCTGTCCGCTATCACTGCCTGGCTTTCCTGGACCCTTTGCCCTTAGCCGCCTTTTGGGCTTCTTCTTTGGCTGCGGCTTGCTGAATGGCTTTGACCAACTCGTCGGCCATTGCAGGGTTAACTTGGCGCAATTCATCGAGCTCTTGCTTGGCGGCCTCCGGGTTGTTGACGGTGAGATAGAGAAGGACCATCTCGATATAGGGGTCGGGGAGATTGAAATACGTTTTCTTGGCATCTTCAAACAAACCTGCCGCTTTTTTGAGGTCTTTGGCATGCTTGGCCTGGCGGCCGCGAACCACCAGAGCCTTGGCTTCGGCAAGCCAGCCTTCGGCCCGTGCTTCCAGGGCCAGGCCGGGGCCCATCTTCATTTCCAAAATGTTCTGGCCGGCGGAGGCGAAATTGAGCATCTGCCCCTCTCCGATGAAAAAGGTGTTGACCCCGATCACCTGACCCTGCATGTTTATAGCGGGGCCGCCGCTGGACCCCGGCGAAATAGGCGCCGAGATTTGAATAAACCTCTTTTTATTCTTTTCCCGCACCGCGGAGACAATGCCGTCCGCCACGGTCCATTCCATGCCCTTGGGGTTTCCCACTACCAGCACCTTTTCCCCCACCTGGGGGAGGACCCCCGTCACCTTGAGGGGCAGCGTCGCCACATCCGGGACCATTGCCGCCAGGATCAGGTCTGCGGCTCGGTCTTCCGCCAGCACCCGGGTCACCGGGTAAGTTTTCCCTTCCAGTGTTCTCACCTTGGCTTGGGTGGCCCCCTCCAGGACGTGGTAGTTGGTGATAAAGGCACCTTGATTATTGACAAAAAAACCGGAGCCGTATTTCCGATGGCGTCCGTTTATATCCAGAATCTGGACATATACTACGGACGGTTTGACCTGTTTGATGAGTTCGGGCAAATTCCCTTCGCCCGAAGCTTTGGCTGCTGAGGGCATGGCAGACTTTAATTTTTCGGCCAGTTTGGTGTCGAGTTCTTTCAGAATCTCCCATTCTTTTGCCGCGTCTTTCGTCCGACCGGCCAGCAGGTACGACAACCCCAAGTAATAGTGGGCCTGGGGGTTGTCAGGCTTAAACTTCGTCGCCCGTAAGGAGTAAGTGATGGCCCATTCCTTGTCTTCCCTTTTTAAGGCCCGGGCGGCCCTGGATAGATAGGATTCGAAAGCTTCATCGACGTGGGCGGCGGCCCAGTCGGCAAAAGCCTGGGGCGCTCCGGCCGGCTGCAGGAATTCCGGGGGCGCGGGAACTGCGAAATTGATAGGTTGGCCTTCGCTGGTGCCTGAACCTCCCACCCCCACCAATTCGCCTTTCAGGGTCACCACCGCGGCACCCTCCGCCCCCGAAGGAACGGCGGCGGAGATTACGATAACCCTGCGCCCCAGAAACTCCCGGACGCTGGACACCATGCCCTCGTGCACGGTTGACTCCATCTTTTTGCCGTAACCCGCCACCAACACCCGGGAACCCAGATTCGGAGCCGTGGCGGCCATCGTCAGAAACGGCCAGGGCGCGCCGGGGGGATCTACCAGCAGTTTCACCAGATCGGTGGTTTTATCATCCGCCAGCACTGCCTTGACCGGGTAATCCTGATTCGCTCCGGTCCGGATCAGAAGTTTGGAAGGTCCCAAAACCACGGAACGGTGGGTGAGAAGATGACCTTCCGGACTGATTAAAACCCCGTTCCCGGTTTTCATTAATTTGCCTTCTCCATCGTAACCCGTGACCTGGACCACCGCACCCATGGTTTTATTGATCAGAGCTGAGACGTCTTCCTGGCCCGGAGCCTGGCCCACGGATAAGAGTAAGACCTGAAATCCCACTACCAACGCAAAAAAAGCGGCCCGCACCATTGGAATTCCCCTTAAATTCATTTTTCTTGGCTCATGTTAATATTAAACGGGAAAATAACGCAACTTTTATCGTTTGGAAGGCTCAGGGCCCAGGATCCCTTAAAACCGTTTTCGGTTTTCGGTTTTCAGTTTTCGGCTAAATGAAACTGTATTATCAGTAAGTTAGCCATAGAATTAGTAGCATCTGAAACTGAACTTGGTATAAATACTTAAAAAATATTTGTATTTTTATGAATTCTCGCTATAATTGCGATGTAGCGGTGTGGATATTGCTCCTGTGGGGGGCTGGTTTCCCTCAGCCTCAGGGGTGGTTCCTTTTTAGAAGGAGATAAGACGATGCTGCGCCGCCTTTCCCTGGTGACCTTGGCCGCCGCGCTGCTTCTGGCCCTGGCGCCCGGCGCCCAGGCCCTGGACATCAACATCATTCCCGGCGCCAGCCTGTCCGCCAATCCCCAGGCTCTGGATTCCTTTAACCGGGCGGCGCAGCAGTGGGAGCGCCGCTTCTCCGACCCCATCACCGTCAATATCAATGCCAACCTGGCTGCCCTGGGATCCGGCATCCTCGGGTCCACCGACACCGTAATGCTTTATGGCGGCTATAACACCATCCGGACCGCCATGGTGGCCGATGCCGCGCCTTATGCCAACAATGCCATCGTGGCGTATCTGCCCACCGTCTCTGAATTCAGCGCCTATGTGCCCAGCGGCTTCGGCCTTACAGGTGATATTGGGGCCAGCAAGGCCAACCTCAAGGCCCTGGGATTCACCGGCCTGGATGGCGCCTTCGGCGCCAGAGACGCCACCATTACCTTCAGCACCGGTTTCTCCTTTACTTACAACCACCACGTGGGCGGGGTGACGCCGGGAACCATTGACTTTGAAACCGTCGCGGCCCACGAGATCGGCCACGCCCTGGGCTTCATCTCCGTGGTGGATGCCATAGATTACTACAAATCCCTTGGCCTGACCGGCGACGTTTATCCATATTCCCTGGACCTTTTCCGGTTCGGCAAAGACATCTCCAACCCCTCCAATTATTCGGGATTCACCAACAATCCCCGCATGCTGGTTCCCGGGCAGGAAGCCATCTTTGACGATCTAACCAGCGAATACCGCATGTCCACCGGGAGTGAATACGGGGACGGCCGCCAGGCCAGTCACTGGAAAGACGATGCCCTCCTGGGCAGCTTCATCGGCCTGCTGGACCCCACCCTGGGTTACGGAGTCTATTTTGACGTGGCCGAGCCGGACGTGCGCGCCATGGACCTCATCGGCTACGACCTGGTCCTGACCCCTGTGCCGGGGGCTTTTTGGCTGCTGGGTTCGGGCCTACTGGGGTTGGCGGCTTTGCGCTTCCGCCGGCGCCGCTAGCTCCGGCGCGATGTAAAACAGAAACGCCTGCACCTTAAAATCAACCGCCAGTGGCGGCTGCTCCCCATTTTTCCATTTCCTTCAATGCCTTAATAACTTCCCTCACCCTTGCCATCTTACCGAAATTTTTATATAATTTATTTTATGTTGTTAGAGAAATTACAAACCATCGACCAACGCTTCCGGGAATTGGAAGGACTACTGGGCGACCCCGAGATCATCAAGTCCCAGGACCTCTACCAGAAATACCGCAAGGAATACGCTGACCTCAGTCCCCTGGTCCAGACCTACCGGCGTTACCAGCAGGTGCAAAAAGAACTGGCGGACAGCCAGAGCTTGCTTAAAGAAGAGGCCGACGAGGAACTGAAGGCCCTGGTCCGGGAAGAAATCCAGGCCCTCAAGGACCAGGCCGCCAGCCTGGAAGAAGAGTTGCGTTTTCTGCTGCTGCCTAAGGACCCCAACGACGAAAAGAACGTCCTCCTGGAAATCAGGGCCGGCACCGGCGGCGAAGAGGCCGGTCTCTTTGCCGCGGACCTGTTCCGCATGTACAGCCGTCTGGCCGAGCGCCGGGGTTGGAAGCTGGAGGTCTTGAGTCATTCTCCCACCGGCATCGGCGGGCTTAAAGAAATCATTGCGGCCATCGCGGGTAACCGGGTGTATAGCCAATTAAAATATGAAAGCGGCGTCCACCGGGTCCAACGGGTCCCGGTGACCGAATCCCAGGGCCGCATCCATACCTCCGCGGTCACCGTGGCCATCCTCCCGGAGGCCGAAGACGTGGATCTGCAGATCAGCCCGGAAGAGCTGCGCATCGACGTGTACCGCTCCTCCGGCCCCGGGGGACAGAGCGTCAATACCACGGATTCCGCGGTGCGGGTCACCCATCTCCCCACCGGCCTGGTGGTCACTTGCCAGGACGAGAAATCCCAGCACAAAAACAAGGCCAAGGCCCTAAAAGTGCTGCGCTCCCGGCTGTTGGACCTGAAACAGCAGGAGCAGCAGGCGCAGATCGCCCAGGAGCGCCGCAGCCAGGTGGGCACCGGCGACCGCAGCGAACGCATCCGCACCTACAATTTCCCGCAATCCCGAATCACCGACCATCGCATCGGCTTTTCAACCCATGGCCTTAAGATGGAAGCCACGCTGGACGGCGACCTGGATGAACTCCTCCAGGCCCTCACCACCCATTACCGCACCCAGGCCCTGCAGCAAGCATAAATGACGGCCCCGGCCCCCAAAGCATGGACCATCGTGGAACTGCTCCGGTGGGCCGCGGACTATTTCCGGGAGAAGGGGGTTTCCGAACCCCGGACCTCCGCAGAAGTGCTGCTGGCCCACGCCCTGGGCCTCAGCCGCCTGGACCTCTACCTGCGCCACGACCAGCCCCTAACTCCGGAAGAACTGGCCCGCTTCAAAAACCTGGTGCTGCGCCGCCGCCAGGGGGAGCCAGTGGCCTACATCATCGGCCATAAGGAGTTCTGGTCCCTGGATTTTATCGTCACCCCCGCGGTCCTTATCCCCCGCCCGGAAACGGAGATCCTGGTCCAAGCCGTCCTCGATGTCCTTAAAACCGAAGACCGAAGACCGAAGACCGGAGACCGAGGCCTTGACGTGGGAACCGGCTCCGGCGCGGTGGTCATCACCCTGGCCCGGGAACTGCCCGGGATGCGCTGGCTGGCGGTGGATGTCTCCAGGCCGGCGCTGAACGTGGCCCGGGAAAATGCCCGGCGTCACGGGGCAGCTGCCAGGATCAGCCTGGTTCAGGCCAGCTTGCTTAGTTCCATTAAGCCAGAGCCGCGGTTCAGTATGGTGGTAGCCAATCTTCCCTACATCCCCCGGCCCGTATGGGAAGGCCTGCCTAAAGATATTAAGGAATTTGAACCCCGAGAAGCGCTCCTGGGTGGAGAAGATGGGACGGACCTGCTTAAAGCCCTCATCGGCCAAGCCCACCAGGTGCTCCTGCCCGGAGGCTGGCTGGCCCTGGAAGTGGCCGACGGCATGGCCCCTAAGGTGGCCCAATTGATCACGGAGACCACGGCCTATGGCCCGCCGGAAATCTTGAAAGACTACCAGGGAGCGGATCGGGTGGTGCGGGCCCGGCGTCGGGACTGACCCGCAGTGGGAGTTGCCAGGAGCAGGGAATAGGGATCAGGGAATAGGGAATAGACCGATTCTTTGATAAACCAATTTTTTCGGAAAACGGAAAACGGAAAACGGTATTAAAACGTGGACTCCTTCTTGATCATGATGCTCATGTCATCGGTTTTCTTATAAGGAATCCGGGGTTTGTCGTCGTAAGCGCTCCAGCTTTCGCCCCCGTCCACCTTAAGGCGCTGCACCGCGCCGTCTTCGCTTTTTGATTCCAGCAAGACCCCGGAGCAGCCGCAACTCACCAGCACAGCCAAGACCAAGGCCGGCCACTGACCAGCTTTCCGCATCTTTATCCCCCTAGAGCCTTCGTTGAAGATGCCGGTAAAGCCTGCGAATCTCACTAAGCCGCAGGGGGTCCGGCTGCCCTGGCGTCTCGGGGTCTCCCCAGACCCCCTACCAGAGCTTTTGAGGGCTCTTACATAAATTCCATATACAACGAAAAAATTAGAATGTCGATTCTTTTTTCAGAATGACCGCGCCTCCGTCCTCCTTCAGGGGATTGCGGTCATAAAGCCTCCAGCTCTCCCCGCCTTGCACCCGCACCCGTTCCAGGTGGCCGTCCTCGTATTCCTTTTCCGCCAGGATGCCGGCGCATCCGGCCACAAGCAGCCCGGCCAGCAATGCGGCTAGCCATCCCGCCAGCCATCTCCCTTTCTTCCGGCCCGCCATGTTCTCTCCTTCGTCCTGTTCCAGGACTGTAGCGGCTGCCGCTTTGGGAAAGGTGCTCGGTTTCCCGGTCTGGGATGTTGGGCAAATGGTTATAAAGTTGAATCAGGCCGTCCAGGCGATATTTATATTACCACAATCATTCAATTTTTACAAGTCCTCCGGGCCGGCGATACGCCCGGCCACGGCGCTGGCCGCGGCCACCGCGGGGTTGGCGAGATAGACCTGGGACTGGGGATGCCCCATGCGTCCGGTGAAATTGCGGTTGGTGGTGGCAATGGCCACTTCTCCCGGGGCCAGAATGCCCATGTGGCCCCCCAGGCAGGGGCCGCAGGTAGGCGGGCTAATCACCGCGCCCGCGTCCATGAACACCGCCAACAGGCCCTCATCCATGGCCTGGCGGTAAATCAGGGGCGTGGCGGGAATCACAATAAGGCGCACTCCTTTGGCCGCTTTCCGGCCTTTCAAAACCTTTGCCGCCAGGCGCAGGTCCCCCATGCGCCCATTGGTGCAGGACCCGATCACCGCCTGGTCGATTTGTACGTTCCTTACCTGGGATACCGGCCGCACGTTCTCCGGCGACGGCGGCAGCGCCACCTGGGGCTCCAGCTTGCTCACGTCATAAGTTTTTTCCGCGACATAGTGAGCCCCCGGGTCGCTTTCATAAACCTTAAAGGGCCGCAAGGCGCGGCCCCGGACGTATTCCAACGTGATGTCGTCCGGCGCCATGATGCCGTTTTTGGCCCCGGCCTCCACCGCCATGTTGGCCATGGAAAAGCGGTCGTCCATGGGGAGGCCGCGGATGGTGTCGCCGGTGAACTCCATGGCCCGGTAGTTGGCCCCGTCCACCCCGATGTCGCCGATGGTCATGAGGATTAAATCCTTGCCGGTGACCCAGGGCCGCAACTGGCCGGTATAGACAAAGCGCATGGATTCGGGCACTTTCAGCCAGCACTCCCCGGTGACCATGGCCGCGGCCAGATCCGTAGAGCCCACCCCGGAGGCGAAGGCCCCCAGGGCCCCGTAAGTGCAGGTGTGGCTGTCCGCGCCGATGATCAAATCCCCCGGCCCCACGATGCCCTTCTCCGGCAGCAGGGCGTGTTCCACCCCCATCTCGCCGCCGTCGTAGAAGTGCGTCAGATTCTGCTCCCTGGCAAAATTGCGCAGAATCTGGCACTGCTTGGCCGACGGAATATCCTTGTTGGGGGCGAAATGGTCCGCCACCAGCACCACCCGATCCTTATCGAATACATCCTTGGCCCCCACGTCATGAAACGCCTTGATGGCCAGAGGCGCGGTGATGTCGTTGCCCAGGGCGATGTCCACTTTGGCCAGGATCAACTCCCCCGGGTCCATGTAATCTTTGCCGGCATGAGCTGCCAGTATCTTTTGCGTTATGGTTTGAGGCTTTGACATTATATTTTGACTCCTGCGGTTTAGCGGGTCGGCGGTTTGGCGGTTCGGCTGCTAACCCGCTAACCCGCCAAACCGCTAAACCGCTTTTACAATTTCTCCGGCTTCTGGCCCTTCGGCCCCCCCGCCTTCAGGAAATGCAGCCGGTTCAGTCCGTTGATATACGCCCGGGCGCTGGCGGTGACCACGTCCGGGTCCACCCCCTGGCCGGTGACGATGTGGCCTTCATCCTCCAGGCGCACGCTCACCTCCCCCAGGGCCTCGGTGCCGCCGGTGATGGAGCTCACCGCAAATTTGAGGAGCTTCGCCTTGGATTTGGCCAGGTCGGTGATGGCCTTGTAGGTGGCGTCAATGGGCCCGTCCCCGAAGGCCGAGTGGGTTTTCAACTCCCCGGCCACCTCCAGCTTCACCGTGGCGTTGGGTTTGACCATGGTGCCGGTGAGCACGATCAAATCCACCAGGCGGTAATACTCCGGCACCGACTTGAACACCACCTCGGTTTCCACCAGGCTGAGGAGGTCTTCGTCAAAGATTTGCTTTTTCCGGTCCGCCAAATTTTTAAAGCGCATGAAGACCTTGTTCAGCTCCTCGTCGGAAAGGTGGTAGCCCATCTCCTGGAGCTTGTTCCGGAAAGCATGCCTGCCCGAGAGCTTCCCCAGCACCAGGGAACTGGTCTTGAGGCCCACCGTGGACGGCGTCATGATCTCGAAGGTGCTGGCCTCCTTGAGCACCCCGTCCTGGTGGATGCCCGATTCGTGGGCGAAGGCGTTGGCCCCCACGATGGCCTTGTTGGGCTGCACCACCACCCCGGTGAGCTTGCTCACCAGCCGGCTGGTGGGATGGAGGTACTGGGTGACGATGTCGGTGTAGTAATCGAAAAAATCCTTCCGGGTGTGGAGGGCCATGACCACCTCCTCCAGGGAGGCGTTGCCCGCCCGTTCCCCCAGCCCGTTGATGGTCACCTCCACCTGGCGCACCCCGTTCATGATGGCCGCCAGGGTGTTGGCCACCGCCAGCCCCAGGTCGTTGTGGCAGTGCACCGACAGGATGGCCTTGTGGATATTGGGGATGTGCTCCATCAGGTACTTGATCTTGGCCCCGAACTCCTGGGGGATGGCGTAGCCCACCGTGTCCGGGAAATTGAGGACCTTGGCCCCCGCGTCGATGGCCGCGGTGAAGACTTGGGCCACGTAGGCCGGGTCGCTGCGGGACGCGTCCATGGCCGAGAACTCCACGTTGGAGGTGTACCGGGCCGCGTGCTTCACCGCGGCCTTGGTCATCTCCAGCACCTCTTCCCGGGACTTGCGCATCTGGTATTTCAGATGGATGTCGGACGTGGAAATAAAGGTGTGGATGCGGGGGTTGGACCCCTCCTTGACGGCCTCCCAGCAGGCGTCGATGTCTTTCTCAAAGGCCCTAGCCAGCCCCGCGATCTGGGGGCCCCGGATTTCCCGGGCAATGGTCCGCACCGCCTCGAAATCCCCCGGCGAGGCGAAGGGAAACCCCGCCTCGATGACGTCCACCTTGAGCATCTCCAGGTTCCGGGCGATCTGGAGCTTTTCATCCACGTTCAGCGACGCCCCGGGGGTCTGTTCCCCGTCCCGGAGCGTGGTGTCGAATATATATACTTTTTCAGGCATGTTAATCTCCTTTGCCCTGCATAACCATTACCTCTACAAAAGGTTGCTACAAGGCTATCAGCCGGGGATACTCAAGGGCCTTGGTGGCACAGGCGTCTCGCCTGTGCCTCAGCCCAAAACCGGACCATGGGTCCAGGGAAGACATCTGGCATTATACCACTTCCGGTTCTATATCAGCAGATAATCCTTAGGCTTTTTCCCCGAAAACCGAAAACCGAAAACGGCAATCAAGCCACTGGCTTCCTCAAAAAAAAGCAGTTAAAACAAATCCTTACCAAAAATATCGTGGGAGAGAAAAGATCGCCGCCTGCCTAGGCAGGCAGCAGCAACAGCAGGCCTAAGGCCAAAAGGGGGTAATCGAAAATATAAGCTGAGGCCATTGGGTTGGACATAGATTAATATTAGCTTTTATTTTAACGAATTTCAATCCTATCGGTTAAAAAAACCAAAGTCTCCGAAAGTGGGGGAAGAGGGTAGGGTGGGGGGGGGAGGTAATATCTTTTCCGCTCCGGTTAATAACACGATCTTACGTTTGCGAGCCTCTCCAAAAGTCGTTGCCCTCAGGTCAAGGACTCTCCGCCGCCACGCAATAATGCCTCTTCCATCCCATCATGGGAAGCCGGCCCCTGGGATGAATCAGCTCGCGGCCAGGAACATAGGCACAATTGCCTAGAAAAAATTAGGTATTTTTGCCGATGGTAACTATCCGGTGTCGGTCATATTTTAGTTTTCAAGGGGGCCACAACACCGGCACTGAAGTTTTAGCCGCCAAGTCGCCAAGCCCCAGTCGGGAAGAAGTAAGAAAAGAGAGTATTGGTCATGTTAAGCAGAAGGAAATTCTTGTGCATCGCGGGGTTGGGCGCCCTGGCCCTGGCCATTCCCTGGAAGGTGGAGATGGCCTGGGTGGGTTGGCCCCCGGAAGACCGGGCAAATCCCCGGCCCCGCCCTAACTCCCCGGTCATTGATTGGTCAACGGAACCGCCTCCCCCTCCCATGGCCCGGGCGCCCCGGAAGCGCAAGCCGGAAGGGGCTTTTGAATGCAACCTCTGCTCCGAAAAGTTCCGGGCTGCACAGGCTAGAAAGCCTGTGCTACTAATCTTCAATTTCTTGTTTTTTGACAAAGATTTTGCATGTATCCCGTTGATCTGATTAAGTAATCAGTTAAATTTTTGAGTTTGGTTGCGGCCTCGGACCGCGATGTGCCACCAATGCTTTTCATGGTTTATGGGTGAGCCGCAGGCTCATGTTCATACTGTCCTGAAGATGTAGCCGCAGGCTTCAGCCGGCGCCGGGCGCCTCGCCGGGGCTCCCCTGCCGGGTGGGGCGGGCCTCCGTGCCCGTCAAAAATTGTCGCCCGGATAAAGTTGCTATACCAGGTATCAAAGTGCGCCACCCAAGAACAGCCGGGGGCGGCTGTTCCACATGTTTATGGTTTATGGATGAGCCAAAGGCTTATGTTCAATTGCACTGAAATAATTTCGCCACCCCCACCCCAGCCCTCCCCCATCCAGGGGGAGGGAGAACTTGGTCACCCTTAGGCATCGATCACCCCCCCCAAATCCGTCCTCCACCTGGGCTTTCCCAAAAATTTCTTGCAACGAGTAACGAAACCGTTACATTTAAATGGCGATCAAAACCTTCGCGGCTGTTGTGGTTGAAAGAGTTCTGGCACACCGGCAGGCATAAGAAGGCAACCCGCGAACGGGACCCCGGCCTTAGAGGCGAGATGAAAAGGGGATTGTCTATGCCGCGCCGTTTTTTACTCTGTGTCCTGCTGCTGGTTTGCGGGTGGGGCGGTGGCGCCTGGGCTGCCGCGCCGGAGGGCCAGCCTGACATATTGGCCTTTCTTAAAGAGGAGCGGATAGGAGACTTGCGTTTGGGCCTGACGGAAGAGGAAGTCAAAGCCCGGATTCCCGGCAAGCTGAAAAAGGGGAAGGAAAGGCAATGGGCGGCCACGGGCGAATATGTCCAAAAATGGGCCTATCCGGATTGCGGCGTCTTCCTGGAAATGAGTTCCGATGATAAGGGGGGAGCCAAAAGGGTAATGTCCATTACCATTAGAAGCCCCAGTCTTCTCCGAACCACGAGAGGCATTCGTATCGGCAGTACGGAGCAGGAGCTTATGAAGGCTTATGGGCCATACCAGGATGAAGAGATGAGCCGGAGGGGGCGGTTTGTGGCGGGTTCCATTTACGGCGGAGTAATTTTTTCCGTGAAAGCGGGCCAAGTGACCCGGATATTTCTGGGCG
>Ga0194111_10004067_pt1 | contig 17107 bp, 19 predicted proteins | sample TA2KigC300mmetaG_FD_146194 | JGI IMG/M metagenome (GOLD analysis project Ga0194111, IMG submission 146194) | Freshwater microbial communities from Lake Tanganyika, Tanzania - TA2015033 Kigoma Deep Cast 300m | ecosystem: Environmental > Aquatic > Freshwater > Lake | place: Tanzania: Lake... | reverse complement strand
AGTCCTTTTCTCTTTCCACTGATGGGAATGATTTCTATAATTACGGCATTTATCTCTCCATTTTTAATAAAAGCTGGAGATAAAGTAATTCCAAAACTTGCAAAGGCATGAGCTAATGTCAAATAATGAACTAGAGAGATTATTATCCAAAACACACAAAGAAATTACGACATTTACTTTTAACAAAACCGAGGTTCCTTGCATAATATTTCCTGAAAAAAAATTTGAAGCAATTTTGGGAAGAATAGCTGGAAGGCCAGTCTCTGTTGATACTAATCTTAACATTTTGCAAGACGGCCTCGGCCATGTCTTTGTTGAGATTAATCTAACATTTTCACTAGGTGATATTAGCGAAAAAATTTTGCTTTATGCAAACGAGTCATTAGAATTTTTTGAGCTTCTTGCAAAAACTGCGATGCTTGCCTTGTCTTCACCACCTGAGCTTGGCAAGGAAAATATCTTTATGATTCAGCTACCAAGGCCAGAAAAGGCAGTTAATGCACTTATAATAATAAAAAAAGGCCTAGCTGAAGGCAAAAAATAGAAACAAAATGGTGCGGTTGCCGGGATTTGAACCCGGGTCGCGGAATTGGCAATCCCGCATATTAACCAAGCTGTACTACAACCGCTTAATCGGTAAAGCCAAATATTCTCTATTAAACTGTAATGAATTTACTTGATTTTAATATGACATAAGATGTTGCACTAAAAATAAAATAAAAAATTAGAAAAAGTTGTTTTGTTTACTGACCTGCGACTACAGAGTAACTTACAGTAAATGGTTCAGTGTTTAGTGTGTGTACTGCGAGTGCATTACCAGCAAATTTCCATGTTCCAGCTGCGGATTCCTTGTCTACAAATGTTAATGCAAACTTTGTCGTGCCATCTGGAGTCCATATTGCCTGGCCTGCGTCTTCACCTTCTGCTAATGGGCCATGTAGTGCTACTAGCTGAATTGGCTCGGATGCAGAATATGTCAAAAGACCGCTGTATGCTTTGTCACTTGGTGGCAAAATTATTGCAAGCTGATGTGTCTCATGACCAACTCCTGGATCTACCATTGATGTGATTGTTTCAGTCTTTACTGTATCAGACATTTCTTTTTCCATATAGGAAACAGAATAGCTTACAGTAAATGGTTCAGTGTTTAGTGTGTGTACTGCGAGTGCATTACCTGTAAACATCCAGCTTCCCATAGCGGTTTCTGGATCAATAAAGGTAAGTGCAAACTTTGTCGTGCCATCTGGAGTCCATATTGCCTGGCCTGCGTCTTCACCTTCTGCTAATGGGCCATGTAGTGCTACTAGCTGAATTGGCTCGGATGCAGAATAGGAAAGTATTCCTTTGTATACATTGCTAGTTGGTGGCAAAATTATTGCAAGCTGATGTGTCTCATGACCAACTCCTGGATCTACCATTGATGTGATTGTTTCAGTGGTTGTTTTCCAGCCATGATCCATCTTTTTTTCCATTTTCTCTTCCATCTTTTCCTTCATCTTCTCTTCCATTTCTGGTGCAGCTTCTGGAGATTCCATTTCTTCTTCTACTGGAGCTTCTGGTTCCTCTTCAGGAGCTGTACCGCTCTTTACTTGTTGACGCATTTGTTCGCGTTCTGCTTCAGCATCAGGACCATTATTAGAGTCACAAATTTTATCTCCACAAATTCTTACTTGTGCAAATGCAGATGGAGCAGATTGTACTGCAAGTGATGTCGTTAGAAGTATTGTTATTGCAAACAATGTTACAAATTTTATGTGATTAACTTTTGTCATTAAAAAGCGATTTAATAGTTATACAATAAAAACGATCTGATCGCTTATCGTATTATCTAAGCATGGTTGCTAGAAATCTTGTTTACTAGTAAGCAACAAAGCTGACCATATCTTATCAATAATTTTTCCAAATCATAATCATGAAAACACAAACAACTCAAACCAGAATAAACATCTGGGACAAAATGGTTCATGCTTCCTTTAGAAAGGTAGTTGCCTTTGACCTATTATTTTTGGGTCTTGGCATAGCTATAGGAGCAGGAATCGGTGCATTCCTAGTAATCTAGGAATCAAATTTTTTTATTTTTGCTTAAGATTGTTTTTAATCCTGATTAATTCTATCAATGTGATGGACAAAAGACTCAAAGAAAAGATGGAACAAAAAATAAGCGAGACTTTTGAAAACATCGATGAAATAAAACAGATTGTCAAGTCGTTAGTTGTACTTTCTGATAATACAAACTCATTTGGATTTGGAGTTGTTATAGGAAGGCTGTATAACTCATTTTATTACCAATCAAGAAGGATTCTAAAAAGGGATCCAACAAAGGAGGAATTTCTGGAATTTTTGGATATACTAAAACAAAGACAACAAGAGTTTAGAAAAAAACTTAGATTATGATTTTTTTAATGGGATTACTTTGATAGTTGGGGTTCCAGATAATTTTACACATGCACTTTTTAGTGCCTTTTTTGCAGCATCAAGATGTTCCTTTTTTACAAACATCTCCATGACAACTTGACCTGCCTTTAGACGAGCTGCAAGACTTACTGCCTTTCCAAAGGCTCGACGCATTCCCTCTTGCAATCTGTCTGCTCCTGCTGTCGCAATCATTTTGTTTTCCCTTAAAAGAATGTGAGGATAAACACGTAATTTAGAAAAATAGCCTGTCTCGCCGGTGGTTTTTTCGATTAACTTGTTTGCTGCAAGCCTTGTTGATTCTAATGCCATATGGGTAACCTGAATTTTTTCATTTACTAAAAGCTGGACACAATAATCATAGTCTCCCATCTGCCCGCCATTGAACTTGGCTATTTTGATCTGGGGCTTTCCTTTAATGAACTCCTTTCTTGTATATGGCTGTCCATTTCCTCTTCGATAATTTGCACCGTGCATAATATTTCCAGCTATTCCGAGTCAAAGGCCCATATTTTAACGGTTAACCATACATAACAAAACTAGGACACAAATCCAATTCATCCTTATATGGAAAATATTATCAAATTTACCAAATGGAGCAAGATTCAGAACCTCAAGTAGAAGGCGTATTGGTAAAGGATCATACACTAATTATAAACAAGGAGATGAAAAACAGCCTTGAGCAAAAAGGCTATGGGGAAATAACACAGAAAAAATTTTTCCTAAAACCATTTGAATCGCTGTATCTGATGTATTGCGATAAGCTAAAGCTGGAAGGAAAAAAGAAGATTGATTTTGATACCTTGCTTCAAACATGTATAAAACAGGATGAGGATGCACTAACAAAGTTTCTAATTTACCGCGACCTGAGAACTCGAGGCTATATAGTCAAAGATGGCTTTGGCTTTGGCTCTGACTTTAGAGTATATGATAGAGGGCACTTTGGAGAAAAGGGCGCAAAATATTTGATATTTGGTTTTAATGAAGGCAGGCAAGAAAAGATAGGCCAGCTGCAAAAAAAGATTGAAGAGATTACCCATATGGGAAAAGAGCCAATCGTTGCAGTAATAGAAAGAAGAGGCGAGGTAATCTATTATAAAATTTCTAGAATAAATTTTCTTGAAAACAAAGAAAACACTGAGCTTGAAAGTTTTAATTTCTAACTTATCTTTGCAACCATTCTGCAGAATATTTTAAGAGGTTGCTTTTTGCAGCATATGCAAAATCATACACTTCCACAGTCTCTGTTTTGTTTTCCCACAGGTTTTCAAAATCCATGACTTTGGTCTCTACTCTACTTTTATCATTCCACGATGTAAAGACATCAATTGACTCAAAGTTTTTCTTTTCAGGATCAAATGTCTCATTTGATGTCCCAGTAAAGGCTACAACATCATCATTTTCGTCTCTGAAAACTCCAATATTTTCTGAAAAAGAACCATAGACTTTATCAGAGTTTGGTATTGCAATTTTTAGTTTCAGCTTGTCATTTGTTATCATGTTTTGAAGAATCTGAATCTTTTTTTCATCAACCCCATCAATCTTTAAAGATGATTTTCCGTTTTGGAATACTTGAACTAGCAAATTAAGATCATATGTTCGAAATCTGTGTCCTGTGACCATTCTAATTTTTGGCTCGTTTTCAATAAACTTTCTAAGGCCAAAATAAAAGTTGGTAAGACTTTTTACCGCAACATATTCTATTGCCCTGTCATATTCTATGCAATAGTAAAGACAGGGAATAAAAAATTCTGAGACAAGATCGTCTCTATCGGATCTATACTGTTCCTTTAATGCAATGTCCCGTAGTCCCACACATGACAAACGCATTTTTCTTATTTAAACAAGAACAAGAATCATCTGACTAATCTTTGATACGCATTCAATATATAGCGACAGAAAAGCTTTGCAAGTATGAACAAGACACTGATTGTCACACTGACAGCAATAGTACTGGTACTTGCATTTGCTATAACACTTGTACCGCAAGAAAAGCAGGCAACAGCACAAGAGACAACACCATTTCCTTCACGGGAAAAGATAATCTCTGTTACAGGAACTGCAACAACTTCAGTCGAGCCTGATCTTTTACGAGTTCAGTTTGGAGTAGAAACGCAGGAAAAGACAGCAAAAGAGGCACTTGAGGCAAACTCTAGTCAAATGACTGCAATTGTAGAAGCAATAAAAAAAATAGGCATAACAGAAGATGATCTTAGTACATCAAGCCTGAACATATACCCTGTCTATGACAGCTATCAAGACAAGCTAACTGGTAGATACACACAGGAGCTAATTGGATACCGTGTTTCAAACATCTTGATGGTAGAAACAAGTCAGCTCTTACTTGCAGCAGATATTATAGATTCTGCGGTTGCAGCAGGTGCAAACAGAGTTGATTCTGTGTACTTTACACTATCGCCAGAAAAACAGCTTGAGACAAATGATAACCTCCTTGCAAAAGCAGTCTTGAATGCAAAATCAAAGGCAGAAAAGGCACTGACCCCCCTTGATCATAAAATAATAGGCGTCAAGGCCATTTCCTTATCTGAATTTGGAATGCCTCCACCGATCCCATACTATGATAGTATGATGATGGCTGAGGGTGCAGCATTCAAGTCATCAACGCCAGTATTCTCATCAGACCAAGAAGTTTCTACCACAGCAAATGTGATATTTGTAATTGGTAGCAACTAACTCTTTTTTATTTTTAATAATCAATTTTTTTAATTCTTACCTGGCTTCCCTTTGTTTCAAGGAAGTGTCCTAGAAAATTCTTTAGCTGTTCTGCTATTCTGTACCCCAACGCACCTTCCAACATGCCTGTTTTTTCGATTATATCCGACAGCTCTGAGCTTATCTGAAGACTAAAAAAAGTCCATCCGGCCTTTGTAAATGGTTCACCTATCTCATATCCATCTTTAACATTGCAAATATTTTCAAGCTCTGTCATTGCTTTTTTTACTAGCTCTATTTCTTGGTCATATCTTCTGGTACTTAGCTCAAATAACGGCTTCATCTTTAACACATGAACATTAGCTACATTATAATCTAGTTCATTAGAATGTGAACCAGATTTTCAACTTTGATCTTATTTGATCACATAAAAATTATGAAAACTCTAGTTTATGATCTAAACTTTTTGATATCTGTATTATTAATCAAATATTTGACAAATTACATTACATTGCAAAAATGTCTGATTAATATTAGCCATAAATGGGTGTGGAATATTCTAAGATGATTAATTTCTACAAGTACCTAAAATGCCCTGACTGCCAGGAATCAGGCTTGTACTGCAAAAAGCATAAAGGCGAGGTAGAAAAAATACTGGCAGAAAATGGGCTAGTACATGGAAATTCTTGACGAGAAGGTTCACCTCTGGCTTGAAAGTACGAGGTTTGTAAAAGCCAAGTCCGGTGTGTATGTCCTTTATGATAAAAAACTAGAGGTAATTTACATTGGAGAAAGTGACAATCTTCAGAATGAATTTGCAAACTATGTTGACACAAACTTTGAGAACAATCCTTGTAAACAAAAAACGCATGCCTATCAAAGAACGTTTATGACAGATCCACACGAGAAAAAAATCCAGCTCTTAGATGAATACAAGAAAAAGCATGGAAATATTCCCTGCTGTAATCTTGACATTGACTCAATAATTGTCACTTAAGTACGTCACTCTGTCAAGACTAGATAAAAAATTCTTTAGATGTAAAACAAGACTTGTTTTGGTTTTTTTATCACGATTAATGGCTATGTCCGCAACCACAGGAATCATGACCCGAGTGAGTCTCTTGTTCCTTACCCACACATCTAGAACACTTGTTTGAGCCAGTAGGAGAAAAGAATCCAATCCCACACACTACACATTTCATACTTGTCATACATGAATTCACTTGTACCTGTATTTATCTGGTCTGATTATGATTAGCTAAACACAACCTTGCTATTTGTACCACAATAAAGTGCTCCCGCCGGGATTTGAACCCGGGATCACTGCCTTGAGAGGGCAGTATGCTTAGCCGGACTACACCACAGGAGCTCAAGGTAAGTGCCATAACTAATTCAATTTAAAGGAATGTTTTCACATTGAATTATTTGGTTAAAATAAGTAATTGATATCCTTTAAACAAAAATTCTCAAGTAATTTTTCTGTGGACATAAAAAAATTATTGTCAAATCTGGCAGGCGATTCTCCTGTTGGACTAGGTGGATGTCAAGCTCAAAAAAATAATTTTAGTTGCTGTGAATACAACGTTACAATTTTTGATAATACAAACGAAAATGACTTGGTAAAAGACGTAGATGGCCAGCTAATCAAAATTCATCATGGCTTGCTGTCAGGTGCAAGCTTGGATGCATTAATACAATATGATAACATGCAAATTCTTTTTGATGAGCAGTGGGAACTAAATACTGTTTTATCAAGTATCAAGGAAAAAAGAAACCACTTTTTTGATTCTTTTGCAAAAAGCTGTCTTGTTGATGCAACAATTTGCGCAACAAAAGCAAAAGATGGAATACAAAATAATGATCCATTTACATCATCATGGGTAAAGTGTGCAGCATATTTTATTGCCGATGCAATATTAGTACACAATCTTAGGCGGCCAAGTCCAGCACACATGCTTGAAGACATACGAAGATTTGAAAAAAATAGATTCAATGAAAACTTTACGATAGTAAATGAATGCATTGGAATTGAAAGGGCGACCTCTTCACTTCTTTTGAGAATGCTAAAATCAACAATAGGTTTTTCAGATATTGTTGAGACAAACAACCACTCAAAAATAATTCAAAAAAAATATGATTACTTTATTGAAAACTCGCTTTTCTCTGATTGCTATTTCTATCTAGGTTATATCAACAAAAGCAACATGATCAAAATCAAGCAAAGTCTGCATAGGAGACCTGAGCTGATTCATGTGTTAAAGGTGGCCTTTGATGTAGAAAGCGACATGGCAAAAATTGAAGCACAGGCAAGTACCTTACACCATACAGCAAACCAAATGCTGGCTATATTAAACGCGTAATTTTGACAGTATTTGAAAACTTTTAAAACCCCGACTGCGATCCACAAAGACATGGTAGATCAAGCTTGTGGATGCGAAGCCGATAGCGGCGATCCCGACTACGCATGTGATTGTGCTATGCAAGGTCATTGTATTTGCAGTCAAGATTGCAAATGCAAAACAGATGTATGCAAAGAAGCAGTCCGTGGACTACGTTAGAAAACTTTTCACTCTTTCTTTTTTGTAAAATCTAAAATGCTACTCTTTTTCTTCAAGGCCCCAAGACTTTACAAGTTCTTTTTGAAAATTATCTGCCTGTTTTTCATTTAATGGGTCTCCACAATTTTTGTGTGTTGGCACAACAGTCATTCCAGCCAGCTTGAATTCTACTTCATAGAGATGAACTTTGGAGCAGTCGCACATATTCTAGCAATTTTCTGCATCGCCTCTATATTTGCTTATTTGAAACCTTTAACTAGGGAAAATCACAAATTAGTTTTAGTTGAAGTCATTTCCTTTTGTTGTATCTTTACTTGTTGTTATGATAATAGGAGCAAGCGCACCAAATGCTTTTGCACAGTTTCAGTCTGGTGGAGTAAACAAGCCAGGTGACTGGTATGTTGGTGAAGGATTAAAGGTTGGAGATCAATTTAGTTACAGATTATGTTATGTAGACTATAAGGAATGTGCAGAATTTCAAATTGACTTTTGGATATCTGGAGAAAAAAAGACTGGAACTGAGGAAAAATGGCTTGCTCAGACTGTAATCTATGATGGAAATAAAATTGTCAAAGGTGAAATGGAGCTTGGTAAGGTTGCACCAGAACCAACTGGTGGTAGTACAGAATTATCAGTATATCGAGGTGCTTTCAAATCATCACTAGCATGGCTATCTGCATATGCAACAAACAGCCCTGGCGATGCAGTTAAAGGACCAAAAAAGTTTTCTGCTCCATCTTGGGGTAAAATTGGAAATATTGGCGGAGAACAAATTATCCCAACTGCACTTGAAACAATAACTGTACCTGAAGGAAAATTTGAAACTGTTGTGATTCAGTGGAAAACTGGTGGATACTTCAATAATGTCTGGATAGTAGATGAGTTTCCTTTTCCAATAAAGGCAAGTACTTGGGCACATGTTGCAGAAGGAATACCTCCACAAGAGTATAGATTTGAGCTTTTAGACTATAAACAAAATGTCAAAACGGATCCATTTTCTGGAATAGTTCCAACTCCTCTAGACCAAAGTACCGCAGGTTGTCCTAAAAACTATAGTCTTGTAGAAAAAAGGGGAAACACAAAACAATTTACAATGATAGTTGAGGTAAAATATGGGCCACCAAACCCTGTTCCTAGCTGCCAAATAGAGTGGTTTATCAATTTCAAAAACAAGTATGATGAGACAAAGTTCCTAAATCAGGTACACTATGATATCTTGGTAGTAGATGATAGCCTCAAGCCAATACGCTCAATTGCACAAGATGATGGAAGACAAAAGCTGTTTAGCGCATCAGGACAGGTTCAAACATTTACAATAGTAAAGGAAAAGCCAGGAACAGCACATTATGTAATATGGATATATGGAACAAATCCTGAACAAATCATTCCACCTGCAGAGGAGCTTGACTATTTCCAAGTAGATATTCCAATTTCAAGTAAATCTTCACAAACCCCTATAGGTACAACACTAAACATTCCAACTTGGATAAAGAACAATGCAAAATGGTGGTCAGCTGGCACAATTGGAGATTCTGACTTTATTTCAGGAATACAATACTTGATTAATCAAGGGATAATGAAAATTCCACAAACAACACTTGGTAGCAGCACCGGCTCAAACGTCATTCCAACTTGGGTAAAGAACAATGCAAAATGGTGGTCTGAAGGCACTATAGGTGATCAAGACTTTGTCTCAGGAATTCAATACTTGATAACAAACGGAATTTTAAAAATTAAACAATAAATTTCTCAAATTTGTTTATCAGCTTAAAGTGAAATGATTTGACTGGGCTTTTTAGCTATCCAAAACGTCACCTACGAAAGCTTGTAAAAGATGGAGACTATCTTGAGGCAATTGAATTTGGAAAAAACCTTGAAAAAAAACACTCTGATCCTGATCTATTATTTATGATTGCTAGCATATACTACCTCAACGGTGATGCACAAAACACACTGTTATATCTTGATAAGACATTGACACTAAACCAAAATGATACAGAGGCTCTTCTCATGAAGGCAAATCTGCATCTTTACTTAAAAGATAAAGAACAAGCAGCTGATTGTTGTGAGAGGCTGCGCAAAATTGATCCACAAAACAAGGAAATAGACGAAATACTAGACAAGCTGGAAAAATTATAGACTATTTAGCATTAGCTGAATTTGGATTAACTAGATAAACCTCGTCAAGCAACCAGTTACAAAACCTTGTTACCTTATCTGAAAATTTGCACCAAATATGCAACGAATGAGGTAAAATGTCAATTCTTCCTGAATCAAGAAAAACCTTGACGCCTTCTTTTCCCTCATACATGTAGGCATCTTCAGCTTTTACTTTGCCTAACATTTCTATTGCTTTTGATTTTATAATATCCCTGTTGATTGGAAATCTCTTTTTTTCCATATCAACAATTATGCTAAGATCCTGTGTCCCATACGAGTCAAAATCATAGATTTTTTCTTTTTTTGAAAAATTTACCAGTAACTTTACGTTATACTTTGTGCCTACCTGAGTGCCAATTTCTGTAATCTTTGTGTACGCCATTGCAGGATTTTTGTTTAACATGAATCTAATCTGGGGCAAATTAGACTTTAGCTCCTTTTTCAAACTAGCAGCTATTGCCTCAAAACTCATGATACAAAATTTTGCTAGTTGTCATATTCATTGATTTCTAAAATCTTTGGATTGGTTTTTTTATGCAGTCATTTCTTTAGATTCTGTGGCGCTACCAATAGATTTTGACAAATTACGTGTTGATGAAGCCTCAGAAAGGGCAAGCAGTGTTGAGGACTATAAGGTAACATGCATGGAATTTATCAAAGATATTTCTAGCGACTATCTTGAATGGGTTGATTACTACAAACTTCCTCAAGAAGAGGACAAAATACGCAGAGACGCGATTGCTGCTATAGTTGAGAGAACAAATGAATGGATAGCAAAGGTTGCCCAAACCATAAAGGGTGTTGATGTTGTCATGAATGATGGTGTTCAAAAAATGGCAGAAGCTACTGCTGGCAAGCCTTTCCAGATTGGTGTTTTTGTAAACAAAAAAGCCGGATATACTCAGGCAAATCCAGGACTCATAGACGTTAATGTAAAAGCGGCAGGAAGAGAAAGCAGAAAAACAAAACTTGGGTTTCACCACCTTGATCAGCGATTTCGAATAGAAACTACCGGAAAGGCATTTTTTGATGAAGGCTCAATACCGCAAGAAGAGTTTGACTTGATGGATGTAAACCTAAAACTTCATACAGAAGAATGCAAGCAGCGTGATGTTATTTCATTTACTGTAATTGTTTCTGAGATAAAAGATGGTTCTGAACTAGATAGAAGAGGAGTTACCACCATTGTTCATATTGTTTAGTTACCTACGACTTTAGATCTAATTGTATTTCAGCGAAAACCCTCAGGTCAAGTAATTTAACTACAATGATTGAAAATTCTGATATTGGCTGTCATAAATCAATCCTAGAAAGGTTGGCCATGTCAAAGCTTGAAGGAATGCCAGGAAAAATTTGTACTGCCGATGAATTTACAGGGAAAAAGGTAGTAGACAGAGAAGGAATAGCATATGGAAAGGTCAAGCATATTCACATACACCCAGAAACAATGACAGTGTCAGGTGTTACAATCCATGAGGGATTTAACAATGATTATTTTCTGTCAAATGAATATATTGACAAGTTTACAGAAAAATCGCTTTTACTAAACATCCCGCCAATTAGACCAAATGCCCATGTAGTTGATATTGATGGACACAAAATCGGCACTGTCAAAAGACTGCAAAGAAACCCACAAACATATGAGCTTGAATCACTTGAAATAGCGTCTGGCTTGATGAAAACAAAGATTGTTTCCAAATCACATGTTTGGGGTGTTGGCGAAAAAATCATTTTAGACATGACAAAAGAAGAATACAAGAATCTAAAATAAAATATCAATTTTTACATTATTTTTTTCCTACGAAGACTATTTTACGTTGTATGTAATGGTGTTACCATTTTATAATTGCACAATCTGCTCATGTTATTGTATGCAATTGAGACAAATTCACTAACAAAGGAATTTGACAAGGTAAGGGCAGTAGACAACATTTCATTTAAGGTAGATACAGGTGAGATCTTTGGTTTTCTTGGCCCAAACGGTGCAGGAAAAAGTACAACAATGATGATACTTACTACCCTTTTAAAACCAACATCAGGAAATGCATCAGTTTCAGGCTTTGATGTAGTTTCTCAGGCAACAAAGGTACGGCAAAACATTGGATATGTACAACAGGAAATTTCAGTAGATGAATTTCTCTCAGGAAGGGAAAATCTTCTCATTCAAGCCAGACTTAATCATGTTCCAAAGGATCAAGTGGAAAAAAGAATCGATGAGGTTTTAGATCTTGTAGAGCTAACCGACAAACAAAAAGACGCTGCGTTGACATATTCAGGTGGAATGCGAAAAAGACTCGATATTGCAGGCGGCTTGCTAAACAGACCCAAGGTACTGTTCTTAGATGAGCCAACAGTTGGGCTTGATATTCAAACAAGGCGCAAGATATGGGAGTATATTAAAAAAATACATGTGGAATTTGAGATGTCAATTTTTCTTAGTACCCATTACATGGAAGAAGCAGACCAACTCTGTGATAGAATTGCCATAATTGATTATGGCAAAATCCAAGCCAATGATACCCCAAAATCTATGAAAACTGCGCTAGGAAATTACAGCGTTACATTTACAATTAATGATCTAAACAAGAAAAGCAATTTTCTTGAGAAAATAAAAGAAATCGAATATGTAAAAGACATCACAATAAAAGATGAAAAAATAACTGTCTTTTCATCAAAAGAAGCAATAATGTATTCGATTTTTAATTTATCGTCAGGTCTTGGAATAGAAATCAACTCAATTACATTTACCCAGCCAACACTTGATGATGTTTTCATTGCATATACGGGCCATGATCTAAGAGATAATGTAGGAACCTACGATAGAAGAAAAGAGCACATAAAAATGAAAAGAATTAGAGCATGATCCAATCAGATACTTATACAATTTTTTGGAGGGAGCTAAAGCGATACCGAAAATCAAGAAGCGGTGTCTTGATACGATTGATCCAGCCTGCAATTTGGATTATAGTTATTGGAAACACGTTTGCTGGAACACAGCCATTGATTCAGTCTGTGGGATTTGAAGGGCAATACATTGAGTTTATGGCACCTGGCGTCATTATTCTTACTGCAATTTTTACCAGTATTTTTGGAGGTGTAAACACACTTTGGGACAGAAGATATGGATTTATGAATAAGGCACTGACAGCTCCTGTTTCTCGTTCTTCTATTGCCATTGGAAAAATGCTTGCAATATCACTAATTGCCGCAATCCAGTCTAGTCTAATTTTAGGAATTGCTCTTGCAATTGGTGTTGGCTTTCCAAATCCCTTGATGATTGCCCCAATCATGGCAATTGTAGTTTTGTTTTCTCTGGGATTTTCTGGAATATCTGTTGTAATTGCAGCTACGGCAAAATCTCAGGAAACGTTTTGGGGTGTGATCAACTTTCTTGGCATGCCGCTGTTTATGTTAAGTCCAGCACTTTTCCCATTAGAGCTTTTACCTGACTGGCTTGCAGCAGCTGCCAGACTAAATCCTGTAACTTACACCGTACTTTTGGTGCGGGAAATGATGACTGGTGTTACAGAAGGGGTATCAACTATTTTGAGTATAGGAGTAATTGCAATATTTGTGGCTGTGATGGTAGGATTGGCCAGCTATGTATTCACACGTGAAGTGAACAAGCCATTTTAATTCACCCAAAATTGACAAAAACTGCAATAATTCCTAACTAGGGTGATCTTTTTTGAACCTTGAAACTCATTTGTGTTGAAGGTAATACTGTCCCTAGCTGTAATTGTCTCATTTATCTTACTAGCTGGAACTATGCAAGTAGCATTTTCGGCAACAGGCTCACACCCATTTATTTTAAAATGGGGCGGCTCTGGATTAACAGAACCTGGATTTTTTTCGTTACCTCAAAAAGCAGCGGTAGATAGTGAAGGAAATGTCTATGTCACAGATCTTGGAAATAAACGAGTTCAAAAATTTGATAATGATGGAGTTTTTGTGGCAGCATGGGGAAACAACAATGAAAACGTAGAATTTGCAGAACCAACCGGTATTGCAGTGTACGATGATCTGGTTTTTGTTGTAGACGGCAAACTAGGCACTGTACAAAAATTTGATTCAATTGGTAATCTTGTTGCAAAATGGGGAAGTGTTGGCAAAGAAAAAGGACAATTTACAAAACCAAATGGAATAGCTGTAAGTAAAGATGGGCTTGTCTATGTGGCAGATACTGAAAATCACAGAGTCCAAAAATTCACATTGGATGGCAAGTATATTTCAGAATTTTATCCAGGTGATAGTAAATACAGTAAGGACTTGCCAGTAGATATTGCAATTGACAAGGATGGAAATATCTATGTGTCAGATCCGTATCTTAACAAGATTACAAAATATGACTATGAAGAAAGTTTCATAAAAAAATTTGGTCCTAATGTTGGGGGGTATCCAATGACCCCATATGGAATTTCAACAGATCTGGAGGGTAATGTTTATGCAGCTGATGGTTCTCGTGACAGAATCTTATACTTGAACAAGGAAGGTGCCACAATAACAATTTTTGGCAGCACAGGTATTGGCAATGGTCAGTTCAAGGTACCACTTGATGTTGCAATGGATCCACAAGGACATTTGTTTGTAGTTGACTCAAACGGTCATAGAATTCAAAAGTTTGATACGCCAACCACTACAAAAATAGTAGAACCAATAATTGAAGAGGCCCAACCAGTACAAAAAACACAACCATTAACAACAGTCAACCCCGTTCCAAATGATTTTACAAAACCACTAATCATTGCGCCAAATGACATGTTAGTTGAAGCAATAGGAGGATTAACTCCAATCTCAATTGGCAAGGCAACTGCCACAGATGAAAGCGGAATCCAGTCACTTGTTAGCAATGCACCATCACAATTTCCCTTAGGATCTACTACCATTATTTGGACTGCCATAGATGGTGCAGGAAATGTTGGCATAGCTACCCAGACAATTACCGTAGTTGATACAATCCCACCAGTACTTTCTTCCCTACCTGACTTGGTAGTCGAATCATCAAACTCAAAGAAAACAGTTGAATTAACAATGCCAGATGTAAAGGATACGGTAGGAGTTCTTTCTCTAACAAACGATGCACCTGAAGTATTCCAATTAGGTGAAACCATAGTCACTTGGACTGCAACTGACGTAGCAAAAAATTCTGCTATCACAACTCAAAAAGTGACCATAGTTGATACCATTCCACCAACAATTACTGCACCAAAAGATGTTGTGGTCGAGGCTACAAGTTTTAATGAAAATGTTGTAGAATTAGGAGAAGCAATCGTTGTTGATAATGGCAAGATCCTATCAATAACAAATGATGCGCCTCTTTCCTTTAGCATTGGTGATACAACAATTACATGGATGACATCAGATGAGGCAGGAAACGTTGCAACTGCTACTCAAAAGATCTCAGTAATTGATACAACAACACCACAAATCACTCCGCCTGAAAACATAGTTTTTGAAGCTACATCTGTTGATGAAAATATAGTAAAACTAGTAGCACCGTCCGTGATTGATGTACAACCAGTAATAATTCAAAATGATGCACCACTAGTGTTTTCATTAGGAGACACAGTTGTAACATGGATGGCAACCGATTCTTCTGGCAATTTAGCAACTGCTACTCAAACTGTTACAGTTGTAGATACAACGGTACCAAAAGTTACACCACCTAGTGATGTTACAGTAGAAGCTATAGGATTAGAAAATAATGTCATTAATCTGGGTGATCTTTCAGTTGAAGACATTACAGGTGTGGCAGCAATAACACATAATGCACCTGAATATTTCCCATTGGGAACAACTATTGTAACTTGGATTGTGACAGACAATTATGGAAACACCATAACCGCTGATCAAAAAGTAACTGTAGTTGATACAACGGCGCCAACAATAGATGCACCAAATGATGTAATTTCAGAAGCTACCTCTTTAGAAGAAAACTATGTTGAGCTTGGAGAACCAAAAATTAAGGATATCATCGGTATTGAATCTATAACAAACGATGCATCCGAAGTTTTTTCATTAGGAATGACTACAGTCACATGGACTGTCGCAGATACTTCAGGAAACACAGCATCTGATACACAAATAATAACAGTTCATGACACAACTGCACCTGTTCTTAGTATTCCTGAAAACATAACTGTAGAAGCCACAGGGGCATCAGGAATGTCTGTTGCCATAGGTGAAGCAACTGCCACTGATACAATCAAAGTGAACTCTATTACTAATAACGCACCTCAAACCTTCTCACTTGGAGAAACAACGGTTACTTGGACTGCGATAGATTCTTTTGGAAATGTAGCAACCGCAGACCAGACAATATCTGTAGTTGACACCACCGTTCCAACAATAACTCCGCCAGCAGATATCACCTTTGAGGCTCAGAGTCCAACATCCAATCAAATTTCTATTGGTATTGCAACAGCAGAGGATATCGTAGGAGTTGCCTTGATCGAAGTAGACGCCCCAGCAGCATTCCAATTAGGTGATACTATAGTAACCTGGACTGCAACAGATTCTTCTGGCAATTCAGCAACTGCCACGCAAAAGATAACTGTGGTTGATACAACTGAACCAGTACTAACTCCTCCAGAGTCATTACAAGTAGAAGCAACTTCTGAACTTGAAACAGCAGTATCACTTGGTGATGCTACTGCAACTGATCATATCGAAGTAGCATCAATAACAAACAATGCTCCAAATACATTCCCATTAGGTGAAACCATAGTCACTTGGACTGCAACCGATTCTTCTGGTAACTTGGCAACTGTCACACAAACCATTACAGTTGTAGATACAACTGCACCAACAATAGAATCATTACCACTTATTACAGTAGAAGCGGCAAATAAAGATCAAAATTATGTAGAACTTGGCACAATCGTAGCAACTGATCTAGTAGGAGTTGCATCAATAACAAACGATGCACCAGAAGTTTTTCCATTTGGCTTAACCACAATAACTTGGACAGTTAAAGACAAAGTTGGAAATAGTGCCAATGCAACACAACAGGTTTCTATTATAGATACAACAGTACCTAGCATTGTAGCACCAGATAATCTGGTAATAGAGGCTGTTTCAGCTGATAACAACACTGTAGATTTGGGTAATGCTATAGTTGCAGATGGAGTAGAAGTAGCATCAATAACAAACAATGCTCCAAATACATTCCCATTAGGTGAAACCATAGTCACTTGGACTGCAACCGATTCTTCTGGTAACTTGGCAACTGTCACACAAACCATTACAGTTGTAGATACAACTGCACCAACAATAGAATCATTACCACTTATTACAGTAGAAGC
>Ga0194111_10004065_pt1 | contig 17110 bp, 8 predicted proteins | sample TA2KigC300mmetaG_FD_146194 | JGI IMG/M metagenome (GOLD analysis project Ga0194111, IMG submission 146194) | Freshwater microbial communities from Lake Tanganyika, Tanzania - TA2015033 Kigoma Deep Cast 300m | ecosystem: Environmental > Aquatic > Freshwater > Lake | place: Tanzania: Lake... | reverse complement strand
ATGCGAGCGGCGCTCTCCTCCGCAGGGCTCGCCCGGTGCCCGAAAGGGGCACGCCGGTAAATATAGGGAATGAACCCTATGGCGACAACGGGGAGGGAGTGGCGGCAACGCCACTCCCTTACCCACCGGGCGTCTGGCTCCCTGCCGATGCCGCAGATTGGCGCTTTCGCTTCGGTACGAGGCCTGCTTTAATGAGGTCCGGTCGCCGGAGCTTGAACCGGTCTGAAGCAGCTCATGATGAAGCAGTTCCAATGTTGGTGTGGGATTCTGGCGCTCGCCAGCGCCACCGCTGCCGCCACCGCCCAAGCCCAAGCCCAGTTGGTCCCCGGGTTTCCGACCAACTCGACCTGGCGCTACTTCAAGGGGCGTAGCGAGGCAGCCCAACCCGACCGGACGGCCTGGCGGTCAGTCGGCTTTGGGGATGCGGCTTGGGCGACCGGGGCAGCCCCCTTCTTCTACGGGGAACCGTTGGCCGGAGGAACCGTCCTGGGGGATATGCAGGGGAACTACTCGACGCTGTTCCTGCGGCGGGCTTTCGTGGTCACGAACGTGGCGGAGGTGGCCAAGCTCGAGCTCGAGGCCGCGTGCGACGATGGGTTCATCGCCTGGCTCAACGGAGTGGAAGTGGCACGCGAACGTGGGCCTGAAAGTGAGCCGCTCTACATCTCGGTCGCATCGGCGAACGCGCCTGAACCGGTCGGGTTCGGCGCTTACACGGTCCCTCAACCCGGCCAGGTCCTGGTCAATGGGCTAAACGTCCTGGCCGTCCAGGTGTTTAACGTGAGCTTGGGGAGCAGCGACTTGGTGTTCGATGCTGCGTTGACCGCCACGCTCGATCCGCGATTCGAGCCGGTGGTGGTTCAGGTTGAACCCGCGCCCGGGCCGGTGGAGAGCCTGACGCGAATCACCGTCCAGTTTAGCGTCCCGGTGGGTGGCGTTGAGGCGGCGGATCTTTGGGTGAATGGCCTTCCGTGCACGGGCCTGACGGGGTCGGGAACCAGCTACACGTTCACCTTCGCCCAACCCGCGCACGGCACCGTGCAGGTGTCTTGGGATCCCCAGGCCGCCATTGCGAGCTTCAGCACGCCGCCCGTGGCGTTCAACCCGACGGGGCCCAACGCGCGGTTCCTCTATGAGCTCGCCCATCCCACCGTACCAACGGTCGCGCGCGTGAATCCACCCCCAGGTAGCAAGGTGCGGCAATTGCGCCAGGTGGAAGTCCTGTTCGATCAGCCCGTCAGCGGGGTCGAGGCGTCGGATCTGAGGGTGAACGGGCAGCCGGCGGCGGGAGTGAGCGGGGTGGCCGCCGGCCCGTACGTGTTCCAGTTCCCGGCGGTGACGGGGGCTACGGCGACGCTGACCTGGGCAATCGGGCACGGGATTGTGGACCTGGCCACGGAGACGCGGCCGTTTGCGGGCGGGGGTTGGAGCTACGCGGTCGATCCGGCCTTGTTCGTTCCGGACGTTGTGATCAACGAGTTCTTGGCGCAGAACGTGAGCACCATCCGGGATGAGGACCTGGATTTCGAGGACTGGATCGAGCTGTACAACCGGGGCGATCGCGTGGTGAACCTCGCCGGCTGGTCGTTGACCGACGATCCCAGGCAACCGGGACAATGGGTCTTTCCGTCGGTCACCTTGGCGCCGCGCCAGTCCCTCGTGGTGTTCGCCTCCGGCAAGGACCGCGCTCCCTCCGCCCCGGGCGCGCGCCTGCACACCAACTTCAAGCTCAGCCTCTGGGGCGAGTACCTCGGCCTCTTCAACGCCGAGTCGCCGCGGCAAGCGGTGAGTGAATTGGCACCCGCGTTTCCCGAACAGCGCAACAACCACTCGTACGGTCGGGACAGCTTGGGGCAGTGGCGTTACTTCGCTCGGCCCACGCCCGGGGCCGCCAACGGTCTGAGCCCGCTCACGGGGGTGTTGGCGCCGGTGCATTTCAGTGTGCGGCGGGGTTATTTCAACTACCCGTTCAATCTTTCGCTAGCAACGGAGACGCCGGGCGCCGCGATCCGGTACACGCTCGATGGCAGTGAACCGACCGAGAGCAACGGCCTGCTCTACGACGCGCCCATCCCCATCGGCGCCACCCGGATTCTGCGCGCCGCCGCGTTCCGCACGAACGCGTTGCCGTCCCGGGTCACGACCCACACGTATCTGTTCCGCTTGCCGCCCTCCCAGCGCTTGATTCCGGCCCTCTCGATCGTCACGGCCTCGAACCATCTTTACGGCCGCACCGGCATCATGGAGTACAACCCGCGCAACACCACCCAGCACGGTCTGGCCTGGGAACGGCCGGTCTCCGCCGAGTACATTCGCCCCGAAGACAACGGCGGCTTCCAGGTCGATTGCGGCCTGCGCGTGCACGGCGGCGGGTACATCCGCGGCCGCTACAACTACCGCGATCCCAATCCGCCTAACGGGAAGTACTCGTTCCGCCTCTACTTCCGAGGCGACTACGGCGAGGGCCGACTCCGCTACCCGCTGATCCCGGGGATTCCGGTCCAGACCTTCGACAAGCTCGTGTTGCGCGCCGGGATGAACGATCCCACCAACCCGTTTATCACGGACGAAGTCGTGCGCCGCTGGGCGGCGGACACCGGCCAGGTGGCCGCACGCGGCACCTTCGTGCACTTGTTTCTCAACGGGGTTTATGAAGGTTATTACAATCCGACCGAGCGCATCGACAGCGACTTCCTGCAGACTTGGCACGGCGGGGGTGAGGCGTGGGATGTGGTGGCCTCGGGGAGCGAACTCAAGGAAGGAGACCTGGCGGCCTGGACCCAACTCAAGAGTTACGCCAACGCCAACAACCTGGCCTTGCCCGACCGTTACCTCGAGATCGAACGCCGGCTCGACACCACCAATTTCGTCGATTACCTGCTCCCCTTGATCTACGTGGATGCCGACGATTGGCCGCACAACAACTGGCGCGCGGCCCGCGAGCGTGTGCCTGAGGGGCGCTACCGCATGTACGTGTGGGATGCGGAATGGGCCTTCGGCCTCATGAACGGGCACGCGGTCAGCTTCAACACCATTGCCGGGCAACTGAGCAGCCTGAGCCCGCCCTGGGGCTCGACCGAAATCCAACAACTGTTCCGCCGCATCACCAACAGCTTCGAGTTCCGCCTCCTCTTCGCCGACCGGGTCCACCGGCACTTGTTCAACGACGGTGCCCTCACCGATCAGCGCCTGCGGGACCGCTACGAGTCGGTTCAGTCGGTCATGCGCGCGACCATCTCGGGCTTCAACGATCGGATTGGCACCTATTGGATCCCGAACCGCCGCCGGTTCGTGACCAACCACCTGGCCCAGGCGGGGCTGATCGCCTCGTCGAACGCTCCCAGCTTCAGCCCGTTCGGCGGCCGAGTGGCGCGAGGCCACTTGCTGAGTCTCGAGGCCGGCTGGGGCACTGTCTACTACACGATCGACGGGCCGGACCCGCGCGAGCGGTTCTCGGGGGCGGTGGCACCGGGCGCATTGGCCTACACACCGGGACGCCCGATCGTGCTCGATCGTTCGGTGCGGATCCGGGCGCGCACGCGTTGGGATACCAACTGGAGCGCGCTGAGCGAAGCCGCCTTCCAGGTCGAGGAGTTCGGCTCGCCGTTGCGCATCAGCGAGATCATGTACCACCCACCTGGGGGCGAAGCGTACGAGTTCATCGAGTTGCTCAACACCAGCCTTCTGCCGGTGGATCTCAACGGCATCACCTTCGAAGGTGTCCAGTTTCGCTTTCTCGAAGGCGCACGCCTCGAGGGCCGCGCACGCCTCGTGCTGGCCTCAGACCAAGCCCCGGCCGCCTTCGCCCAACGGTATCCCGGACTGGCGGTGGCTGGGTACTTCGGCGGCAGCCTGTCCAACGGCGGTGAACGTCTTGCCCTTATCGATCCTGAGGGGCGGACGATCGTCTCCGTCGACTATCGCGACGACCAAGGTTGGCCGCCGGAAGCCGACGGCGCCGGGTTCTCGCTCGAGATCGTCGATGCGCTCGGGGATCCAGACGATCCCGCCAACTGGCGCGCCAGCGCTCGACCGGGCGGCTCACCCGGCGCAGCTAACCCGTCCGTGCCCGCCAGCGCGGTGCGGCTGAACGAACTGATGGCCGAGAACCTCGGTGCCGTGCGCAACGGCGCCACCGCGCCGGACTGGGTGGAACTGTACCACGCCGGCTCCGCCCCACTCGATTTGGAGGGCTGGAGCCTGACGGACGGCCGCCGTGCCAACGCGTTCCAGTTCCCGGCCGGCGCCACCCTTCCCGCGGGTGGCTACCTGGTGGTCTGGTGCGATGCCCCCACCAGCCCGGCGCCGGGGCTCCACACCGGTTTTGGCCTCAAACGCGAAGGAGACACGGTGTGGCTGCTGGATCCCCAAGGGCAACCGGTGGATGCCGTCACCTTCGGACCGCAGGCGGGGAACTTCACGCTGGCGCGTCTAGGGACCGAGGGGGCCTGGCAGCTCGGCGAGCCCACACCGGGCAGCCCGAATGAACCCGCCCAACTTGCCCACCCCAGCCAAATCGCGATCAACGAATTCGTCGCTAACGCGGTGCCGGGAGGCACCGATTGGATCGAGTTGTTCAATCGCGATTTGGCCCGGCCGGCAGCCTTACGCGGGCTGGCCCTGGGCACCGGCAACGCCCTTCACCCATTTCGCCTGCCCGCGTTCATCGCACCGGGCGGCTACGTGGTGTTCCGAGCCGATGAACAGCCTGGTCCGGATCGTGTGGATTTCAAGCTGCCCGCCGCCGCCGGAACGATCCTGTTGTGGGATTCGATGGGAGCCGTGCTGGACCGGCTCGCTTACGCGAAGTCACTCGAGGGAGTCTCCCAAGGCCGACTGCCCGATGGCACCTCCAGCCTGATCGCCTTTCCTAACTCCGCCAGCCCGGGCGCTGCGAACTACCTGACGACCTACGCCGGGCCGTTGCTCAATGAAGTCTTGGCGCGTAGCACCGCGGGTCTAACCAATGTTCATGGCGAGGCGGTGGATTGGATCGAGCTGGTGAACCCCACGGACGCTACCCTCGACCTCGCCGGGATGAGCTTGAGCGTGGATCGACGCCAGCCCGGCCGGTGGGTCTTTCCGCCGAACACCACCCTTCCGCCCAGTCGCTTTCTGCTCGTCCATGGCGATGGCTCGCGACCACCCTCGACCCAGGCCGAACAGCCGCTCAACTTGGGCGATTCGCTCGACGCCAGCGGCGGGGGCGTCTACTTATTCAACCCGGCAGGGCAGTTGGTGGACCTCATCGAGTACGGCTTTCAGTTGCCCGATCGGTCGCTGGGACGGAGCGGGGACGGCTGGGCCTTGTTAGTGCGGCCGACGCCCGGCGAGGCTAACGAGGGCCCCGTGGCGCTCGGCAACCCCGTCGACGTTTGCCTCAACGAATGGCTGGCCAGCGGCGACGAGAGCGATTGGCTCGAACTGTACAACCGCGGTCATTTGCCCGTCGACTTGGGTGGCCTGGTGCTGACCGACGATCCTTCCATCGCCGGTCAGACCAACCATGTGATTCGCCCCCATACCTTCATCCCCGGTTACGGCTGGGTCCAGTGGATCGCCGACGGCAACCCCGCGCGCGGGCCGGAACATTTGCCCTTCCGGCTCGATGCCTTGGGCGAAACGCTCCGGCTCTACCGTTACGGCCAGGTTCTCCTCGAGAGCGTCGATCTCTTAGTTCAGCAACAGGGGGTGGCCCAAGGCCGATTCCCGGATGGCAGCAGCGACTTCTTCCGTTTCCCCGACTCGCCCTCGCCCGGCTCGGCCAACTTCCTGCCGCACCCTGATGTGGTCATCAACGAGGTCCTTTCGCACACCGACCCCCCGCTCGAGGACGCGGTCGAGTTGTTCAACCTCAGCTCGCGGCCGGTTCCCATCGGCGGTTGGTGGCTGAGTGACGATCGGCGACAGCCAAGCAAATATCGTATCCCTGACGGGACCGTTCTGCCGCCCAACGCGTACCTCGTCGTCTACCAGTACCAGTTCGGGCCCAGCCCAGATGGTTCTACCAGTTTCTGGCTCGATCCCGACCGGGACGGCGAGGTGCTCTTAGCGGAGGTGGATGCGGCCGGCCGGTTCACCGGGTTCCGCGCCCAGGCGCAGTTCGGCCCTAGCGAAAACGGTGTCTCCTTCGGCCGGCACGTGACCAGTGCCGGCACCGATTTCGTGGCGCTGAACCGCCGCACGTTCGGCGTCGATGATCCACGGACACTAGCCGAGTTCCGCACCGGCCGCGGTGGACCCAACGCCATGCCGCAGGTGGGGCCGGTGGTCATCAACGAGATCATGTTTCAGCCGGCTGCCCTCGGCTTGGAGGGCGGCGCCGAGGCTAGCTCGCTCGAGTATATCGAGTTGTTCAACCCCACCGACCGACCGGTCCCGCTCTGGGACGAGCGCGGCGCCACCAACTCCTGGCGCCTCACCGAGGGTGTGGCTTTCGATTTTGGCCAGCGCACCTTGCCGCCGCATGGGTTGCTGGTCGTGGTTGGCTTCGACCCCACCGCGCCCGCGTCGGCGCCGGCGCTGGCGGCGTTCCTCGCCCGCTATGGCCTGGACGATTCGGCTCGGGCGTTGCTGGTCGGACCCTACCGGGGCCAGCTTGCCAACACCGGCGAAGCCGTCGCGCTCGCGCGACCCGAGGAGACCCAATGGTTGCCCAACGGAACGTCGCGGACCCCCTATCTGCTGGTCGAGCGTGTCCGGTACGCCCCCCATTTGCCCTGGCCGACGGACGCCGCGGGTACGGGCCTGTCTTTGCAGCGCTCGAGTGCCTTTGCTTATGGCAACGAGCCGCTCCACTGGCGTGCCGGACGTCCCTCCCCAGCGCGCCTCAATTCCACTTCCGCCACCGATACCGACGGGGATGGCTTGCCTGACGAATGGGAAATCCTCCATGGACTGAACCCGGACGTGGCGGCGGGCGCCGACGGCGCCCTGGGCGATCCCGACCGAGATGGCCTCACCAACCGGGACGAATACCTGCGTGGGACGGATCCGCGCTTTCCGTCGGTCGTCATTCTAGGGCTCACGCTCTCAGGCAACAGCGTGCGGCTAGGCTTCAATGGCATAGCCGGGTACGCCTACAGCATCGAGTTTCGCGATTCTCTAACCGAGGGCGCCTGGGAACTCCTGACCAACCTCACGCCCGTCTGGGTGACGGAGCCCAAGGAGGTCAGCCTGTTCCTGCCGTCAGGGGTGCGCGCCCGGTATTTCCGGATGAGCCTCTTAGGCGGCGGGGGTTGAGCGGGGCATGCCGTCAGCAGACTAGCAAACATCCACCGCAGGAGCATATTGCATCCAGCCGTCAGAACTAACGCCACCCCGACCGTGGCTCGCACACATGAAGAAGAAGACCTCCGCAGTGAGTCACACCTCTTACCCCAAGCCATGGTTCGATACCGGGCGTGTCGTCGCCGGGGGGCGCCTGATCTTGGCCCTGTGCGGAGCGGCCGCCGCGTCGGCCCAGGACGCCCTCAGCCCTACCCATCCTCCGGCGATTCCGACGGTCGCGACGACATCGCGCGAGGGCTTCGAACGACCCACGAACACGCAACCGCTTGCCGAGTCTGGCAGCACCCCAGGGCCTTCTGCCGGCGTGGCCGACCTGTTGCGCCTGGCTGAGGCTGGGGTTTCCCCCGAGGTCATGAGGACCTATGTCGAGTGTTCGACAACCGCCTACCAAGTCACTCATCAGGACATCATTGCCCTCAAGAGCCGCAACGTCCCGGACGACGTCGTGACGGCCATGCTCAAACGCGGTGCCGAATTGCGGTCAAAACAGGCTCCCCGACCGTCCGCCGGCCCGGCGGTGGCACCGTTACAGGCTCAGCCCGGCTCCAGTCGCCTTGACCCGGAGAGCTACGACTACTTCCAGCACTACTATCTCTTCCCAAGAACGCTGGCTTCGGTCTACCAGCGGCTGCCGCATCACTTCCCCTCCGTCGGACGGGCCTACGTCGCTCCGGTACCCTTCGGCCTCAGAACGCCTTATCCCTATCCGCCACGCCACCCTGGGCACCGCGGGGGCCGCCACTGAAGGCCGTTGGCCAAGGTCCGCTAGCCCCAACCAAGGCTAAGGCTTACCGCTGGCCGAAGCGAGAGCGGCCGAAGCGAGAGGAGGCCTGCGGTGCGGAGTGCCCTCGATCTGCCCTGCCTCCGCCCAGGGAGTTGGTTTGTCAACAATCACAAACCAGCAACATAGCAATATCGCGACCCGAATCCTAAGCACGATGGAGCGCGGACAGTCACGTCCGCCCAGCGGGAGGGGAGGGAGGGGAGGGGATGAGGGGTGTGACAAACCCGGGCTCCGCGGGTGCGGGTGCCTTCCGGATTTCGCTCAACCCGGCACGCGGCAAGCACCCCGCCAAGGCTTTCGGCTTTGGGTGGGTAGAGACTGGGTCATGACGCGGTATGTCAACTACTAAATGCCAGAGGAAATTGGAGCTGGGGGCGTGGGAGGGAGCTTAGTTGGGAGCTTGGGCGCCAACTTTGGGCTGCATTGCTTGCATTGGCGGCCATGGACTGTTGAATCGTAAGTCATTGGTAATCAAAGGAACGATTCCGCGGTTCCGCCGAAAGTCAGTAGCGGGGCGCGGAGTCCCCAGCGCGGCGGCGGCGGCCTCGGGACAGGCCGCCCAACCTTTCACGCGAAGCGAAGCACGCGAAGCGAAGAGCGAAGACCGAAGAGAGAGCGAAGAGCGCCCAACCTTTCATGCGAAGCGAAGCGAAGAGCGAAGAGAGTCGTATACCAGAACGGGATGGGGGTTCAGGGAAAGTTCAGCGCTGGCGCTGCCAGGCGGCAATGAACATGCCGTTGGCCGGCCGAGCCTCGGGGCGCAACCAGAGCCAAGGCCCCGACAGGGGCTGGGGGGCAAGCTGGGATTGGGGGCGGCTGGGAGGGGCAGTAGAGGCAAAGGGATCCGGTAAGTTCACGGGTACAAAGTCCGGTCTGGCTTGGGTGAACTCGGTCGCCAGGTCCGTGGTCTCGGAGGGGGTGAGGGTGCAGACGGCGTAGATGAGCCGGCCGCCGGGACGGACGGCGGGAGCGGCGTTGAGAAGCAACTGGCGTTGCAGGTCGGCCAGTTCACGGATGTCCTCGGGCACCGTGGTCCAGCGGGCGTGGGGGTTGCGCTGCCACGTGCCAAGGTTCGAGCAAGGGGCATCGACCAGGACGCCGTCAAAGGCGGTGCGGGAGGGAAGGGGGAGACGGCCGTCCCAGGGTGCGACTCGGTAGTTGAAGACTTGGGCGCGAGCGGCGCGGAGGCGGAGGCGGCGCAGGCGCCACGCGGCACGGTCGGTAGCCCAGATGAGGCCTCGGTTCTGCATCAGGGCGGACAGGTGGAGGGTCTTGCCGCCTTCACCGGCACAGGCGTCCCACCAAGTTTGGCCTGGTTGCGGTTGGGCCACCCAACCCACGGCTTGGGAGTGGAGGTCTTGAAGCTCGAAGTGCCCCGCTTGGAACTGCGGGGTGCGAAAGAGGTCCTGGGCGCCGTCGTAACGGAGAGCGTCTGCCCATGGCCCCGGGCCTGCAGGCTGGACGTCGCCCAACTGGCGGGCGAGGAGGTGGCCTTGACCCGGGCGGGCGCGCAGCCAGAGGACGGGGGCTTGTTGGAGGGAACGGACCCAGGCCGGCGTCAGCGACACGAAGGCGTGGACCCAACTCGGGACGGTGCAAGCGAGAAGTTCGGCGTCGCTGAAGCTGTGTGGATCGCTGGCGAAGCGCGCCTCGAGTTCGAGCGCGCGCGGGACTTGTTGGGATAGGGTTTGTCGAGGATCGAGCCAGCCGAACCAGCGGTAGCAGGCAAAGACGGCACGGGTGACAGAGGCGGCCAGGGCGCGGGGCAGACCGCGTTGTTTGCGCAGTTCGTCTCGTAGGACAGCATCGGCCGGGTGGCTGCGACTGGCCTGAGCCAAGACGCGGGTGGCCAGTTCGGCGACACGGTTGTCGGGTTGCGGGGTGGCGGCGGCGGGTGAGGGTGGCGTGGGGGCAGCGGGGCGGTGGCGGGTGCGGGGTGTGCGTGTGGGAGCCGGGCGGGAGCGGGCGGGGTAGGACGGACGCGACGCGCGCTTCATGGCAAGGGTGAAGGCGAGGGCGGGGCCGGGGCGGGGGCCGGGCCAGGGGGTTCTGGGGTGCGATTGCGGTAGCTGGCCACGACCCAGTCGCTGAGGGTTTTGTCCGGGGCGGCGACGGTATCGGCCTCGATTTGGAACTCGGTGCGGCCGGTATTTTGGGCGATGAGTTTAAGGCCGAACTGGAAGTCTTTGAAGTGTTGGGCGCAGAGATCGCGGACCGGCTGACGGCGTTCCTGGGCCAGTTGGACCAGGGCGTCGGCGGCCGGTTCGGTGAAATGGAGTCTGAGGTTATGGTCGTGGAAGAAGCGTTCGGCGAAGTGGTGCACCAACTGGCGCATGACCACGCGTTCTTCGGAGGCGTGTTGGGCGAGCAGGGTCTGCAAGGAGGCAGCCGGCCGATCGACCAACTCGTGCGTGACGACAAATCGTTGGACCGGGGTCGAGGGCAGCTCGAACTTGAAATCGCGAAAGAGACGCTCGCAGACGGTCATGAGGCCGCGGGCGCCGGTTTGCTCGTCATGGGCGAGTTCGGCGATGCGGCGGAGGCCGTCGTCGCGGAAGAGGACCTCGATGCCGTAGGCGGCGAAGGTCTGTTCGTATTGGCGGATGATGCTACCTTCCGAGTTGCGTAGGATGGTGAAGAGATCGTCGATGTCGAGGGGATGACAACAGACGCGCACGGGCAGGCGGCCGATGAACTCCGGCTCGAAGCCGTACTCGATGAAGTCGCGGGTTTGGGCGTGATCGAGGACGTCGCTTTCCGTGTCTGGGCTGGTGGATTTGGCGGCGAACCCGATGGTGGCTTCGCGGAGTCGGCGGCGGACGATTTTGTCGAGGCCGTTGAAGGCGCCGCTGACGATGAAGAGGATGTGCTTGGTATTCACGACCTCGGCGGGTTTACGGCCGCGTTGGGTGAATTCGAGCATGGCTTGGAGTTGGCCGGCGATGTCGTTAGGGGAGCGGGCGGGCACTTCGGATTCCTCCATGAGTTTGAGGAGGGTGGTTTGGACGCCGCGCCCGCTGACGTCGCGGCCGACGACGTTGGCGGCGGCGGCGATCTTATCGATTTCGTCGATGTAAATGATGCCGTACTGAGCGCGTTGGACGTCGCCGTTGGCGCGCCGCAACAGTTCCCGCACCAGGTCCTCGACATCGCCGCCGACGTAGCCGGTCTCGGAGAACTTGGTGGCGTCGCCTTTGACGAACGGCACGCCGATGAGGTCGGCGATGCAACGGATGAGATAGGTTTTTCCGACGCCGGTGGGGCCGGTGAGGATGATGTTTTGCTTGGCGTAATTGGGTTGGTCTTGGCCGGCGAGGGCGAGGCGGACGTGGTGATAATGGTCGCACAAGGCCACGCTGAGGACTTTCTTGGCCTCTTCTTGCCGGATGACGAACCGATCCAGGTAGGCTTTGACGTCGCGTGGCTTGCGGTCGAACTGGAACGTGGTCTCGGCGGGTGGCGTGGGTTCGGCGGCGTTGGGCGGGGCGGCCTGGGGGCGGGGGACGCCGCCCGCGGCACTCTGGAGATGCTGCCGCATGAACTCGGTGAACTGGCGCTGATATTCCTCGGGCGAGAGTGGCCCGCTTAAGACGGTGGGGTGGGCGGGATTCATGGATCAGGGCAATCTGGGCGGTTTGACCGGAGGGTCAACGAGGGGGTTAGAGCGGAGAATGGAAGTGGAGTAGAAATCGGCCATCGGCCGAAGGCGTTGCCGGTCTTAGGGAAGTGTTAACGCCCATGTGGTTGGCGCCCATGGGTGCCACGAACCGGTTGGGCGCGACCGCTGGGCGGCGCCGAGCGATCCCGGTCGCTGGGCCCCAGCGGCCGGCCCGGCGGTCCGGTCCTACCTGGTGGTTCATGGGGAACCTCCACCCGCGTTGGCGCGCGCATCGGGGCCATGAACCTGTAGCGCCGGTTTTCTAACCGGCATCGGGCCGACCGGAAAGTCGGCGGTACGGCCGGTTCAGGCGGCTGGGCGCTGGCCCATGCGGGCGTCGAGTTGGCCGAAGGGGTTGTTGGCAAAGCCGCCACTGGCACGCTCGGCGGGTTCGGCCTCCTGGTCGGTGGAGCCGGAGGATGGCAGGACGGGGATGCGGCGCAGGGGCTCCATATCCTTGCCGAGCATGGGGTTGACCGATCCGGCGCCGCCTTCGACCTCGCGCGGGTTTTTAGCCCGTTTGTTGCGGGGGAGTGGGCTGAGGATGACGTTGAGGCCGCGGCCGACGAGTTTCGGGGGAGCGTCCGGGTGGCTAAAGGGGGCGAGTTCTTTGATGAACCGGTCCACGACCTGCTGGCCGATTTCCTGGTGCATCATTTCGCGGCCGCGAAAGCGCAAGCTGACTTTGACCTTCATTTCTTCGCAGAGAAAGTCGATGGCATGGCCGAGCTTCACGCCGAAGTCATTCGCATCGATGGACGCGCTCAACTGCACTTCTTTCATGCGGTTGGCGTGTTGATGCTTGCGGGATTCCTTCTCCTTCTTGGATTGCTCGTAGCGGAACTTGCCGTAGTCGACCACCCGGCAGACAGGCGGGGTGGCGGTGGGGGCGACTTCGACCAGGTCCATCCCCCGGCTGCGGGCCATGTTGATGGCTTCGGCGAGGGAGAGGATTCCCACTTGGGAGCCGTCGGGGCCGATGACGCGTACCTCGCGGGCACGGATCTTCCCATTGACCCGAACGTAGGAACCAGGAGAAGACGAACGCGACGAGTGGGGGCGACTCAAGACGCCCTCCTCGGTTGAACGTTATTCATGCGCAGATATGGGACTCAAACGGACTGCCAATTGACAGTTTCAACATTGGTATTAATGCTCAGGGGCAAGCGGTTCTGCAAGTGAAATGTTGTGCCTTTTTCCAGTGAACGATCTGGCTGACCCGCCGGCGAAGCCCGGGCCTGGGGGCTCGAGCTGGGGCGCGGTTTTCCTACGCGGAGGATGCCTATGACGACTGCGTTGGCGAGTTTAGGGTTGATTGCTGGCAACCGGTCGTTGCCGCTCGAGTTTGCGCGCCTGGCCAAGGCTCAGGGGGTGCAGAGGCTCGTGGCTGTGGCCTTCGAGGGCGAGACCGAGCCGGCGTTGGCGGAGTTGGTCGATGAGGTGGTCTGGGTGCGGGTGGGCCAGCTTGGCAAGTTGATACGGGCGTTTACGAGCCGGGGGGTGCGACAGTGCGTGATGCTGGGGCAGGTGGCGCCGAGCAACCTGTATAAGGTGCGGCCGGATCTGCGCGCCTTGGGGGTGTTAATGCGGCTGAAGGTGCGCAATGCCCACACGGTGTTCGGCGCCATTGCCGACGAACTGCGCAAGGACGGGGTCGAGTTGATCGCCGCCACGCCCTGGCTGGCCAGCCTCATGCCGGGCTCGGGCTTTCGGTGCGGGCCAGCCCTCACGGAGGCGCAGGAGGCGGATGTGGCCTATGGTCTGCGCCTGGCTAAGGCGGTTTCTGGGCTCGAGATTGGCCAGACGGTGGTGGTCAAGCAGGGCACGGTCTTGGCGGTGGAAGCCTTCGAGGGGACCGATGCGTGCCTGAGGCGCGGGGGGGAGTTGGCGGGCGCGGACGGGGGAGCGGTGGCCGTGAAGGTAGCGAAGGCGGGGCACGATCTGCGGTTTGACATTCCGTGCGTGGGACCGCAGACCCTCGAGGTCTGTTGGGAAACGGGGGTGGCGGTGCTCGGGGTCGAGGCGAACCGGACCTTGCTGGTCGAGCGGGATCGGTTGGCGCAACTAGCGGCGCAGCATCGGCTGAGCTTGGTGACGGTGGCGGAGCCGGAGGGGTGATGCGAGGGGACGACGGTCGGCGCGCATAAAAAAACCTGGCAAGCCCTGTGGCTTGCAGTACCCTGACTGCTTAAAATACGGACAGCACAAAACGAACCTAAGAACATGGAACCAACTGGCGATATTGCGGTGATTGGCCTGGCGGTCATGGGCCAGAATCTGATCCTGAACATGAACGACCACGGCTTCACGGTCGTGGCCCACAACCGCACCGTTTCGAAGGTGGACGATTTTCTGAACCAGGAGGCCAAGGGCACGAAGGTGCTGGGGGCCTACTCGTTGCAGGAGATGGTCGGCCGGCTCAAACGACCGCGCCGAGTCATGCTCATGGTGAAGGCGGGGGCGGCGGTGGACGAGTTTATCGAGCAACTGATTCCGCTGTTGGAGCCGGGCGACATCGTCATCGATGGCGGCAACTCACTGTTCGAGGACACCATTCGGCGGACCCGCTATGTCGAGTCGAAGGGCCTTTTGTACATTGGGACCGGGGTCTCGGGCGGTGAGGAAGGGGCGCGGCGCGGTCCGTCCATTATGCCCGGGGGGTCGCCGGCGGCGTGGGAACACGTGAAGCCGATCTTTCAGGCCATCGCGGCCAAGGTGGACGACGGGACGCCCTGTTGCGATTGGGTGGGCGAGAATGGGGCTGGGCATTACGTCAAGATGACCCACAACGGCATCGAGTACGGCGACATGCAGCTCATCTGCGAGGCCTATCAGATCATGAAGGACGGCTTGGGGCTGAGTGCCGACGAGATGCACGAGGTGTTCAAGCAATGGAACGAAGGCGAACTGCAGTCGTACCTGATCGAGATCACCCGCGACATTTTGGCGAAGAAAGACGACGACGGCGCGCCGTTGGTGGACAAGATCCTAGACACGGCCGGCCAGAAGGGGACGGGGAAATGGACGGTGATATCCTCCCAAGAGCTGGGGATCCCGATCACGCTGATTGCCGAAGCGGTCTACTCGCGGTGTGTGTCGGCCATGAAAGACCAGCGCGCGATCGCGGCCAAGGCGTTCAAGGGGGGCGCATCGAAGTTCGCCGGCGACCGCCAGCAATGGATCAACGACATTCGCAGGGCCCTTTACGCCTCGAAGATCGTCAGTTACACGCAGGGTTACATGCTCATGCGCGCGGCGGCGCAGCAGTACCGCTGGAACCTCAACTACGGCGGGGTGGCGTTGATGTGGCGCGGGGGTTGCATCATCCGCAGCGTCTTTTTGGGCGAGATCAAGAAGGCCTTCGACAAAAAGGCGGACCTGGCGAATCTGTTGCTGGACCCGTTCTTCAAGAAGGCGGTCAAGAGTTGCCAACGTTCGTGGCGTAAGGTGGTCTCGACGGCGGTCAAGAAGGGCATCCCGGTCCCGGCGTTCAGCACGGCGCTGGCCTTCTTCGACGGGTTCCGCAGCGAGCGGTTACCGGCGAACCTGCTTCAGGCCCAACGCGATTACTTCGGCGCGCACACGTACGAGCGAGTGGACAAACCGCGCGGCGAGTTCTTCCATACCAACTGGACGGGGACCGGCGGGCGGGTGGCGTCGAGCACGTACACGGTTTGAGGTGGGCAACGGTTCGGGCAATTGCCCAGCGGATCGGTGTTGGCTAGCGCTCGACGCCGCTCAATCGGTTAGGAGCGACTCGGCCAGGGCCAAGAGACCGAGGACCTGGTCTTCCTGTCTCTTGTGCTCCCTGATGCTCTCGACGAGCGTCTTCGGAGAGTCGATCCAGAACCCAGGAAGGATCAAGACCCACCAAGTGGGATTCCATTCCCAGCCTTTCTTGGCCAAGGGGACACCGCCAATGCGTTCCCATTCGCTGGTGGCATAACTGACACAGTTGTTCCAGACGACCCCATAGCCTGGGGTCACCGTCGGGGTGAAGCCACAGACCGTCTCGCAGAGTTCCTCGAATTCGGACCGCTTCAGGTCGTAGTCGACGACGACCCCCGACTGGGATTGCCCACCGTACCCTGCCATATATCGGCCATATGCATGCTCGGTGCCTTGATGGAGGTCCTTGGTGTAGATCCATCCGTGGTCATCGTTGGCGCGGATGCACGCCTTAACGAGCGAAAGGATTTGTCCGTCCTGGCAGCACTGGGTCGCCGGGGCGTAGGTCTGGCCGTTGCAGCATCCTTCCACGCCCGCCTCTCCCTCTAATCCCGTGGAATCGGTGCGGCCGAATGGGGAGTTATTGGCGTAGGCGACGCCGTTGCCGTAGTTATCCGGGTCGTGCCACGCGCCCAGCGGATCCCGACTCAGGAAGACGCCGTAAGTCGGATCGTAATACCGTGCCTTGTAATAGTAGAGGCCGGTCTCGGGGTCGAAGCGTTGACCGGTAAACAAGTATGGATTGTGGCGTGTGCTGCGGGTGGTGGGTGTGCCGGGCGCTTCGTAGAAGGCCGGTCGACCTCGGTAATCATAGGAGTAGAACTCCTCGGGTGCGCCGTTGCGGCTGACGAGTTGGATGGTGTTGCGGTTGTGATCGCGCAAGTAGAAGTGCAGGGAGTCGGGTCGGCCATCGTGGTCGGTGTCGCGGTCCAGGGCGAGCACCTCGTCGGCACGGCGGCCGAACAGGTATTGTTGGGTGACCTGTTCGCCGAGGGGTGTGAGGGCGGTTTCCTCGATGGCGTTCGGGCCGTCGTAGTAGAACCGCGTGGTACCGTCGAGCGGCCCGCTGTGGGCGACGGTCTTTTGGACGCGGCGACCGTTGTGGATGGCGGGCCAAGCGTCGTAGGAGTAGCGGGCCACGACCAGGTCGGGATTGGCGCGTTGGCGCACCAGGCGCAGTCGGTTGAGGCCGTCCCACTGGTAGATGAATTTGGCGTCGCGGGTTCGATTGCCGGTGCCGGGGCTGGCGTCGTAGAGGTTATGGCCGGCGGGGTCAAGCGGTGCGAGCGTGGGGCTGTGGGCCAGTTGCTGGACCAGTTGGTTGGCTTGATCGCGCACTTCGGGGACACCTTGAGCGCCATCGAAAGACAGGCGCCGGAAGGACGAGGTCACGCCGGGTGGACCGTTGAGGAAGGCGTAGAAGAGGGTGGGCCGGCCCAGGGAGTCGAGGGTCTGGTTCAACTGCTCGGTGAACCGGTTGGTGCCCGCGCCGACGCCGGCTAGGCGGCCCCAGGAGGTGAGGGCATTGGCTCGGTTCCAGTTGTAGAAGGCGTAGCCGACCGAGCCGGTGCTGGCGCTCAGTTCCCACTGTTGCAGCGGAAGGCGCAGGGCGTTGACCTGTTGCGTGACGGTGAGGGCCGGTGACTGAC
>Ga0194111_10004052_pt1 | contig 17135 bp, 11 predicted proteins | sample TA2KigC300mmetaG_FD_146194 | JGI IMG/M metagenome (GOLD analysis project Ga0194111, IMG submission 146194) | Freshwater microbial communities from Lake Tanganyika, Tanzania - TA2015033 Kigoma Deep Cast 300m | ecosystem: Environmental > Aquatic > Freshwater > Lake | place: Tanzania: Lake... | reverse complement strand
ATATTGACATCAATCTTCGTAAGCGTTGGCAAGAACGTCTGGATGAGCTCCTGGCGGAACGACGCCGGTTGGACGACGAATGGCAGGGCCTGCGCCGGGAAGGAAGGCAGATGGTGGCATCGGTCTGGGGCATCCCCTGGACCGATATGAAAGAAAGGAGTTTGACATGAACCTGGCACTCCTTGAAGAAGCACGGGCGGCGCTGGCTGGGGGCCCCATACCACTGGCAGTATTGCACGAGCGATTGCAAGCGGCCGGCAGCGCCTGGTCGGCATCCCAACATTGCCTGTTATTTTTAGCTCTGGAGGGATTCACGGTGGAGCAAACCGGCGACCAAACTATGATCAGTTCCGGAGAGCAATCCCAAGAAGAACGGCTTCTGGCGGAAATCAGTAAGGTGGTGGAATCCTTTGCCGGCAAGCCCACACCGCCCCAGGAGATCAGGAAGCGTTTGCCACCTGATCTAGTGACCACCGATGAGCAGGTTAAAGCCCTAGCCAGAAAATCAGCTAATCTCGAAGTTTTCGGGCCAGGTTTGATCCGAAAGAAATAGAGGCGACCGTGCCAACTGGGCCCTGAGCATCAACGGGCTTTTTGATCACCTTCATAACACTCCGGTAATTTTGTAGCAAAAGAAAGGACGCGAAAGTCATGGCCAAGACAAAAGACCAATCCCAGGAACTCACTCCCGAGCAGGCGGCGGCGCAGACATTGAAGGTGCTAGCCGCTGAATTGAAGATTAAAGGTTACAACTCTGAAGTGGCGCTGAAGAGTGAGGAACCGGGAGTGGCCGCGGCGATTCATTGGGGCATGCACCAAGGGGTGGAGACCCCGCGCATTTTTGCCCTGGCCCTGCCCAAAGAGGCCTGGGAGCGGGCCAATGCTAACGAGGTCCAGCGGCTCTCGTATGAAATGCCTTCACCGGATACCCCGGAAGATAAGTACCCGCAATTCGGCTTCGTTGCCGATGGCCAACACGAAGCCTTTTTCGACCTGTCCTTCCCGCCCCATGAAATCGACCGCCTACCGGAGCTGGCGGAAATTAACGATTACAAGCGCATCAAGGCAGACCCGACCTACCGGTGGTCCATGCGGATGTATAACCGGCTGATGAACGGCTTCAATGCTTTTCATGAGCGGGTCTACCAGATCGACAAGGACCGGGTCTCCGGCAAGAACGACATTATCCTGGAAGTCGCCAAGCTGCTCTTTCTGGAATCCTTCCGCCTGCACCACGACCGCCAAAGCCTGAACTTCACAATGCCAGATGGCACCCAGCTCAACCTGGCCGATATCTTTACGGTCGAATATGTGGAAAAGCACCAGAAGAAGGCGGTGGCGCAGATTCAGGCGGCGTTCGAGCATTTCAAAAGCCATCCCGATTACGTGGTCACCGACGATGTGGGTGAATCCCATCCCATCTTCGACAAAAACCAGCACCTGGAGCTCTCCCAGCCTGGCAACTACCGATCTCTGCTGGACCTGATCCAGAACCTGGGGCCGGTCACGGACAATCAGAACCAGACCGTAAAACCTGCGGGCACCCTGGCCGACATCGCCGCTGATGTGCTGGGCCGCGTGTTCGACGTCTTTTTACGGGCCAATTTTGAGTCCAAGGGCGGGTTGGGCATTTACCTCACGCCGGCCCCGGTCAAGCAGGCCATGCTGGCCATCGCCTTTCATGACATCCTGGAGGAATCGCCGGAGATTTTGACCGCCCGGGAGGCTGACGGCACTCCCACCTTCCGGTTCGCTGACCCGGCCTGCGGCAGCTACGGCTTCGGGGCCGTGGCCATGGGCTACCTGGAGCGCGCCCTGGCCGGCATTTACGGCAGAGAAACCTCCCAGGACGTCCGGCGGGAAAAACTATTTCAGGATATGCTGCAGCACAGTTTTGTGGGGGCTGATTCCGCCCCCATGATGGTGACCCTGGCCCGGGTCAATATGGCGCTTCTGGGCGCCAACAAGGCCCGCATCTTTTATACCTCCAACTCGCTGACCACTGATCAGCTTAAGCCGTGCAGTTTTGACCTGATCTGCACCAATCCCCCTTTCGGCACGCCCAAGTTCGGCAAGAACCACGGCGAGGCTAAAAAGGCCCATGAAAATGACATGGCCAAGATCCTGGAATTTTTCCGCTCCGACCTCACCCCCCGGGACGGCAGCGGCGGCGGGTTCGATTATTCGCCCACCACAAAAGGACTGGCTTTGGGCGGCAAGCCCAGCAAAAAGGGGGTGTGGAAAGAGGCTGCGGCCACCATCGATCCGGCCGTGCTCTTTATCGACCGCTGCCTGCAATTGCTCAAGCCCGGCGGCAGGTTGTTGATCATCCTGCCGGACGGAGTTTTGTGCAATTCTTCCGACCGATATGTGCGGGAGTACATCATGGGTACAAAGGACGAACAGACAGGCCAATTCCACGGCGGCAAGGCCATTGTCAAGGCGGTCATCAGCCTGCCGGCCGACGCCTTCAAGCTCTCCGGCACGGGGGCCAAAACCAGCATCCTATACCTGCGGAAACGGAAGGCCCGGCCCGACGCCCCGGACCATTTTCTGGATGAGCCTCAGACGGATGTGTTCATGGCCGTGGCGGATACGTTGGGTTATGTGGTGAAAAACAATGTCGAGGATCACAGCAGTGGTGTTCCTAACGACCTTGCGACGATTGTTGGGGCATATGTGAGAGGGGAATAGAGATGCCTTGTGTTAGAGTGTCAGTAGAGGACTTAACCGAAGAGCGCCTAGATACGGGTTTTTATTCACCAGAATTTTTTCATAGTAAAAATATCCTTGATGCTTCAGGATTAAAATATTTCCCTCTGGGAAACGTCTGTGAGCCTTGGCAATTCGGTGCCTACGCCCTATGTAATGAGATTGAATGGTCTTCAAAAGATTTTGGAATTCCATATCTAAAAGCAGAAAATCTTGGAAGCCCTCTTTTAGAGATCGAAGGACTAAGGTACGTCACAAAAAATACACATACACTCCTCGCAAAGTCACAGTTGAAGTCTGGCGATATTATCGTAGCTACTTCAGGGACTATTGGCCCATGTGCAATTTTACCCAAAAGCATTCCCTATGCAAACTCAAATCAAGATACCATAAAATTCAATCCCAGCCCTGCAGGCTTTGATAACTACTTCGTAGGAGCATGGTTCACATCTAAGTACTTACAAGCTTTTCTTCGAAAGGAAGGGGGAGGTGCCGTTCAGCAGCACGTTTACTTGTTCAATTTCAGGCGAATACCCCTTTTAGAAATTGCTTCTCCAGCCCAAATCTACATTGGTAATAAGGTGCGGCAGGCGGAGTGGCTGCGGGCACAAGCTCAGAAGTTGGAGGAAGAAGTATTTTCTTTTCATAATGCATTGATCCCTAGCCAGTCGGGTTTTAATTATGCCCGTAAATCACGAATGACTCCAGTTGCAATCCTCTCTGACCGTCTGGATGCACACTTCTATCCGGCTGTCGTCGAAGATTATATGAAGTCTTTTAACCTTGAAGTACATAAGTTAGCTGACTTATCAGAACTCGTTACAAATGGAAATACGATGGGGCCATCTGAGGATGCCGCAAATGCTATTGGTCAAATTACCGTAGCCAATCTGAGTTCAACTTTTCTTAAAGGAGAACCAAGACTGGTTTCTGCTCCATCCAAAAGAGAAAAGTTCACCAAAACTCATGATATTCTTTTTTGCAATGCTGCCCATAATAAAAGCTATATTGGGAGGCAAATTACCTACTGTCATTCTGAGGATGATTTTCTCCCGTCTACCGAAGTCATGCTGATTAGACTGGATCGAGATAAAGTTCCGGCATCATATGTTCGATGCTATCTCCTCACAAAAATTGGTTTTATTCAAATTCAATCAACCATTCGCGGCATAACTGCTCATTCTTACCCTGAAGATGTTCGGATTTTAAGGATTCCTGTTCCCACTTTGACAGGTAAGGAAAAGACGGATTGGTTCAAACAAGATGATAAGATGGATTTGGCAGGAGGTTGTTTCACTCACAGTACTCGTTTAACCACAGCAGCCAAACTCCTCGTTGAAGCCCTCATTGATGGTCATCTAACCGAATCCGACCTGATTGCCGCCCAAAAATCCCTGGAGGCGGGAGACCGGACAGCAGACCGGGAGATATTAAGCCGGCTGACCCGAAAGGGCATAAATGTAGCTGGGGAGCCGTCCCTTTTCCCGGATCTTGACAAGCTCTACGAGGCCCTGGATACCTTGGAGACGCCGGAGGACGAGGCATGAACCGCCTTACCCTGGCAGCCGTTCGCCAACTATTGAAATTTGGGGAGGCCGCGGTCAACGATCTCACCGGATTTGAGGACATGCGCCGGCTGGGCGTGGTCCGGCCGTCTGAGGATGGCCAGCGCGCTGTGGCCACGCCGCGCCTGGTCCGGATGCTGCGGCTATTGGGGCAGAAGGAAGCCGAAGCCGGGATGTTTGCCCTGTACCCGGAAGTCTATGAATCATGGCTACATGTAGTTTGCGCCCGGCTGGCAGAAATGGGGATACGGCAGGATGCTTCGGCCTTGATGAACGGTATTGATCAGGTGGGCCCGGCGGCGGAAGCGGCCGTCAGGGTCTGGGAGGAACGGAGCCTGGCGCCGACACCTTTTGCCGACCTGGAGCGGGAGATCCTGGGAGCGCCGGCCCAGGAAGCAGTCTCGGCCCCCAAAATTCTGCGGGCCATCGCCGCGGCGGGGGCCATCCTTGCCGATCCCCCCATCAAAGAACCTGCCGCTCTTTCCGACGTCCAGGGGCAGGACCCCAGCGGCAATTGGGTGACGGGACGAGTGCTCCTGCCTCCCGGTGTCGAGCCGATAAGCGAAGTGTCAGCTCTATTGAGTGGTTCCCTGGCGCCCCTGACCAAGAAGGAGCCCGAAGCTCCCATGGTGTGGGCTTTAGCCAGGCCCTGGATCTTTTGGCTGGGGCAGTTGGTTTTCATGCAGGAGGCTTGGCAGGCGGAACGGATTGCCGGAGGGCTCGCCCTGGAACTGAAAGGCGACCAGCTGGCAACTTTTTACCAGCCCAGGCAGGTTAACGTGGTGGTCATGGGACCGGATGGCACCGAGGTGCAGTGCGGATCCCTGGGGGAGCTGCTGGTGCGTTCCCTGGACGATCTGGGCATTGCCCTGCTAACGGCGGAGATTTCCAAGGAAGCCATGGACGCTATGGTTGCACCGGTAATCCAGACCTTGTTAACCCATGAAATCTGGACCTTCGAATCGGGACAGGCCGGCCGCAACCACGGATACCGCATCCACCCCGCGTTTTCCGATCTTTGCTACCGGGCCCGGGGCAGCCGCTATTTTTACCGGAATGGAGCCCGGGTCACCATGTCACTGCGCCGGACTTGCGAAGAGTGGGCCAAGCAGCGCCTGGCTCTGGCCGGTCTCATCACCGAGGAGAGAGAGGCTGCCGCATGAAAGACCAGACCCTTTATTTGGAGCGCCCCTCCTTCTGGACTGAGGAACGGGACCCGGAGTGCTGGCGACGGGGAATAAAGGCGCTGGCCGAGTTGGAAGAAAAGAACGGCATCATTCGCGGCACGCCGCGCAGCCTCTGGGAGCACAGCTTGAAACAGGTTATGTCCCGCCGGTCGATTTTAGGCCTGTTCGGTATGTCTCACGAGAGTGATCGTACCTTTCTGCTGGGCGTGGGATTTCTGGAATACGACTTCGAGCAGAAGGGATGGCGCCTGACAGAGTTCGCCAAGCCATTGCTCGCCGATGACCTGGAGGACCGGGAAGCCCTTACATCATTAGGTATAACCCTTTTGCAGCGGAGTCCCTGGATCAGACTCCTGGTGACTCGATTGCTTCGAGGCGACTGGGCCCTTTCCGGCTGGCGTAGTTTACGGAAGGGGCGGGGGAAATTGACCGCCGGCGCATCACTCAGGCTGCACCATTTTACCGAAGAAGCTGACTGGTTTTCTGGAATAGAAACCCTCTGCGCCCAAGCCTGGCTTCCTGAGGAGACCGCAACTGATAGAGCCATTGCCAAAAGTACTGATCTAGTCACCCCTCACCCTGACCCTCTCCCCTCAAGGGGAGAGGGGAAAATAAAGGACCAAACTTTTGGCAATCAGTCTTTTGGCAATCACTATAAAATCCGGCTGCATCCCCAGGTGCTTACCCGGGACTCCCGGCGGGATGATTTTTCCTGGGCGCCCTTTAAGGCTCCTCTCTACCTTTTTGATTACCTGGGGTGGCTGGTTGAGGACGGGGATCTACGGCTGCCGGTGGAGATTTTAAGAGAGGCGAGCCTGGAGTCCGGCCCCAAAGCACAGCTTGAGCCTGGCGCCCGGCTGCGCCGGATTATGGCCAGGGAAGCTGATCTGCGGGGATTTGTCCCGGTTGAAAAGGCACTGCGGAAACTGTATGAGGAGATCCACCCTGGTCAGTCTGTCAGCCCCGAGGAATTTGTCGGCTGGATGGATGCCCTCATGTCTTGTGCTTTAAAAAAGGGCGCGATTGAGATTCTGGCGGCCGAACCCGGGCAGGCCCGGCATGGCCGCGGCTTGTTCGGCGACCGGCAGCGGAAGCTGGCCAAGTGGATTGTGCATGACGACTTCAACGGCTGCCTGGCCGAACTTGAGGGAGGGTTTATGAAGGCAGAACCGGAAAAGCAGCATACAGCGGATGATGTTTAACCTTAGCGAGGACCACTAATATGGCCGATAACACTGTCAAAGTTCAGCACAAATGGGCGGCCGGGGGCGTTTCCAGTTATCCCTTAACACATCCCATTGTCGGACAACGCCAGTTCTTTGATACCTTTCAGCATTTTATCCATCTGGTGGATGAAGAAGCCGAAAAGTTTGCTCATGTTTTTGCGGTCATTGCCCAATGGGGCATCGGTAAGTCCCGCCTGGGTTACGAGCTGATAGCCCAGGTAAATGAGAGTTCCAAGGGCTGGTATCTGCGTGACCAGGACGGCTCGCTGCGAGAGGCGCGACTTTTCAATGACGACAAGGATCGCGATCAGTACCTGGCGCTTTACATCCGCTACAGCCAGATTGCCAACGACTACCATAACGTGGACAACTGGTTTGCCTTTGGCTTGTATAAATCCCTGGTGCTGCTCGCCCAGGAGCAGTTTGACAGTTCTATTCAGGGGCAGATCGCCCAGGAGGCCTATGACCGGTTGCTGGTGAAAGGCTTTGATCACCAGAAGCTGGCCGAGGCCTTGGAGGTTACCGCAGGTCACAGTGACGAAGACCTCTATACCGATCCTACCCTGGTGACGCGTTTATGCCAGGCAGCTCATGACTATCTCAAGCAGTTTGGCATCAACTATATACTGGTGGTGCTGGATGAACTGGAAACCGCAGCTGAAGCCGCTACCTTTGGGCTGGAATCCGACCAATTGAAAAAACTGGACGGGCGGGCGATCAAGCTGATGGGCAAAGCCATCAAGGAAGAAGACCCGCGGCGCAAACTGCCCTGGCTGCGCTATGTGGCGCTCTGTTCTCCCGCTATTGGCGACGAATTACGGGAGATCCAGTCCACGGCCCGACGCTTTGAGATGACGGAATTGTCGGCCAACAGCTTCAGCGATGTCAGCACCTTCGTGCAGATTCTCTCTCAAGAGGGCCGGCTGCCGGAGTATACCACCGGACTGGTAGAAGCAGCTTACACCATGAGCGCCGGCAACTTCGGCTGGTTTAACGTGGTGATGGCGAACGTGGACAGTATGCTGGAACAGCGTCGGATTCGAGGAGAGGATGCCCCCAAAACCCTGGGCGATCTTTTTCAGGATTTAGTCAACGTTTCCAGCCGCATTCGGGAACATATCCTGGACCACCATGCCATCGATCTCTTGAAGTTGGAAAACCGGGAGCAGCTTGAGTCAGCCAGGGAACTGCTTTACGGACAATTGCCGGTCCCCCTTGATCGGTACAACGAAGAGCAAAAGCAGGCGCTTCTGAAGGGACAGAATGAATTCGACGAACCCATTGCCCTGTTGTTCCGCCGGGTCGAGTGGGATGATCTGGAGGCCGCCAGAGCCTTGGCCGAGTCGAAATTCCAGCGTGACAAAGAATATTGGCGGCTGGTGGGTGTTGATCAGCCTTTGGATTTGAAGCAGTTGCTTGCCAATCTGGGAACGTATGCCATTCATGAGACAAAAGGCGCGGTTCGGACAGATGGAAAACAGACGCTCCTCATTCCTTTGCGGCAGAGTGATTTTGTCCAGCTGATAGCCTTGCTGTATCCACATCCGGCGGCTGAAGACGTGGCCAGGGCCTTATGGCGCAAGTTTCTGGGGAGCCAGGATATTCAGGAAGAGGACGCCACTCATATCGCACCAAGCATGGCCATGATTAACCGGCTGGATTTGCGGCATCGCCAGCAGGGGCAAAAAACTCTGGTCTTGCGCGATCCTGATATGGGTGAAGCACACCGCCAGGCCTTGGCGGCACGCAAAGGCGAGAAGGACGCTTCCCGCGCCCGGGCTGTATTAGTGGGAGCAATGCGGGTTTTAGATCAGAATTGGGAATATGATCCGGTTCCGTCGGGGATGGGGGAAGAAGATACCGTGGCCATCGCCACCGCAACGAAAACTAAGCACAGCCCTACCGGAGGCCTGGTAACGCTGGATGGACTGAAGCTTCACCCCCAAGGCCGCCTGGTGCTTGCCTGGGTAAAAAATCTGGAGGAGCTGGAGCGGCTCTGCCGCCTGGCTGCCGGACAATTTACCGATCAAGGACGTTTTCCGGTCGTGGCTTTTACTTCCTCAAGGGCTCTGGTGGATCAATTTAATGCACCGACAACTGCAGTGATCAAAAATGCTCCGTCATACTTAATGGTCTATCAACTCAGTTCCACCGAGGAGAATGCCCTTTATCAGGTCGGTCTCCCCAGATCAGGCTGGAATGGTTTTGAGCTGAATAACCATGTATTCACCTCATCATTCACGAACAGGCTGCAGGGAATCATTCGCCCCTTCATGCTAGCGGTGATTGACTGGCGCAGGAAACTCGACCTTATGGGAAGAATTGCTTGGCCGCTGCGGGCCAGCGGGAATCTGAATGAAAAAGAACTCGAGACTTTGGTTAAGGGTTGGTGTCATCTGAGGTTGGAGGGGGCCGAGCCTTTATCTTTGGCTGACCTGGATGAAAATTCCCCGGTCAACGTGAAAGACTTGATCTCGGTATTGGCCAAACTCCGTATTCCTCCCAAAGCGCGCGCTGCCGGTTATGGGGACGATGAACGGGCCCTGATGTTCTCTGGCTTTGACGACAGCGCCCAACTACAGTTTCCGTCTTTTCTGTCAGCCCTGATTCGCCGCCTGGTGGTCGACAAAAATCCCTGGACCTTTGAGGCCGCCAAAAAGGAGTGGTTTTGGGGGTATACCTGGGAAGGGGTGAAAGAACGCACAATTTATCAGGAGTGGATGAATCTTTTGTGCGAGATGCAATTTGCCGAGGAAAGCAAAACTTCCGGAAAAGGTCTCAATGACTATAAGCTGCGGACCTGGTCGCAATTGAACAACATGCAGGTCGAAGCGTCAAATTGGCTCAATGGAGAGTATGGACAGATTGTCACTAAAATGGAAATTGTTTTTGGGGAAGGCCGAGTACAAGACCTGTTCGGGCCAGAAGGATCAGCTAAAGTCGGGGCCAAGACCAAAAAAGCCAGACAATTATTGACTGAAGCTCGAGACAGCCTTTCTACCCTGGAAATTAAGGAAACAGCCTCGCTTTTTCAAAAATCACCCGAGGAGATTGTCGGAGAATTATGCGCCTGCTCCAGCCATCGCCGGGAGGTTATCCGTAAAGTTGATTTTGTTTTCAACAAGGATCGCTACCAGCAGATGAAGCATGACGAAAATATCCGCACCCTGAACTTTGATGATGATAATCAGGAGTTGTGGCGGCGGATACGCCGGGCGGAGCTTTTCATCAAATACCTCCGGGATGCGGACAAGAAAATTCGCACACGCGTAGAAAAGCTGCAGCAGGAGATTAAAGAAAACGTCCCGGATACCTTTCCCGTGGCGCTTTTCACACTGTCATTGGAAAAGATCACCCACATTCTGGATGCGGCACGGAGTGTGGCTGCGGGAGGTGGACAAACCATAAAGGTCCAGGTATCGGAACCTGGGACATTGCATTATTACCTCCGCGACCTGCAGATCGGGGAAGCGTCAGCGGCGCTTGACAAACTGGCCGGCGAGGTTGGGATCGATCTTAGAACTGGACAGGAAACTTCCTTGGAAGAGATCGAGGGGCAGATATTACGTGCCTTTAGAACTCTTCGCAAGACCCATGGGGAACTCAGGGATATGTTGGCTTCCCAGGACGATAAGCTGGCCGAAATCAGCACTCAACTTACCAACGCACCTGAGGATTTCGCCTACCCCGAATCTTTACCCCCCCTGGAAACGCTTATAGCCAAACCGGAACTGATCCAGGACGAATTGGAGGAGAACAGGACCGAGGACGTGGATCGTCTGAGAAAAGACCATGATAATCAAGCACGTTTAGGCAACTTCCAACCGCTTATGGAAAAGGCCATCCGCCTCTTCGATTCACCCAAGAGAAGTATGCAGGTTTTAGCGGGGCAAATCCAGACGGTTGAAAATGCAATTACCGATTATCGGCGAAAACTGTTGGAAAATCCTAAGCTCAGTGCTTCGTTTGTGGCCATCAATGCTCTCAACCGGATCAAAAGAAAAGAACCGGCGGCGGAAATTACGCTGCCAACCCTGGAAAAGCAGAGTTCTCTGAAAGAGTGCGTGCAATTTATTCAGAACCGGCTGGCAGACTGGGAAAAAGAGGGGAATGAATTTTTAAAAGAGACAGAAGTAGCTTTTGACCGCTGGTCGCAAATAGTCGAAGCCATCGGGGCAGGAAAAGATTTCGATCTGGAATCAAAGGAATCAGAATCTTTAATAACTTACGGCTTTTTGCGTCGGACCTATTCCCTGGGAGGGAGTTTCTCATGATCCCCCCAGTATGGCTCTATGGACGTATTGGCGAAGGTCGGCGTCAGAGAATTCTTGGTATGACCCTGCAAGCAGCATCCACCTCTGAATTCCCGGTTGAATCTGGAGTCTTGATGGTGTCGGGAGAAGACTTTGTGCTGGAGGAGCAGAGCTCATTGCTTCTACAATGGATCCAAGAGCCGGGCCGACTGCTCCTGGTAGTTCCGCCATTTCAACCGGGCGCCCAAGATATCCCCATACGCTGGATAGTTGAGTATGCAGACAGCCTTCCGAAAGATGGCAGCGGCCTGGCGGCACTGTTGGCTGGTGAGGTTCAATACCGTTTGCAGGGCGATTTCCTGACCGACCATATCAGTAACATGCAATTTGCCGGGCAGACTCTGGCGGTTGGCTATTACCGGCCTCGGATCACGACCGGAGTTCTGGCTGTTACTGTTTTGCCTATCTGGTCGCTACGGACAGTGGACCATCCCAAGTTGTCCCAGGATTGGCTCACCCAGCTTTATGCCCTGGCGGGCAGACCCAGAGAGACGGCGAAGCAAGTCCAAACGGGACCGAACCTCACACCTCTCCATTTTTCCATACTACTTCATCTGGCCAGCCGTGAATATGCAACATTGGAAGAAGCCTTAGATTCCTTGGAAAGTTCTCCTATCTTTAAAATAAGCCGGGAACAAGGCAAAAGGCTCTGCGCTGACCTGGCTGAATTTGGATACATAACCAAGGCAAGCCTGAGCGAAACCGGCCGGGAGGCTTTAAACAAAAGCCCTTATGCAATCTACCTCACCCCGTTAAAGGAGGGGAATCCATGACCGAGAATTCGATGGAGTCGCACAGCCTGGCTCAGATGCTGGCAATCCAATCTCAGGTACATATGCCGGGAACTGTAGGCCGAATCCTGAACCAGATCCGCGAACTGGAAGCGGTGGCACCCATGTTTGTGGAAGCTGGCCTGGTGAAAAGCGTGGATCGTCCCACTCCTCTTAACCTCAAAGTAAGCGGCATTGGCACCCGCAGTACAGTGAAGAAAACGGTGGGAGGTTTTTTATTCGCCTCCGCCGCGGTCCGCATTGATTTAAAGATCGAAAAAAACGTCGTTTCCACAGCAGGACAGGATAGCCTTTGCGAAATCGACGACATAGATTTTGAGGATCAATCAAAAATTCTCCAATTGAACGAAACCCGTCTGGCCTACCGGTTAGCAGAAGCGGGACTGGACACTTTTCAGCCAGATATAGTTCTCATTGATTGCCCCTTGGTATTAAACCGCAGTATGGTGCCCAGCCTCCGGAGAGGAAACGAATATCATCTTTCTTTTCGTAAAGCTCTAGAAGCAATTCAATCATTTTGGGAGAGGCGGCGAGAAGCTCTGTTTCCCTGGAATCAGGAGGGAGCGATCTTGGCTGGGGTGGCAGCCGAGCGCTTTGGGGCTATCGTCCATTCGGCTCTGGCAGATCTTCGGGATGCGGAGGGCCGCAAGGAGGTGCTGGCGACGGAAAGGGTCAATCCGGTGGCGCTTCAGGCCCTGGACCAACATACCAAGGCCATTATGGGTATAGGGGAAAGGCGCTTTGTCTTTGGACTTTTGGGGAGCTTTTCCAGGACGGCTGCCTTCCGAATGAATGTCCACACCCCCAGAATGGAACCTGCCATACTCCCCGAGTTGGGAGTGTTGGGGGTTCACTACCGGGCCAGCCAGAATGCGGGACCTCGCCTCCTGCAATTGATAGGTGACGCGCCTGGTTGGGATGCCCCGGGTATAGACCTGATTACTGGGCAAGTGATGGCTTTGACGGCCACGGGCGGTGAAAAGGCTTTACCATTCCCTATACAACTGGCGTTGCGTGAATTAAAAGCCCTGGAATATTTCCTGGAAAGCTATCGACGGGGAATCGCCCAGGAGATGAGAAGCCGAAGAATAGAGGACGCCTGGCTGGAAGAACTGGACGATGTGTAACAGCAAATTTTAGAGCAGGAGACAGCATATGACGGGAGTTTCAATTGGCACCTTGGTCGGGAATACCGGGGATCCTGCCAATCTGGTGATGGTGATGAAATCTTCTTTCGCCTGCCGGCGGGGAGAATTCGTGCGAATCTCGCACCAGGAGCGGGAGAGTGAAGAGCTTTCCAACGTGCTGGCGCGCGTTGTCAGCATCAGCCGCAGCAATGTGCTTTACAATACGGGATTAGGGCAGTCGGTCTCGGAGTTGGAACTGCTGCCTGGAGCCCAGGTGACGGGTGAACAATTAACCGCCAAAATTGAAGTCGTGGGGCTCAAAGATCATGCCACCGGCGAAATTCGAATACCTCGCCGACCGATAGACCCAGGAAGCCGGGTAGAGAAAGTCGATTTTCAGTTTCTCTGTGAATTCTATGGCTTCAGTGAACATTCCAGCCTTCATATCGGTAACCTGGTTGGATATGAAAAGGGGCCGGATGCAGTGCCGGTTTTTCTCGATGTCAACCGGCTGGTAACGGAGCATCTGGCTGTGTTGGCAATGACAGGCTCCGGGAAATCATACACGGTGGGAAGGATATTAGAAAGATTGGTAGCCTTCCATAATGGAACCATTGTAGTTTTTGATCCCCACGGGGAATATGGCCGCGCCCTCCAGGGGGGCCAGTTACACTTCAATCCATCTATGGGTGAAACGGAAGATAATCGTGATAAAGAGTCCCTTCCCCGTATCCGGCAGTTAATGGAAAGTCTGCAAACTGCCGGCGGTGGGATCCATATCTATACACCTCAGGACTCGGCGTTCCGGGAAAAGTATGCCGGTGTTAATAGAGAATTGGCTTTGCAGTTTGACCATTTTGAGATGGATGAGGTCAGTGAAATCCTTCCCGGCCTGACCGAGCCGCAACAACGGGTTTTGGACGTGGCAATTCGGTATTGGTGTTTGCAGGAACAGGTGACCCCACGGGATATTAATACCCTTCGCCATTATTTGGGAGATGGATTGGAAGAACTGAGAAACTGGGATGAACTCTCCGCGGCGGAGGCCCAGGCATTGAATGGCAGAAGTGCGGCAGTTGCATCGATGAAACTATCCCGGGTCTTAAATGAGGCCCAAAGCTTCTACCATGGGGCAATTGGCAGTGCCACAGATATCTATGAAATGATCGGCAGGCCGGTAGACCGCGTGGGCCGGCTGGTCATTATAGATCTGCAAGGGCTGAGTGATACGGCCAAGCAGGTGATCACGGCGTTAATTTCAGGGGAAATACTCCGGGCCGCATCCAGCAAAACAGACCGGATTCGCCCCTGCTTTCTTATCTACGAGGAAGGGCACAATTTTGCCCCGGCCGGAGGAAGCACCGTCAGTCATCGTATCATCAAAAAAATTGCCGCCGAAGGCCGGAAATTTGGGGTTGGATTCGCGATTATCAGTCAAAGGCCTTCAAAACTGGACCCTGATGTGACCTCCCAGTGCAATACGCTCATAACGATGCGCCTTAAAAACCCTGATGATCAAAGATTTATCGCCAAAACATCGGACATGGTCAGCAAGGCGGATATCGAAGAACTGCCGAATCTGTCAACTGGAGAGGCACTAATCTGCGGGCGCTCTATTCCGGCACCCTTGTTGGTCAAAGTCGGGATGAAAGCGCTGCTGCATGGAGGTGAGTCTCCCGAGGTCCTGCAGCTTTGGGGACAATGGAATGGCTGATCGCCTGAGTATTTTGCAGAGCCTCTCTGATCTGGAGCTGGCTCAACGGATTCTGCCGATCTGGACGGATTGGGGTGTGGAAGACACCGGAGTGAGTATTCACAGTTTAGGACTTTCATATCTGACTCATGCCGGTAAGGAGCTTGGCTTTTGCGCGGTAACCGAAATCCCGGCGCCAAGACAAGGAAACTATAAACACATTACAGCTGATGTCCGGTCTGATAGCGCCTGGTTTGACTTCGCGTCCCAAAGGGTAGAGCTCCTGGCTGAATTTGAACGTTTCGACGGCAAACAAAAGGATCTTTCTGCAAAGGTGGAAAACCTGCTTCTGGCGCAACATCGATGGCAGAACCCTGCTACCATCCTCTTAATGGCATACTGGACTGAAGGATTGGTAGGATTGCCAGATCATGCCTGCCTGCGAAAAATTGTCACCCAAGGTTATAAGACTCAATTGAGAGAAGAAGTGGCTGGAGGCATCGGATCATGCTTGTGTTTTCTACAATTCATCGTGCAACGCGGGAAAGACAACCTTTTCCGTTTATCAAAAATCGTGGTGAGAGGCGGATGATGAGTTCTCAATCGCGGTATTTCATGCCTAATGCCGATATGAAGTTAGGGAATCGATACGAACTGCAGGAATGCCTCGGCGATGGCTCTTACGGCTGGGTTTGGCGAGCCAGTAATTTGCAGGATGACAAAGTAGTAGCTGTCAAGATCCCTAAGCAAATGGGCCGATCCGATGAAGAACTCGCAGAAGGAAGTGCACTTGTGGGGCGCCCCAGCCATCCTAATGTGGTGGAAATATATTGGATGGGGCGGGTGCCACCCCAGCGAGAATGGTATGTCATTGAAATGGAATACTTCCCATCTTCCACCTTGGCCCGCTTGCTCGATATTGGCGAACAGGGTCTTGTGCTGAGATATGATAAGATTCTGGACCTATTTTCGCAGATCTTGGAAGGAGTAAAACATCTGCATCGATTTGGGGTTGCCCACCGAGATATTAAGCCACAGAACATCCTGGTTTCAGGGGAGCGGTTAAAACTGGCCGATTTCGGCAGCAGTTTTATGCCGGAGGACTTATACACCCGTACAAGAGAAAACGGCGGCACGATCCTCTATTCAGCTCCTGAAGTGGTGGGAATTTCTTCAAGACTTAAAGATGAGGGAGCTTATTTCCTGGCAGATATTTATAGCTTGGGGGTGCTGCTTTACCACCTCGTTACTTCGCGTCTCCCGCACGATACATTAAGCCAGGTTGCACGCCATCAACCATTTCCAAAGCCCTCGGAGTTGAACAATACAGTTTCTCCACAGCTGGAGAATCTGATCATGAAATGTCTTGCCGCTTCTCCTGAGGACCGATGGCAAAGCGTAGAAGAGCTTGCTCAAGCCTATCGGACAGTCCGTCAAACCCAGAAAGCTTTTGGAGAGTTAAAACGGTTGGTTCCCTACACGGAAGTGGACATCGACTGGTCCTCGGATGTCGTAAAATCCCTGGAAACGGAAGATTATCGACGAGCTGAGCAAATTGCCCGTCAGGAATATGAACGGTCTGAAGACAGGCAAGCATTCGTGATCATGATTAAGGCACTAATAAAGGAGGAACGTTACTTTGAATGTATCGATCTATTTAAAAGCCACCCCGAAATCTTAAGCCAACCAGATTTTCTAGGTAAGGAACTGCGCCGGCAATCATTAACGGTTTATCTGAAAACCAGACATATCCCGGAAGCAGCACAGGTACTAAAAAAGTGCTTAGAGGAAGATCAGGAGGCCCCAGATCTCTTACTGAAAAAGGCATCTATTCTGGGACTGCAGGCGAGATATCAGGAAGCTTCCGAGATTCTACTTAATCTAAATCGGCAATATCCTAATAAACCTGCAATTTTAAAACGGTTAGCGCTGGTCTTTGAACAGTTGCGGGATCAAGGAAAAGCTGTGGCCTTCAGAAGGGCTTACGAGAAATATAGATAATTGTCATGTTTACAGCGGTCGGCGAGCTGTTGTCCTTACGAAACGTTGGGACTTTTGGATGGTAAGAAATATTGGCGTATTTTTGATTTGGGGCAATTAACAGTGGGAAGAAAATAGGATAAGCGACTATGACACTTCGAATATTGCATACCGCAGATTTGCACCTAGGTATGAGGTTCACTGGAAGATATCCTGCCGGGGTGCGAGAGCGGTTAGCCCAGTCGAGATTCTCAACAATGATGAATTCGTAAAAACCCCAAATATGACATAACCTATTTAGAATATTAACAATAAGTGGTTTTTTTGCTTGACAAGCTTTTGGGATGATATATAATAACTACTGGAAATTACAATAATTAGATGCATTGGAGATCGCTCTTTGTTCAGGCCCAAAGGAAGCAGTAACACTTCAGCTATCTGAGGATCCAGTGTAAAAAGCCTGATAGACGGTTCAAAGAAGCCTGTAGGGGCGAGGCATGACTCGCCCCTATTAAAAAATTTTCCGGAATAGCCCAAATCG
>Ga0194111_10004048_pt1 | contig 17149 bp, 9 predicted proteins | sample TA2KigC300mmetaG_FD_146194 | JGI IMG/M metagenome (GOLD analysis project Ga0194111, IMG submission 146194) | Freshwater microbial communities from Lake Tanganyika, Tanzania - TA2015033 Kigoma Deep Cast 300m | ecosystem: Environmental > Aquatic > Freshwater > Lake | place: Tanzania: Lake... | reverse complement strand
TCGTCCGCCTGCCCCGCCTCCTCGGCCGCGCCGTTCTCCTCGCCTGCCGCCGGCTCCCCGGAGAGCGCCACCTTGGCCACGTCGGCCACGCTGTCGCCCTCCTGCAGGTGGATCAGGCGCACGCCCTGCGTCGCCCGCCCGAGCACGGACACGCCGCTCATCTTCAGGCGGATGACCATGCCGTTCGATGTCGTCAGCATGACCTCTTCGTCGTCGCCCACCTGCTTGATCGCCACGATCGGGCCGTTGCGCGGCGTGTTGCGCACCGTGATCACGCCCCGGCCGCCGCGGTTCGTCACCCGGTAGTCGTCTAGCCTGCTGCGCTTGCCGAAGCCCTTCTCGGTGACGACCAGCAGCGTCGCCTCCGGGTCGGTCACGCAGACCATGCCGACGACCTCGTCCTCGGGGGACTCCAGGGTCACGCCGCGCACGCCCGCGGCGCCGCGGCCCATCGCGCGCACCTTCGTCTCGGGGAAACGGATCGCCTTGCCGCTGCGCTTGGCCAGCACCAGTTCGGCGCTGCCCCCGGTCACGCCGGCGCCGATGAGGACGTCCTCCGCGGCCAGGCGCATGGCCCAGATGCCCTTGCGCCGGGGGTTCGCGAAGGCCGACAGGGGCGTCTTCTTGATCTGCCCCCGGCGCGTGGCCAGGACCACGTAGTGCTGCGGGTCGAACTGGTCGACCGGCACGAAGGCGGTGATCCGCTCCTGCGGACCGATGTCGAGCAGGTTGAGGATCGAGCGCCCCTTCGACAGCCTCTTGCCCAGTGGCGCGTTGTAGACCTTGAGCCAGTAGCACCGGCCCCGGTCGGTGAAGAAGAGGATGTAGCTGTGCGTGTTGGCCACGAAGAGGTGCTCGATGAAGTCCTCCTCGCGGGTCTTCGCGCCGGTCAGCCCCCGCCCGCCGCGGCGCTGGCTGCGGTAGGTCGTCACCGGCAGACGCTTGATGTAGCCCCGGTGGGTGATCGTGATGATCATGTCCTCGCGGGGAATCAGGTCCTCGAGGTCGATGTCCTCGCTGTAGGGCTCGATCTCGGTGCGCCGCGCGTCGCCGTACTTCTCGGCCAGTTCGCGCAGGTCCGCCGTGATCAGCTCGAGCACGCGGCCGCGGCTGGAGAGGATGGCCTCATACTCGGCGATCAGGCGCAGCGTCTCCTGGTACTGGCCCTCGATCTTCTCCCTCTCCAGGCCGGCCAGGCGCTGGAGCTGCATCTCGAGGATCGCCTGGGCCTGGATCTGGGTCAGGCCGAAGGCCGCCATCAGCGCCGCCCGCGCCTCCTCCGCGTTGCGCGACTCGCGGATCAGCGTGATCACGGCGTCGATCTGGTCGAGCGCGACCTTCAGCCCCTCGAGGATGTGGGCGCGCTTGCGCGCCTCCTCCAGGTCGAAGGTCGTCCGCCGGGTGATCACGTCCACGCGATGATCGATGTAGGACTGGCACAGCTCCTTGAGGGTGAACAGCTTGGGTCGGTTGTGAATCAGCGCCAGCAGGTTCGCCCCGAAGGTTGTCTGCATCTGCGTGTGCTTGTAGAGCTGGTTGAGCACGACGCGCGGCTGCGCGTCGGCGCGCAGCTCGATCACCACGCGCATCCCGTCGCGGTCCGACTCGTCGCGCAGGTCGGAAATGCCCTGCAGGACGCCCGACTTGACCAGCTCGGCGATCCTCTCCAGCAGGGCGGCCTTGTTCACCTGGTAGGGGATCTCGGTGACGATGATGGCCAGCCGCTCGGCGCGCAGCTCCTCGATCGTCGCCCGGGCGCGGATGGTGATCAGACCGTGGCCGGTCGTGTAGCACTCGCGGATCCCCGCCGTGCCCTGGATCATCCCGCCGGTCGGGAAGTCGGGCCCCTGGACGAACTCCATCAGCTCGTCGACCGTCGCCTCGGGGCGGTCGATGAGGCAGGTGATCGCCTCGCAGACCTCGCGCAGGTTCTGGGGCGGCACGTTGGTCGCCATGCCGACGGCGATGCCCGCCGAGCCGTTGATCAGCAGGTTGGGCGCCTTGCCCGGCAGGACGACCGGCTCTTCGCGGGTGGCGTCGTAGTTGGGCCTGAAGTCGACCGTCCCCTTCTCGAGATCGACCAGCAACTCCTCGGCCAGCCGGCTCAGGCGCGCCTCGGTGTAGCGCTCGGCCGCCGCGCCGTCTCCGTCGATCGACCCGAAGTTGCCCTGCCCGTCCACGATCGGATAGCGCAGCGAGAAGTCCTGCACCAGACGCGCCATCGTGTCGTAGACGGCGACCGTTCCGTGCGGGTGGTAGTTGCCGGTGACGTCGCCGGTGATCTTGGCCGACTTCCGATAGGGGCGATTGTGCATGAGATTCAGGTCGTTCATCGCCACGAGGATGCGCCGCTGCACCGGCTTGAGCCCGTCGCGCACATCGGGCAGGGCGCGCGAGACGATCACGCTCATCGAGTAGTCGATGTAGCTCGACTTCATCTCCTCCTCGATGAGGATGGAGGTGACTCGTTCATCCGGCCTGTGCATCGTCGCTTCCTTCCCCGCCTGCAGGACGCCGGCGGCCCGTCCCCCGCGGGCGCGGGCCGCGGTCCCGCCCTAGATGTCCAGGTTGCGGACCTTCAGGGCGTTCTCCTCGATGAACTGGCGGCGCGGACCGACCTGATCCCCCATCAGGATCGAGAAGATGCGGTCGGCCTCGGCGGCGTCCTCGCTGGACACGGACAGCAGCATCCGCTGCTGGGGGTTCATCGTCGTCTCCCACAACTGGTCGGGGTTCATCTCGCCCAGCCCCTTGTAGCGCTGCAGCATGATGCCCGTGCGGCCGACCTCCGCCAAACGCTTCTCCATCTCGGCGTCGTCGTAGGCGCACCACTCCTGCTTGCCCTTCTTGACGCGGTAGAGCGGCGGCTGGGCGATGTAGATGTACCCCTGGTCGATCAGCGGCCGCATGTATCGGTAGAAGAAGGTCAGCAGCAGCGTGCGGATGTGCGCGCCGTCGACGTCGGCGTCGGTCATGATGACGATCTTGCCGTAGCGCACCTTGGCGACGTCGAACTCGCCCGAGCCGAACCCGGCGCCGATGGCGGTGATCAGCGTGCGGATCTCCTCGCTCGCCAGCGCGCGGTCGAGTCGCGCCTTCTCGACGTTCAGGATCTTGCCGCGCAGCGGGAGGATCGCCTGGAACCGCCGATTGCGCCCCTGCTTGGCGCTGCCGCCGGCCGAGTCGCCTTCGACGATGAAGAGCTCGGCCAGAGCGGGATCCCGCTCCGAGCAGTCGGCCAGCTTCCCCGGCAGGGAGGCGGCGTCGAGCAGGCTCTTGCGCCGCGCCAGCTCGCGCGCCTTGCGCGCCGCCTCGCGCGCGCGGCAGGCGCTGACGCACTTCTCCAGGACCAGTCTCGCCACCGCCTCGTGGTTGTCGAGGTAGTCGGTCAGGTCCTCGCCGATGATCGACTCGACCATCCCCTTGACCTCGCTGTTGCCCAGCTTGGTCTTGGTCTGGCCCTCGAACTGCGGCCCGCGCAGTTTGACGCTCAACACCGCCGTGAGCCCCTCGCGGACATCCTCGCCGCTGAGGGCGTCCTTGGGGTCCTTGATGATCCCCGCCTTGAGCGCGTGGGTGTTCAGGCAGCGGGTCAGCGCCGCCTTGTAGCCGGCGAGGTGCGTGCCCCCCTCGACCGTGTTGATGTTGTTGACGTAGGTGAAGATCGACTCGACATACGAGTCGGTGTACTGCATGGCCAGCTCGATGGCGAACCCCTCCCGCTCGCGCGACATATAGATCGGCTCGGGATGGAGCGGCGTCTTGCCTTCATTGAGGTACTGCACGAAGGCCTGCACTCCGCCCTCGTAGAGGAACCGGTCCTCGCGCTCCCAGGAGGGGGTCTCCTGGGTACCTCCCTCCCCCTCGAGCCGGAGACGGATCTCGAGGGCCCGGTTGAGGAAGGCGAGTTCGCGCAAGCGGTAGGCGATGAGGTCGTACTTGAACTCGGTCTCCTCGAAGATCTGCGGGTCGGGCTTGAAGCGCACCAGCGTCCCGCGCTTGGAGGTGGTCCCGACGATGTCGACGTCGCCCAGGATCTCGCCGCGGGCGTAGCGCTGCTGGAAGATGGCCCCCTTCTGGAAGACCCGCACCTCGAGCCACTCGGAAAGGGCGTTGACCACGGAGACGCCGACGCCGTGGAGGCCGCCCGACACCTTGTAGGAGTCGCTGTCGAACTTGCCGCCGGCGTGGAGCATGGTCATCACGACTTCGAGCGCGGGCCGCTTCTGCTCCGCGTGCATGTCGGTGGGAATGCCGCGGCCGTTGTCCTCGACCGAAACGCTGCCGTCCCGATGCACGGTGACGAGGATCCGGTCGCACGCGCCCGCCAGCGCCTCATCGATCGAGTTGTCGACGACTTCGTAGACGAGGTGGTGCAGGCCGCGGGACGAGGTGCTGCCGATGTACATGCTCGGGCGGCGGCGCACCGCATCGAGCCCCTTGAGCACCTGGATATCCTCGGCGGTGTAGGCCGAAGCCTCGCCGCCCGGGGACAGCTCGCGATCCGCGTCGGTGACATCCACTGCGCCGGAGGGCGCCTCGCTCACGCTCTCATCCATGTCCGCCCTCGTCCCCTTGCTGCCGGATCCCCCTGCCCCGCACGACGCAGCGCAGGTCGGCCAGGTTCACATCCGGGAACCGCTGCCTGAGCCGCTCGAGGATCCGCGGCTTGAGAAACGCGATGTGCTGGCTCCAGACGCTGCTGGTGACGGAGACCCACAGCACCCCGCGTCGCAGCTCCACCGCGGCGGCGTGCCCCGCCAGTTCCGGCCCCACGGTGTCCGCCCAGGCCGCCACGACCTGATAGTCCGCCACCCGGCGCTCGAGCTCGTTCCCGCGCAGGAAGCGCTCGAGCGCCCGGCCGATGTGCTCCATGGGGCGCATGGATCATCCGGCGGCGTCGTCGCCCGGCAATCGCAGCGGCATCACCAGGCAGAGCAGATCCTCATCGGGCTGGAGTTCGGCCGGCTTGAACAGGCCGGCGGAGACGGCCGACTGGAAGGCCATCTCGACCCGCTCGCCGTCGAAGGTCTTCAGCATCTCGAGCAGATAGCCGCCGTTGTAGCCGATCGTCAGCGGCGTGCCGTCGTAGTCGACGGGTAACTCCTCCTGCGCCTCTCCGGCGCCCTGGTACTGGGCCATGATCTGCAGGCGCCCCGGCTCGAGCATGATCTTCACCTGGCGTGTCTGCGAGTCCGACAGGACCAGGATCCGGCGCAGGGAGGCGAGAAGATCCTCGCGGCGGACCACCGCGCGCAGCGGATTGGACTTGGGGATCACCTTCTCGTAGTCGGGGAAGGGACCCTCGAGCAGGCGACTGTAGAGCTGCGTGCTGCCGATCCGGATCCTGGCGTAGTTCTTGGATCCGCTGATCTCCAGCGGCCCGTCCGCGTCGCCGATCAGGCGCAGGAGCTGGTTGAGCGCCTTTGGCGGCAGGAGCATCTCCCGCTTCTGCTTGAATGCCCCGGACAGCGAAGCGCGCGCCAGGCGGTGCCCGTTGGTCGCCACCATCGACATCTGGTCGTCGCTGATCGACAGGAAGAGGCCGGTCAGTTCCGGACGGGTCTCATCCGTCGAGACCGCGTACAGCGTCTGGCGCACCATCCGCTCCATCTTGGCCGGATCGACCTGCAGCGGCTTCTGGTCGGGGATCTCGGGAAGTCCCGGGAAGTCGTCCACCGGGGCCCCCACGAACCGATAGCGGCCGCTGGCGCAGCGCAGCGTCAGCCCCGATTCCTCTCCCGTGAGCGAGATCTCGGCATCGCGCAGCTCGCGAACGACATCGTGCAGCCTCCGGGCCGCCACCGCCACGCGGCCCCCCTCTTCCACCTCTCCGGCGCGCTGGACACGAACGGAAATGTCGAGATCCGTCGCCGTCAGCGTGACCTCCCCCGCTGGGGAAACCTCCACCAGGACCGTCTCGAGGATCGGAAGCGTGCTCTTGCCCGGCACGACGCTGGCCACCAGGTGCAGGGCTTTCTGAAAACCGCTCTGCGAGGTCGAGAACTTCATGATCTCCCCCAGCGCTTGCCCCCGGCCTCAAGGCCGGTCACCGGACGCCACCCCGAAGCGTAGCCAATCCCTGGCCGCTCCTGCCCGAGCCTCGATCCTCACCTAAAACGCTCACTCGCCGCGCCAGCCCGCCGACCCCGCCGGAACGAGGAACGGAACAGCCCGCTCGATCGCCGCAAACATCGACCACGACGGAAGATCGACTCTCGAACCGAGGCTGCTCCAATGCCAGCCGATTCTAGGGAATGCCCTGGGGGCTGTAAAGCGGCAAATTGGCCCTGAGAGGCTCCCCTCCATGGATGTAACCTACATTGAAACAGCAAGTTGCAGATGCGAACAGAGGTCTTGGCGGCGCTCCACGCGTCTCCCGCCCCGCAGGCCTGCATAATACCTCCGGGAGCATCAGTAGGAACTGCTACTGGAAGATTAACTCAATCCACAGCAGTAGTAGTAGGCGGCGTGGAGATGTGGACGGCTGCCTCCGGCGACAGGCTTCGGCTTCTCCGGCATGCGGTTGTTCGCGCGCTACGGCGATCACCGCTGTGGTCTCTCCCCCGCGCCGATGTGGACAAGCGACGAGTTATACTTTCAACGGAACCCCGCGCCGCTCATTCCACAAGAAGTCCTCAACAATCGTGGAAAGCGGGGAGCGTTGATGTGCAACCCGCTCCACGGGACCCGGAAGCTGCGCGCAGCGAGCCAAGCGAGGGTGAAGAGGGTCCGAGGAGCGCTCAACTCGGGTTGGCGCGCAGGTCGCGTTCGAGTCTCTCCACGCGCTGGTCCATCAGCGGGTTGTTCTTGCGCACGGTCTGGACCTTCTCGACGGCGTAGAGGACGGTGCTGTGATCGCGGTTGCCGTAGTTCTTGCCGATTTCGATCAGCGTCAGCGGGGTGAGCCGCTTGGTCAGATAGATGGCCACCTGGCGCGCCAGGGCGATCGCGCTCGTCCGCCGCTTCCCGCGGAGGGACTCCACGGAGACGTCGAATTCGCGGGCGACCTGCTGCTGGATGCGCGACACGTCCACGGCCCCCTCGGGCGGACGGCTGTAGACGCGCAGCACCTCGAGGGCTAGATCGGCGGTGATCGGCGCGTGCAGGAGGTGGCTCAAGGCGGAGAGTCTGACGAGACAGCCCTCCAACTCGCGAACGTTGCGCTGGATGCGCTCGGCGATCAGGAACATGACATCTTCCGGCAGGGTGATGTTCTCCCGGGACGCCTTCGCCCGCAGGATGGCCACGCGCGTCTCCAGGTCGGGTGCCTGGATGTCGGTCACCAGACCCATGTTGAAGCGGGAGACGAGGCGTTCCTCGATCTTGGCGATGTCCCGGGGCGGGCGGTCGCTGGTGACGACGATCTGCTTGCGCGAGTCGTGGAGCGTGTTGAATGTGTGGAAGAACTCCTCCTGCGTGGCGTCTCTTCCGGAGAGGAACTGGATGTCATCCAGGAGCAGGAGATCGAGATTGCGATACTTGCGTCTGAAGTCGAGGGTGCGCCCGGCGGTGATCGACTGGATCATCTCGTTCATGAAGCGCTCGGAGGGGGCGTAGTAGACTCGCGCCTGGGGATTCTGGTCGAGGACGACCTGGCCGATGGACTGCATCAAGTGAGTCTTGCCGAGCCCGGTGCCGCCGTAGATGAACAGCGGGTTGTACACTCCGCCCGGGTCGCGGGAGACTGCCTGGGACGCGGCATGGGCGAACTCGTTGCTCTTGCCGACGACGAAGGTGTCGAATGTGAAACGCGGGTAGAGGTTGTGGGTCCAGCGCATGGGCGCGGCGGGGGGCGGCACCGGAGCGGGCCGGGGGACCTCGACGGGCTCGAGCTGGGCCTGCTCCGGGCTGTAGTAGGTGTGGCTGACGACGAAGTGGACCTTCGGCCGGCGCCCCATCTGGCTGTGGAGAACGTCCTGCAAAATCGGCAGGTTGTGCTCCTCGAACCAGTCCCCGAAGAAGGGATTGGGCACCTGGAGGACGAGTTTCTCGGGCTCGAAGCTCACCACCTGGATCGGTTCGAACCAGGTCTGGAACTTCTGCGGGCTGACTCGTTTGCGGACTTCATCGAGGATCTCGGACCAGGTCCCCTGAGCTTCCGAAGTGCCCACCGATACCCCCAGGAGGAGCGGCCGCGGTTATCCACAAGGATATCCACAGTCGCTCGACATCCATGCCCGTGGGCGCATTGAAGGCCGTCCAAGGAAGGAACAGCAATCAGGGCAGGCTCATAGCAGCGTGGCGAATCCGTCGCCATTCTGGTATGAGTTTGTCCTGGTTGAAGTTGAGAGGCACCTCGTCCCGGCCGCCAGCGCGCACCCCCAGGAGACCCCGAATCGCCGACCCGCCCCAGGTGCTGTAGTTTCATCGAGCTCGACCCAACCCCTCGAACGGGGCCGGGGCGGTTACTAACAGCGCATCGCTCGAACGCCTGCGGATGCTAGCACTCTGTGCAGAGAGGTCACAAGACCCAAAATGGGGCGCCCTCGCCAACCCCGCAACGCACTACAAGACAATCGGATGCGTCTATGCTTCCGGGCGACCTGCCGGCTGGGGAGGAGCGTGGAAATCTGCGTTGACCCCCGGGCACCGCTTTGCCTATCATCACCCGGTTCGGTTCTGCCCTGAAGAAGCATGCTCGGGGATGTGAATTGTTGTCGCCCAGCCCACCCGCAGCGACGGCCGGCGATCCATCCGCGGGGTGCCGGGACTGCGAGCGCCGACAGAGAGCATCAGGCATCGACGCGCATCGACTCGGCGGCGCACGACCCCAGCGAGTCATGGAGGGAGTAGGCAGTGAAGCGTACCTATCAGCCCCACAATCGGCGTCGTCGCCGGTCGCACGGCTTCCGCAGGCGCATGCGCACCGCCGACGGGCGCCGCGTTCTCGCCCGGCGTCGCGCGAAGGGGCGCAAGCGGCTGACCGTCTCCGACTAGGGCCGGACCGGGCGATGCCCTGGGGCGACGAAGCGCTGAGTTCGACCCAGGCCATCCGCCGGCTGTTCGCTGAAGGGGCTGTCCATCACGGGAGGCTCGTGCTGCTGATCCGGCGGCAGGTCGACGAAGGTCCGCGCCGCGTGCTGTTCGTGGCCAGCCGGAAGACCGGCCACGCCGTCCGGCGCAACCGTGCGAAGCGTTTGATGCGCGCGGCTTATCAGCGCGTGGCTCCCTGCCTGGCGGAGCGGCCGGTTCACCTGGCCTGGGTCGCGCGCTCCGCTTGCGCGGCGATGAAGATGGAGGATGTGCGCAGAGACATGGAGGGTCTGCTCACGCGCGCCGGGCTCTGGTCGCCGGCCCAGCCGGCGCCGGCCGGTGAGCGCTCTCCTGCGGAAGGCGCGTGAGCGAGCGAACGGACCGGAGCGCCCCGCGGCGCGGCTGGAGCGCGTTGTTGAACAGGACTCATCAAGCCCAGGTCGCGATCCTGGTCTTCCTGATAACCCTGTACAGGCGGATGATCTCGCCGCTGCTGCCCCCCAGTTGCCGCTATGAGCCGAGCTGCTCGGAGTACGCGCGGCAGGCTCTGCGCAGGCATGGCCTCTGGCGGGGCGGACGCCTGGCGGTCCTGCGCCTCCTGCGCTGCCAGCCCTTCGGCGCCGGCGGCTTCGATCCGGTCCCCTGAACCCGCGCGCCGGCGGGCCGCGCCGCCGGCCTGCGGCCGCAGCTCCGGCCGCGGCGAGGGGGGGATCGGCCGGATGCGCGGCGGGCGCGCGGCCGCAGGCCTTCTCGCGTCGGAGACCGGCGCAAACGAGCAGGATTGCCGAGCATGTCACAGAGCAACTTCGGGGGATTCGACCGGCGCACCCTGATGGCGTTCGGGTTGATGATCCTCGTCTGGATCCTCTTCACCCAGTTCTTCATGCCCAAGCCGGCGCCACGCGGCACGGCGGCGACCGGCGAGCCGGCCCCCGCGGAGCCGGCGCCGTCGGAGCGTGTCGAGTCGCCCGCGCCCGCGGGCCGGACCGCGCGCCCCCCCTCGGGGGCCGAGGGGACCGTGGCGTCGGCCGGGGCGGCGACTCCGGCCGAAGGGGCCTGGTGGCTCGAGAACGACCTGCCCGCCGAGGAGCGGGAGATCGTCGTCCAGGGTGATCGCTTCCGGGCCGTCTTCTCCGCGCGGGGCGCCCAGTTGCGGTCCTGGGCCCTGGAGGGCTTCACGGACAGCCACGGCGAGCCCGTGGACCTCGTCTCGCCTCAGGGGCCGGGCGCCCTCGGCCTGCGCGTGGAGGGGGGCGGGCGGGCGATCTGGCTCGAGGAGACGCTGTTCCGGCTGGAAGAGGACAGCTCAGGGAACCGGGGCGAGCGGCGGCTGCGCTTCGTGGCCGAGGGCCTGCTCGTGCAGGAGGGGGGCGGCGCAGGCGCCGCCATCGAGGAAGAGGCTGCGCGCGTCCGGGTGGAGCGCATCTACACGCTCGACCGCGCGCGCTACGACTTCGGAATGGAGGTGATCGTTCAGGGAATCGCAAACCCGCGCCAGGACCAGCAGCTCGTGCTGGCCTGGGAGGATGGCATTCCGAGCCTGGAGACCCAGCGCGACCTCGATCGGCGCGCCAAGGCGGCGGTCGTGCAGCTGGCGGAGAGCTTCATCAAGGACGGCTACGGCGGCTCCGGCTTCGGCTGCCAGTGCGGAGGGGGGCGGGCCGAGCAGGGGGGAGAGAGGATCTACCAGGGCATGCTCCGCTGGGCGGGCGTGCGCGGCAAGTACTTCGCCGGGCTGCTGATCCCCGAGGAGGAGCGCGAGGCGACCGTCGTCGCCCATTCGGAGCCGCAGGTGGGCGAGGTCGGCCTGCGGGTGGTCCAGCCGCTGGCCTTCGACGGCCGCACGGTGCAGCGCTACACGGTCTACGCGGGGCCGATCGACTACCGCGTGCTGCGCGAGCTGGACCAGCGCGTCGGCGGGGGAGCGACCCGCATCGTCGATTTCGGCGGCTCGCTGATCGCCCCGATCAGCAAGGCGACCCACTGGTTCATGGTCACCGCGGCCAAGGTCGTGCCCAACTACGGCCTGGTGATCTTCCTGCTGGCCGCCGCCGTCCGCCTGATCTTCCACCCGCTCAACGTCAAGGCGCTGCAATCGCAGCGCAAGCTGCAGGCGCTGAAGCCGCTGCTCGACGAGATCAACCGCAAGTACAAGGCCAGCCCCGAGCAGCGCACCAAGAAGACGATGGAGCTGCACAAGCAGCACGGGGTCAATCCCCTCGGCGGATGTCTGCCCCTGCTCGTGCAGATGCCGGTGATCTACGCCTTGTACAATGTGCTGATGAACGCCATCGAGCTGCGCAAGGCCCCCTTCGCGCTGTGGATGCGGGATCTATCGGCTCCCGACACGGTCGGCCACGCGTTCGGGATCCCGATCAACATCCTGCCGCTGCTGATGGCGGCAACCATGTTCTGGCAGCAGAAGCTGACTCCCACCGACCCGCGGCAGGCGCCGATGCTGGTGCTCATGCCGCTGATGATGGTCTTCTTCTTCTACGGGCTCCCGTCGGGGCTGGTCCTCTACTGGACCCTGACGAATCTCTTCGCGGTGGTGCAGCAGATGCGCATGAAGCCGCTGGTTCTGCCGGTCGCCAGCACCGGGCCGGAGAGCCAGCCGGAGACCGCGCGCTTCGGCCGCAAGCGCGCAACGCAGGCCTAGGGCCGTAACGCCCGGCCGGCGGCGGAGTAGGGACAGAGTGAAGGAAGGAAACGACGCGATGAATCAAGACACGCTGGACGAGGTCTTCTGTGAAGGCCGCAATGTCGAGGAGGCGCTCCAGGCCGCCTGCGACAAGCTGAACACGACGCCCAACCAGGTCGAGCACGAGGTCGTCCGCGAGGGCAGCAACGGGGGCGTGCTCGCGTTCCTGAAGGGGCGCACGACCCGGATCCGGGTCTGGAAGAAGTCGGCGGGGCAGGTCCGCCTGACCGAGACGCTGCGCGGCCTCTTCAAGCACCTCGAGTTCGTCAGCGACTTCAAGGTCACCCAGGCCGAGGATGCCTTCGAGGTGGCCATCGACACGGAGGGGGCCGATGGCCTGCTGATCGGGCGCGGCGGCGAGACGCTGGCCGCCCTGCAGCACCTGATCGCGCGCATGGCTTCGCGGATCGACGAGAACATGCGCGTCCGCGTGGATGTGGCCGGATACCGCAAGCGCCGCCAGGAGCAGCTGCGCAAGATGGCCCTCGAGATGGCCGAGAAGGCGCACGCCGGCGGGCGCGAAGTGCTGACCGAGGCGCTGCCGGCCGACGAGCGCCGGATCGTGCACCTGGCGCTGAGCGAGGACGGGCGCGTCGAGACCCACGCGCTCGGGGACGGGCTGACCAAGCGCATCGCCGTCGCCCCCGTCGGGGGAGCTGCGCGGGGAACGGCCCAGGGCGAGTCCCGAGGCGCGGAGCGCGGCCGAGGGACCCATGGATCCGGCCGCGGAGGGCGGCCGGCACGCGACGAGGAGGGGTCCGGATCGAGACCCTCCGAGGGGAGAGCCTCGGGGCAGTCTCGCGGCCACTCGGGCAGAGGCCACGCGGGCCCGGGCGCGCCTCCGCGCGAGCGCCGGTCCGGGGGGAGCGACTCCCCGCGCGGCAGGGAGCGCGGCCGGCGCGGCCGGGGTGCGGGCGTCGCGGAGCCGGCGCGGGCGAGCGGGCGAGGCCACGCCGCCGACGGGCCGGCGCGCCCGCGCGAGCGGGGAGAAGAGGGCCGGGAGCCGATGCCCGTGCGCGACCGCGACGGTGAGGCGAGAGAGCGCATGACGGCACGCGGGCCGGAGTCGGCGGTCCCCGATCCGATCCGGACACCGGAGCAGGACGGGGCCGGGAATCGCGCCGGCGCGCTGAAGCCGGTCGAGGACTCCTACTTCAAGATCCCGGAGAGCATCGGACTGATCAGCAGTCCCTCGCGCCAGGCCGAGGCGGGCGCCGACGCCGACGAGACCGGCGCGGATGAGCCCCGCACCTTCGGCCGGAGGCCGCGAGCCGCCCGCGGCCGGAGGCGCTGATCGACTGCCCTGCGCCCCGCGCGGGCGCGGGCGCTGGATTGGTCATGCACGCCGAGACGATCGCAGCCCAGGCCACGGCGGCCGGGCCGGCCGCCCTGGCGATCATCCGGTTGTCCGGTAAAGAGGCGATCCCGCTGGCGGATCGCCTCTTCGCTCCCGCCGGACGGCTGGCGAGCCTGCCCGGGCGCACCTGCGCGGTCGGCTTCCTGCGGGACGGCGATGAGGCCATCGACCAGGTCGTGGCCACGGTCTTCCGCGCGCCGCACTCCTACACCGGGGAGGACATGGTCGAGATCGCCTGCCACGGAGGAGAGCAGGCGCCGAGACGGGTGCTCGACCTGATCCTGCGCTCCGGCCGGGCGCGATTGGCGCGCCCCGGGGAGTTCACGCTGCGCGCCTTCCTCAACGGCAGGATCGACCTCGCCCAGGCCGAGGCCGTCGAGGCCCTGATTCGAGCCCGCTCCGCGGCGGGCGCCGCCGCGGCGGTGCGCGTCCTGCGCGGAGACCTGAGCCGCGCGCTGCGCCGCATCCTCTCCGGCCTGACCGAGTCGCTCGCCCGGATCGAGGCGGAGCTGGATGTCCAGGAGGATGGCGCCCCCGATGTCCTCGCGCCCGGGGGGCCCGGGTCCCGGAGCGCGGCGGAGACCGTTCGCACGCTGGCCCGCGAGGAGGAGCGCCTGCGGCGCCTGCTGGCTGCCGGTCGCGGCGCGGCCCGACAGGAAGAGGGGCTGCGCGTCGTGCTGGCCGGGCGCCCGAACGCCGGCAAGTCGTCGCTGTTCAACGCGCTCCTGGCGCGGGAGCGGGCCATCGTTTCGCCCCACCCGTCGACGACGCGCGATGTCCTCGAGGCCGCCGTGGAGTGGGACGGCCTCTCGATCAGACTGCTCGACACGGCGGGGGTGAGCGGCTCCGCGGGAGCGCCCGTCGCGGCGGGGTTGTGCGGCGCGCTGGCCGACCTCGACCTCGAGGGCATGCGCCGCGCTCGAGAAGAGATCGCCTCGGCCGCGCTCGTCGTGCACGTCGTCGATGTCGCCGCGCTCGATCCTGCGCAGGCCGCCGCCGACGGGGAAGCACTCGCCCCTTCCGGGCGCCGGCTGACGGCCCTGCACAAGTGGGACCTGCCGGTCCCGGCCGACTGGCGGGCGATCGCCGAGGAGCGGGGGCCCCGCGCGCCGTTCGCCGCAAAGGACGCGGCGTCCGACGCGCGGGGGAGAGCAGGCCGGCCGCCGGGCGGCCCCCGGCGCCGGCCCGCGATCCGGCCGTCGCTCGACGCGCGGCAGGGCATCGCGGCCGGCATCCCCTCGTCGGTCGTCGGAGAGCCGGGGACCGACGCCCTGCGGGCGGGCATCGTCGCGCGGCTGTGCGCCGACGGGGCGGGGATCGAAGAGGCGGCGCTGGCGGGCGATCGACAGAGGCGCCTGCTGGAGGAGGCGGCCACGGGCGTGGCCCGCGCTCGCGGGCTGCTGCTCGACGGGGCGGGCGGCGAGTTGGCCGCCTTCGAGCTGCGCCGCGGCATGGACGGGCTGGCGGAGCTGCTCGGGGAGCGGGTCGGGCCGCGGATCCTGGATGAGATCTTCGCGAGGTTCTGCGTTGGCAAGTGAGCGAGCGAACCGCTCCGGACTCCCGCGACGCGTCGATGCGGTCGTCGTCGGCGGGGGGCACGCGGGCATCGAGGCGGCCTGGGGCCTCTGCCGTCGCGGCCACGCGGTCGCGCTGGTGACCTTCGACGCCGCCGCCCTGGCGCGCATGTCCTGCAACCCGTCGATCGGCGGCCCGGCCAAGGGGCAGCTCGCGCGCGAGATCGATGCCCTGGGCGGCCTCATGGGGCGCCTGATCGACCGCGCGGGAATCCACTTCCGCATGCTCAACCGCGGCAAGGGGCCGGCTGTGCGCGCTCCCCGCGCACAAGCGGACCGGGCCGCGTACGCGGCCGAGGCGCGCGCGGCCATGGATCGCCTCTCCGGGCTGTGGCTGCTGGAGGCCGAGGCGCTCGAGATCGTCACCGAGACGGCGCCCGGGCGCCCGCCCCGGGTGCTCGGCGTCCGTCTGGGTCCGGTCGACTGGTCGCGTGTGCTGCCCGGAGCGGCCCACTCCATGGGCGCGACCCGGAGCCCGGGAGGCGGCGAGGCGGGAGATCCGGTCCGGAGCGAACCCCGCGCTGCGGGCGATGACGCGCCTCGCCGCGCAATGCCGTCGCCGGGTGCGGCGACGCGGCGGCTGCGGGAGCCCGCCGAGCTGGAGGCGAGAGCGGTGATCCTGACCACGGGGACCTTCCTGGGCGGGAAGCTCTTCACCGGCATGGAGGATCGATCCGGGGGGCGCCGCGGGGAGCCGGCGGCGGAATCGCTCGCCGCCTGCCTGCTCCGCATGGGCCTGAGGATGGGGCGGCTGAAGACCGGGACGCCGCCGCGCCTGCGCCGGGACTCGATCGACTGGAACGGCCTCGTCCCCCAGCCGGGGGACGAGCCGCCGCCGCGCTTCTCCTTCTACGAGACCTCTCCGGTCCGTAATCGGGCGCTCTGCCACGCGACGCGCACCAACGAGAGGACCCACGGAGTCATCCGCGGCGCGTTGGACCGCTCGCCGCTCTTCGGCGGGCTGATCCGCGGCGTCGGGCCGCGCTACTGCCCGTCGATCGAGGACAAGGTCGTGCGCTTCCCCGAGAGGGAGAGTCATCAGGTCTTCCTCGAACCCGAAGGCCTCGACAGCGACGAGGTCTATCCCAACGGCGTCTCGACCTCGCTGCCCGAAGATGTACAAGTTAGATTCCTGCACACCCTGCGCGGTCTCGAGGAGGCGGTCGTCGTTCATCCCGGGTACGCCGTGGAGTATGACTTCCTGCACACTTCGCAGCTCGACGAGGCGCTGCGGGTGCGTCCTGTCGAGGGCCTCTTCGCCGCCGGGCAGATCAACGGAACCTCCGGCTACGAGGAAGCGGCGGCGCAGGGGTTGATCGCGGGCCTGCAGGCGAGCGCTCAGCTGGAGGGGATTGCGCCGCTGTGCTTGCGTCGCAGCGACGCCTACATCGGCGTGCTGATCGACGACCTGGTGACGAAGGTGCCGGAAGAGCCTTATCGCATGTTCACCTCGCAGTCGGAGTATCGCCTGCTCCTGCGCCAGGACAACGCCGACCGGCGGCTGAGTGCTCTCGGGCTGTCCTGGGGGCTCCTGTCGCCCGAGGAGCACCGTCGCGCGGCCGAACGCTGGGCGAGCACGGAAACGGAGAGGGGGCGGCTGCGGGCGACGCGACTGACGCGCGCGGCGCTGCGCCGCTGGCCGCCGGCATCGGGCCAGGCGCGAGCGGAGCAGCGCGGCGCGCCGCTGGCTGAAGGCGATGTGGGGCGCAGCTACGAGGAGCTGCTTCGCCGGCCCGCGGTCACGATGGACACGCTGGCCAAAGCGGGCTATCGCTCGCAGGTGAGCGCGTCGGAAGCGGCCACGCTGGAGGCCGACATCAAGTACGCCGGCTACATCGAGAGGCTCGCCAAGGAGATCGAAGAGAGGCGGGCGTTGGAAGAAGCGGTCATCCCGATCGAGCTCCTCGACGAACCCCCGCCTTCCCTCTCGCGAGAGGCCATGGATCGCCTGCGGCAGCACCGCCCGCGAACGCTCGGCCAGGCCGCGCGTCTCCCCGGCGTGGGCCCCTGCGACGTGTCGATTCTCACGATCGGGATCAGGAGAGCGGCGGCACTCGCCCTCTCCGGGCGGACGACCGGATGAAACATGGTCGGCGCAGCCGCCCGAAGCGCGGCGGAGAGATCAGGCGGCCAGGCCCGCGGCGCGGGGATCCGGACCGCGGGCGGGGACCGGCCGCCGGGATCGATCCCCCGGCGGAGACGGAATCTCTCAACGCATTGTGGGACAGTCAGTTGGTGCGTCTGTCGCATGCCCTTCGAGGGCACGGGATGGAGCTGGCCCCGAAGGCGCAGAGGCTGCTTCTCGAATACTGCCTTCACGTTGCGGATCACTCCCCCCGGTTGGGCCTCGTCTCGGCGCGGGACATCCCCAACCTGGTCCAGAAGCACATTGCATCGAGCTTGGGCGTGCTGGCCCTGGAGCAGCCGGCAGTCGGGGATCACTGGGTCGATGTCGGCAGCGGGTCCGGCCTTCCCGGACTGATCGTCAAGGTCTGTCGGCCGGAAGCCTCGGTAACGCTCATCGATTCATCGCAGAAGAAG
>Ga0194111_10004034_pt1 | contig 17179 bp, 13 predicted proteins | sample TA2KigC300mmetaG_FD_146194 | JGI IMG/M metagenome (GOLD analysis project Ga0194111, IMG submission 146194) | Freshwater microbial communities from Lake Tanganyika, Tanzania - TA2015033 Kigoma Deep Cast 300m | ecosystem: Environmental > Aquatic > Freshwater > Lake | place: Tanzania: Lake... | reverse complement strand
ACTTCGCCTCGTTCTCCTCACCTTCCCCGAGTACATCTTCTCGTACTCCGGCGGACAAATCAGCGGCCCGTGCGGCGCGTTCGGCGTGATGCACGCGAAGAACGGCTTGGCGCGCTTTGCCGACTCGATCCACTTCATCGCCTGCCCGAAAAACACGTCGGTGCAGTAACCGCTCGTCTTCACGAATTTGCCGTTGTGTTTGATGACGGGATCAAAGTAGCTGTTGCCCGGCGCATCGGCGCAGGTGCCGACATAATGCTGCCCAATGCCGCCGGCGCCGTGGACGAACGCTTCGTCGAAACCCCGTTTGTCGGGCTGGTAAGCGTCCTCATCGCCAAGATGCCATTTGCCAAAGATGCCGGTCGTGTAGCCGGCGGACTTCAACACCTGCGCGATGGTCGTCGTCTTCAAGCTCATCCGTTCGCGCTCGTGGATGGTGTGGGTGACGCCGTTCTTGAACTCGTGTTTGCCGCTGAGCAGCGCCGCGCGGGTCGGCGAACAGGTCGGGCTGACGTGGAAATCCTCGAAGTGAACCGCCTCGTCGTACATCTTGTCGAGGTGCGGCGTCTTGATGACCGGGTTGCCGTGTCGGCCCAAATCCCCATAACCCTGATCGTCCGTGAGGATGACGATGATATTCGGACGCTTCCCCGCAAGCGGGTCGGCGTTGATGCAACCAGCGAACAGACAGGCAATCCAACAGAGGGTGAGGCGGCTCATTGTTTCCTTGGACTTTGGACTTTGGCGCCGGGCTGGTACGAAACGCTGCCGTGGCGCGCAATCTCGTAACCCCATTTGTCGAGGTAATACTGCCGGGGGCGGAAATCATCGCCGGCTTTCTTCAATGCCGACTGCAACTGCGCATCCAGTTGTTGCTGCAGCGTGGCGTGCGCGGAATCGCCGATCAAATTCCGCGTCTGATACGGGTCGGCCTGGTTGTCGAACATCATCCAAGGCCCTTGCAGGTTGCGAACATACGTGTAACGGATCGTGCGGATGCCGCGATACTCCTCCAAGCCCGGTATGAAGGGCGACACGTTCATCAACAAGGCCGCCCGATCCGGGCCGGGACCTTTCGCGCCGACGAGCCGCGAAAGGTCTTCTCCCTCAATCGTCTTCGGGATGCGAACACGGACAAGCCCCAGCAGCGTCGGCAAGACATCCGTCACGTTTATCGGGGTGGCCATCAGGCGCGGCGACACGCCGGGGACGCGCAACAAGAACGGAACGCGCGCAGACTCGTCGTAGAACCATTGTTTCAACAGCGGACGGACACCGTGCGACCCCATCATCTCGCCGTGGTCGGACGTGAACACCACGATGGTCCGCTCCGCAAGGCCGGTCTGCTGGAGCGTGGCGAGCAGGTCGCCAACGCATTTGTCCAGCGCCGTGCAATGGCCGTAGTAACCGACGAGTTCCCGTCGGGTGGCCTCTTCCTGTTCCGGCGGAACATTGGGCGCGAGTTTCAAGCGCGCCGGCGGATACATCGCCTTGTATTCCTCCGGCGCAGTGCCGTGCGGGAAGTGCGGCGTGCCATACGACAGAAACAACAAGAACGGCTTTGCCGATTGGGCATGGTCGCGAAGATACGTTTGCGCGTCGGCGGTCTGCGCAAAGGCGTCGTAGCCGTCCCAGAATTTCTTTTCCGGCGATGCGCCTGCGTAGTAGTGCGACTGATTGTAATTATGCTCGCACTCCGCCACCTTCCAGTAATCGAACCCCTGCCGGCGTTCGGGCGGGATGTACGAACTGCGTCCGTGCCCGTCCAGGTGCCATTTGCCAATGTACGCCGTGTCGTAACCGGCCTCCTTGAAGATCTCGGCCATGCAGAGTTCCTCCGACGGCAGGTACAGATCGTTCAGGAACATGCCGGTCGAGGTCGGGTACCGGCCCGTCTGCAAGATGGCCCGATACGGCGTGCAAACAGGAAGCATGGAAACGGCGTTGGCAAAATTGACGCTCTGCGCCGCCAGCTTGTCAATCTGCGGCGTTTTCACGTTCGGGTCGCCGGCATAACCAAACGCCGACGCCCGCCATTGGTCGGTCAGGACGAACACGATGTTCGGGCGCTTCGCGCGGGGATTGACGGCTCCGTCGGCGAGCAGTGCGGTGAACAAACCGACGATGACAAGGATGGTGTTGCAGTTCATGAGAATTGCTTACTCCGGTTTCCACCAGGCGTCCAGCTTTCGTCGCAATGCCTTGATCGCATCGGGGTGACGGCCGGCCAGGTTGTTTTTCTCGTGCGGGTCGGCGGCGAGATCGTACAGTTCGGGGTCGCCGCTCGGATGCGGCAGAATGAGTTTCCGGTGGCCATCAATCACCCAGCGGTATTCAAGGTTCTTCGACGGGTTGTGCAAGTCCACGGCGGTGTGCACAAAACATTCGCCGAAGATGGCGGTGCGACGGCGAACCGCGTCGGCATCGAGCAGGTTCACGCCCTGCATGGCCGGCACCGGTTTCAAGCCGAGCGCCACGAGCACGGTCGGCGCCAGATCAATGGACATGGCCAGGTCGTCGGACATGCGCGGTTTCACCCTGCCCGGCCAGCGGATCATGATCGGCGTGCGCAACCCGGCGTCGTACGGCGTCAGCTTGGAGCGCATCGGCCTCGGGCTATCCGGCGACTGGATCCAGCCGTTGTCCGTGACGTAGAGGACAATCGTATTGTCAGCCAGCCGCTGCTGGTCGAGGTGGTCGAGCAGTTGGCCGCAGGTTTCGTCGAACCACTCCACCATCGCCCAATACCGGGCGACATGCGGCGAATCGGTCTTGGATTTGTATTTGTCGAACAACGCTTCCGGCGGATTGTGCGGCGTATGCGGCAAAAACGGCGCGTACCACACCAGCCACGGTTTGCCCTCTTTCCGGGCGGCGGCAATGAAATCGTAGACCGGCTGCATCGTCTTGCGACCGATGTCGAGTCCATCGTCGCCGTGGCGTTCTCCCCTGGTCATCCCGTGCGTGAACCCGGCGCTCCGGTAATCGCCCTGCCACCACTTGCCGGTTTGCAGGCTGAGGTATCCCTGCTTGGCCAGCAAGCGCGGCAGCGCCGGCGCCGCTTCCATGTGTTGCGTCATCACCTTCCGTCCCTCGCGGAATTCAACTTCCTGTTGCGGCGTCCGCTTCTTGCCCAGTGGCGGCCCCGGCGGATCGTTGCAGGTGATCTTGTTCTGGTGCGGATACAACCCCGTCACGATGGCGGCGAGACTCGGACAACAGAGTGACGACGGCACATACCCGCGCCGAAACGTCAGCGATTGGGCCGCCAGTTTGTCGAGGCGCGGCGTTTGAATCTGCGGATGCCCCATGAACGAGTAATCGGTCCAACCATGGTCGTCGGAAATGATCAGCACGATATTCGGCCGTGGCGCCGGTGGTGTGGCACCGGCGACACCGGACGTGATGACGTGCGGTTTGCCGGCGAACTCGACGACAACAACGGTGGCGACCTTGTCGGGCATCTCCGGTGGCACCGAAATCTCCGCGCCGCTCCCGGAAGACGCGACACGCAACCGTCCGCCGCCCAGCAGCGCGGCTTTTCTGATCTTGTTGGCGATGGGCACGCGCAGCTTGCCGTCCTTCGGCCAGTCGAAGACGTGCAAGTAGAGCTTGCCGGGCTTCTGCGTGCACCGCCCCCACTCCAACTTCTCAAACGGGCTGGCGCTCGTGCCGTAAATCGCCTCGCCGTTGGTTTTCATCCACGCGCCGATGGCGCGGAACGACCTCACGGTTTCCTTCGTCAGGCTGCCGTCACCTTTCGGGCCGATGTTCAACAGGTAATTGCCGCCCTTGCTGGCGATGTCAATCAGGTTGCGGATCAGCGTCTCGTCGGACTTCCATGCGTGATCGTGCTCGCTGTAACCCCACGTCGTGTTCAACGTCATACACGTCTCCCAATCCACGCCGGGCATGCCGGTGGCGGGGATGTGTTGTTCGGGCGTGATGAAATCGCCGTATTTCGGATCGAGTGTCGCGGCGTATCCTTCGGTGCCCATGCTCTTCCAGCCCGCCTCGGCGGAACGGAACAACCGGTTGTTCATGATGATCTTCGGCTGCTTCGCGCGAACAAGCTTCATCAGGTCAAACGCCCGCCATGCCTCGTCCCCTTGAAAATCCTGCGAGCTGTAATCCCACCACAGGACGTCCACATTGCCGTAGCTCGAAACGAGTTCGTTCACCTGCTTGTGAAGGTAGTCAACGTACTTCGAGTGGTCGCGCTCGCCATTCGGGTACGGTTTGCCTTTGAGCGGGTGCGGAAGCTGTTTGGATTTCTCGTAGGCATACTGGTCGTGATGCCAATCAATCACCGAATGATAGAACCCAACCTTCAATCCCTCCGCGCGGCACGCCGCGACAATTTCCTTCACCAGATCACGCTGCAACACATCCCCCGCATCGTAGTCGCTGACCTTCGAGTCGTGCAGCGCAAACCCATCGTGATGTTTGGTGGTGAACACGAGATACTTGCAACCGGCTTCCTTGGCGAGCTTCGCCCATTCACGAGCAAAACCCGGCGTCGGCTTGAACTTCGGAATTGCTGCTTTTGCGTAGCTGTCCGTGTCGGCCTTGACGCGCTGCTGAATCCATTCCATGCCGCCTCTGGTGCCGACCGGTTTACCCTCCCACGTGCCGGCCATGCCGGAGTACAGGCCCCAGTGGACGAACATTCCGAACCGCGCCTCGCGCCACCATTCCATCCGCGCGTCGCGCTGTCGGGGCGTCTCCGCTTGTGCGGTGACGCTCATTGCAAGAACCCCAACCATGATAACAGTGCCGATTGTTTTCATGCTCGATTCTTTACCACGACTTGCGCTAAACCGAAAGCCCAGACCGGTGCAGTTTGAAGTTTTGGGCAACCGCTAAATGTGGAGCAGGTTTGCAACCTGCTCTTCAATTAAAACCAGGCAGGTTACAAACCTGCCCCACATTAGTTTCTTTCCTCGTGAGATCATACACAAAAGCGTATATCTGGCGGGCAGCTTGGAGGGCCACGCTCCGTCGTGGCCGCCATCCCAAGCCCGCGGACGCGACGGAGCGCGTCCCTCCATTTCGTTGCGGCTCCGTCGCGTTAGATCTGAACTGCACCCAGTCAATGATAGATTGCTTTTCAGAGAGGCTTCGCATCAGCGCCAGCAGGGGGTAAAAAGGACGGTGTGTTGGCACTCACCCGGACCGGCACCGCTGCCAACGTCAGCGGTGTGGTTCGGCGCTCTCATCGGTTCAGTATCACGTCAATTCCATTTATGACGGCTGTCACTTGCCGTGGTGAAAGGTTGCCGACTCGCTCCGTGAGTTGGCTTCGGTCCAGGGCAACGATCAAGGAAACATTCGCGACGGAATCCTTTGGAAGACCGGTTACCGATGACTTCAGCAATACGTTACCAGGGGCTGAAGCCCATTTTGTGTTGCTTGTCAGGGGAACGCAGACGACCGTCCCGATACGGCTCCTGTTGATGGCGTCACACTGAACCACGAGAACCGGACGCCGGAAGCCGGGAGACGAGCCGGTGGGATCGTCGAGATCAGCCCAGCACACATCACCTTGGCTTACTACCATTCGACTCGCCGCAACGCCTGACGAGCGGCCCTCTGTGTGAATTCGTCTGTTTCCGCCCCGACCTCCCGCAGAACTTCGTTCATCGAGGAAGTGATTCTATCGTCTTCGTGCTGCGCCACGAAGTCAGCCAGTGCTCGTGCGTACAACCGGCTGCGCGAAGTGTGCAGGCGGCGGGCAAGGCGTTCGCCCTGCTCGAATACGTCATCGGGAATGGACAATGCCGTTTTCATACCATTGGTATTACCCATTGATCAGGGTGGCGTCAACCCGCTTTTTCTCCCTCTTTTTCTCCCGCCGAACGCAAACCTAATAGAAATTGCTTTTCAGAGGGGCTTCGCATCGGCGCCAGCAGGGGGGTTAACGCCGTGCGCGACGGGTTGCAACAGGGAGACGCGCAGAAGCTCCGCGTGAAAGAAACGCCGCGCGCGGCGAGTTTGTCGAGGTTCGGCGTCTTGACCTGTTTGTTGCCGAGATACCCGACCCAATCGCGCAGGTCATCAATCGCGATGAAGAGGACATTCGGCTTCTCCGCGGCGCGCGCGAGGCTGAAGCCAAGCAGAAGAACGGAAGCAATCGTAAGCAGTTTTTTCATGGGGATCCTTTCGTGTCTATAAACACCGCCCGCTGCCGGCGGTTGCGGGAATTACTCCGGGGCGACCTCCTTACGCTCCTCGCGCTGACAGAACCAGTTCGCCGGCAGACTGCGCAGTTTCAGTGACAGGCCGCCTTTGTAGTTGAAGTAGGTGATGAGCGCGCGGTCACCGACCCACGTGATCGCGGGATAGGCCCACAAATCGTCCGGAACGTCTTCCAAGTTGCGGTGGTTTGTCCACGTCTCTCCCTCATCCTTGGAGACCGCCGCCGTGAGAGGATTCCGTCGTTTGGCGCGCGGATCGTGGTTCCAGATCGCCAACAAATCGCCGGTGGTCGGGATCCGCGAGATCGCCACCGGCGCGGCGGGGCCGACGAGCGGTGTCGGCACCGGCTCAGACCACGTCGCGCCTCCGTCTTTCGAGAAGCTCTTGTATTGGCAACCCAGTCCCGTCCGCATCAACATCATCACTCGTCCGTCCTTCAACTCGATGCACGCCGGCTCGAAAGACTTTCCCTTCGACGGTTGCACGCGCTGGCTGTCACGCCACGTCTTGCCGTCGTCGTCGGAGATCACACAATAACTGTCACCGCCGTGCCACGCCTCCAACAGAATCCGCCCCGTTCGCAGCCGGATGCAGCGGCCATTGGTGAGGCCCGTGTACTTGCCGTCGGGGCTGAGTTGTTTGGCTGCGCTCCACGTCTTCCCGTCGTCCGTGGAGGTTCGCATCATGATGCGACAGTCGGAGGACTGCGTGTTCTTCTGGCAATGAAAGAGCGCGAGGTCGCCGTTGCGGAGGCGCAGGAAATTGACTTCCATGACATTGCAGCCGCCGTCGTTCTCGACCAGCGTGAACTTCTCGCCCCACGTCCGCCCGCCATCCTGCGACAACTTGCCCGCGATGCGCGCCGGCCCGTGGTCTGCGCCTTGGCTCGCGTAGAACTCCGTCCACGCCAGCAACAGCGAGCCGTCCTTGCGCCGAACAATCGCCGCCTCGCTGTTGCGCGGGTTCTGCGGCCCGACCGGTGCGACGACCAACTCAAAAGCTCCCGCGAGATTAGCCAACAACACACAGACTGCAAACGTTACGAGTTTCATTGTGTTCTTTCCCGGACCGGGCCAGCATCCGTTTCAAGCTCAGCAAATTCAACATCAAATAGCGCGCCTGATGGAAGTTGTCCTTGCGTTTCGTGCTCACGCCGACGCGCTTCAAGTCTTTGCCGGAGCGGTCCACGGCTTGACGCCAGACGCCGTGGCCGGGCACGGGCATCACCTTCAATGTGTACGCCCGCAACCGCTCGTACCACTCGCGCGCCCACGACGCGCCGGTCTGTTCGAGAATCATCAGGCACGCGATCATTGCTTCGCATTGCGCCCACATCGTCTTCACGCCGTAGTCCGGGCCGCGGCCGACGCGGAAATTGCCATCCCCAAAACCATCGTGGTCGGAATCCCAACACAACTCCAGGAAATGGCGGACACGCCCGGCGGCTTCGTCGAACAGTTTTCGGTTGCCCCGTCGCAACGCCTCGGCCATCACGATCCAGAGCGTCTCGACCGTGTGGCCGGTCAGCATGTGCGTGTCGGCGACGGGAGCGCGGCTGTAATCGTGACGGAGGAATTCATTGACGATGCGATGTTCTGGATTCCAGAACTTCCGCATGACCATCTCGACGTGGTGTTGCTGGAGTTCCTCCAAACGCGGGTCGCGATGATGCGCCAGCAGGCCGGTCAACGCGCAGATGGTGACCATCGAGTGGCCTTGCGAACGCAAACCGCGCGGCTCGATCTCCAACTCGGTGTATTGCACCGTGTGCGTGTCGGTGTAGTTCGGGTCATCATACTTCTTCATCGCAGCCCACAACGATTCCTTCGCGAGATCGAGGTCCTCCTGTTGTCCTGCGGCCCGGTGATATTCCACCAGACCCATCGCGGCGAACAGCAAGCCGTAAACGTTCTCACCGAGGCCCTTCAGCACTGTGCCGTTGCGACTGACTTTCTCGTTCCACTTGCCGCCGCCGGCGTGCATGTGTTTGACCATGAAGTCGCGCCCCTGACGCGCGATCTCCAGCCAGCGCCGGTCCCGGCCAAAGTTGTTGTAGAGGAACGAATAGACCCAGATGCCGCGCCCTTGATACCAGATGTATTTTTCGTCGCTGGCGACCGAGCCGTCGTCGTTGAGCTCACACATAAACCCGCCGTGCTGCCGGTCAATGCCGCCCTTTTCCCAGAACGGCAGATACTGGTTGAACAGCCGGTCATGGTAATCGTCGCGGAGTTGCGCGAGCGTCATCCCCACAACTCGCTCTGTAGCGGACCCTGCGATCGCGGCGCTCCCGCGCACCATGGTCATTGTCGCAAGAGCTGCCAGGAATTCGCGCCGATGCATGAGTTTCCTCGCGAAACTACTCCTTCGAAGCGGACGCTGCGACGCTGAGTTTTCGGAACCCGACCTCCTCGCCGGACACCAGCAGCGAAATGATGGTCTTGGTCTCGCCGAACATCGGCGCAGTTGCCTTCAACGCCGTGCCGGCGACTTGCACGATGAGATCGTTAATGATAGGAAATTGCTTTTCAGAGGGGCTTCGCATGGGCGCCAGCAGGGGGGGTTAAGGGGGGAGTCCCGAACCTCTCCTGACCGGCCGAACCGTCGGCAAGACTTGCGTAATTCTCCTCTCGCTGCATTTCCTTTCCTTTCAAGGGTAACCTCGCTCCGCTCGGTTGCTGAAGATGTCGCGGGGGAGCGAGTGTTGCCCGATACTATTGTTCTTTACCGTGTTCATCTTCAGTTGTCCTCTTCAGACGGCGCGTAGACTAGCAAGCCACCTCGCGCTTTGTCAACATCATCGTTTCGCAAAAGCGAAGAACAATTGGGTGAGCAGCGGCGGCTCTTCGGCTTTCGCCACCGATCCTCCAGCCATCCCAGGCGGCACCACCCACTCCTCCGCCCACAGGTCGTAGAGCACGCCACCGCTCGCACTCCACACCCGCACCAAGATCATCTCCGTTCCGCAACGAGGACAACGCACCACCAGATCAGTCCATGCTTCCGCGGCAGACGCCGACTTCACTGGCCCTGCCGTTTCCCGATGCCCCAGCCCCCCGTCGCCCCACCCACTCGCGCACCTGCTGGGCCACCCGTTGCAGCCCCGTCAATACTTCCGCCACCAACGCATGCACCTTGTTGCGCACCGCACGAGCGTAGATGCCGTAGTAACGCACCATCCGAAAGTTCTTCGCCGGCAAATGCTGAATCATGCGCCCGATGAACTCCACCGCCGTCAGCGTCTCGGTCACCGGGCCGCACCGGTGATCGTCGTAACGGAACGTCACCCGCTCCCCATCGTAACTCTCGATACGCCGTATCGAAATCGGCGGACTGCTGACGTATTTGCACAGATAGATCACCAGCCGCTCCACCGGGCCGCTCTCCGGCATCGCGTGGCAATCGAAACCGCTCGGATACTGCGAGAACATCCGCCCCAGCTTCGCCAACCACGGCTTGCCATACGGCGTGCCCCGCACCGCCTTCTTCAACGCTGTCAACACCTGATACTGCCAGAGCTTGCGCAGTTTCTTCGTGTCGAAGTAACTCACCGCTTGCCACTGACCCCACTGGTCCACCCCGCCCTCGCTGACCACCATGTGCAAGTGCGGGTTGGGGTTGCCCGCCCGCCCATGCACCTGCAGCACCGACATGATACCGATCTTGATCTTCTTTTTCGGTCGCCACTGCGCCACCAACTGTTGCACCGCCCGCGCCCCGGCGTCAGCGAAGGCTTTCAGCAACTTCGGCTCCGCCAGAATCAGCGGTCGGATTTCCTTCGGCACGGTCAGCACCACCTGCCGATGCACCACCCCCTCAAAGAGGACTTGTCGAGCCGTCTGCAACCACCCGTCCACAGCGGTCTTGAAACAGCGCAAGCACAGCCGACTCTTGCAGGTGAAACCGATCTTGCGGGTCTGTTGGCAGTGCGGACAGAGGTATTCGCAGTAACCCACGCGGATATCGCCGCAGGAGAGCATCTTTTGGACATTGGCTTCCCAGTGCGAGGGGATCGGCCGGTGGTGCTGTGCTTGCCAAGCACGAACGAAGGATTCCCAGTGTTCGGTGAAGATGCGCTGCCAGAGATTCAGTTCGCTGAAAGGTCGGTCGGTGCCCATGAGACCCGAAGAAAACAGCCATCGCACAGGGGAATGCAACTATAAATTCCAAGCACGAAAAAATGAGGTTTTCTGGAGAGATTTTGCTTGACCAGCCCCCGCGACAGCCCCGCTATAAGTTCCCATACGTTGCTTACTCCGCCCACGTGATCAACATCCTAGTGGGTTGAGGGTCTGAGTCAAGTGCTAACCAGACACTAATCTATCCGTCAACCAGTGCGGGCAACGCGCAATTTAACCGGCTGGCTTACCCACTACCGAAATAAGATCGCCGCTGGTTTTACCGCGTCAATCGGATTAATGATAAGAAATTGCTTTTCAGAGGGGCTTCGCAACGGCGCCAGCAGGGGGGTTATTCAACGACGGCTGCGTGAGGTACAGATTGCCGGCGGTGTCCACGCTCATCCCGTCACCACCGCGCATTTGGCCGTCGGGGACTTGCTGGAGTTGGCACAATACGCGCCCCTTTCCGAGTTTGCCGGGTGACACGACCGGATAGGCCATCACGTCCGGTGAGCCGCTTGGCAACACGTAGAGCGTCTTTTCATCGGGCGAGAGAATCACGCCGTTCGGACGTTGAAGGTCGTCAATGAGCCGCGTGACTTTCCGGTCCGCTGCGACGTAATAGACGGCCATCTTGTCCTGCGGCGGCGCATCCTTTCCGAACGATGGATCGGTGAAATAGACGCCACCTTTGCGATCCACGACGAGGTCGTTCGGCGAGTTGAACCGTTTGCCGTTGTAGGTGTCGGCGAGCGGCTCAATCTTCTTCGTGGCGACATCAATCGCAATCACCCGCCCTGCCTTGCCCTGACAGGCGACGAGCCGGCCGCGCCCGTCGAACATCAACCCGTTGCACCCCTGCGAATCTTCCAAGAACGTTGAGAGCTTGCCGGCGGTGTCCACTTTGTGGATGCGATTGTTCGGGATGTCGGCGAAATAAACGTTGCCCTGTGCGTCGGCGGCCGGGCCTTCGGTGAACTTGAACCCGGTGTGTGCTTGGACGATCTCCCCCGCCGGGCCGATGCCGGCGATAGGTTTGTTGTCCTGCGCGATGGCGATGACAGCCGTGAGAGTCACGGCGAAGAAGGTGAGAGTTTTCATAGCCGTCATTCTAGGCCGCGGTGGAATCCGGGCAAGCGCATAATCTCACCAACGTTGCCGCAGTGAGGAAACGGTGTGCCGGGAATACTGCACCGCTTTGCGGAATGCCTGCGTCAGTCGGTCTTCCGCCCCAAGGGATTTTTCGGGTCTTGCTTGCTCGTGCGGTCAATGCTGCCGGGACAAATCCGTTCGGCATAAGACATCATGACGAACAGGCCCAACTGATCGCGGTTGTCGGAAGCGGGGGCTGCTGTAAGCTCTTTTGCGATGCACGCCAGTTCCTTGTCGCCGAGGGCTTGCAACTCCTGGTTGCCGGTAAGCCGGGCCTGAATGAAAAGATGGAACGGCAGACCGCCGAATTTGCTGCCCCATTGGGTAATGTAGTTCATGCCGGCGCGACCGCCGAGGTTGACGGACATCCAGATGTTGAGCTTGGCCAGTTGTGCCATGACAGCTTGATGGAGCGGCGTGCCGGGCTTCACGTGCGGTAACCCGGCCGAGTATGCTTCAAGGCTGTACATGAAGACCGTCGGCAACGGATAGTCGGTCAGGAACAAATCCTGTCGGCTCAGCCAGTCGAGCGTGCCGAGGCCGATCTTCAGGTGCGACTCGTCGCCGGTTTCCTCATACAGATGAAACGCCAGCGAGCCGAAGATGCCCGACGAGCACCACCATTCCTTGTCCGACTTCGGCCAGTGACCGTTGCAGACGCCGCCCGTCGGGCGAACCCAGTTGTCGGCGACCAGCTTCGCGTAGGCGCGAACGGAGTTGAGGAATTTTTCCTTTTGCTGCGGCTCGCGGCAACGGACCGCAACCGCGAGCACGCCGAGGGCGATCGAGGAGCTGTCGGCGACATACCAAGCGCCCTCGCTCTCGCCCGGCTTGCGATAGTACTGGATGTAATAAGCGCCCTTCGGAATCATGCCTTTCTGGAACTCAACCATTCCGTTGGCCCATGCGACGGACGCGTCGAGGTATTCCTTCTTGCCGGTCATGTCGTAGGCGGCGCAAAGCCCGCGCACGGCGTAAGAGTCCCAGTAAAACGCCCGGCGGCTTGTGCGTTCGAGCCGCGTCGCTTGTTCGCGAACGACGGGACAGGCCTCGTCGCAAAGCGCAAGGAACGGAGCCTTGAAAACGAGTGGAGACCTTGGCCACGGTTGCTTGTTATTCTCGGCGGCGATGGCCGATGTGACCGTGATAGCCAAGAGCAGAAGACAGAGGCGAGTGTTCATGATGTGTGCATTCCTTTCCTTTATTTGCCATGTGACGCATGGGTTGTGTTGACGTGGTCAATGATATCTTTCAGCGCATATTCGTAGCCTCTGCGCGGTTGAAAATCCTTTGCCAGTCGGGCGACACGGCGAGCTTTGTCCCACTGCCCCAACTTGGCGCACGCCAGCACCAGATACGCCGGGGCTCGCGGATGATTCATGCCCGACGGGGCCTCATAGCGAGCCAACAACTCCTTGCCTGCCGGGTCGCCCATGAGTTGCAGGTAGTAACCGATCTGGACCTTCTCGAAATCGTTGACCTCCGTCCCCATGATCGGCGGATCCAGCGTCTTGAGATCGTCGTGCGGCATCAGCCGGAAGAACTTCATTGAGACTCCGCTGTCGCGCAATTGCCCGGCAAGTTCCTTGCCGCCGGGCAGCCGGTAAAAGAGCAACGCTGCACAGATCGTGCTGTGCGGGTGGAGCACATTGTTGCACTCCGCCATGTGCGGCAGGTAAGGCTTGCCGCCGGCGTAGCGGACGCAGCTCTTGAGATACCCGGCGGCCTTTTGCACGCGAGGCATCACGCTCCGGTCGCCAAACGTCTCGCTGTAATTGAGCAACGCGTTGGCCGCTTCGGCAACGTCCCACGTCTCGGCGTCCTCAGCGAGACGCTCCTTGAAATCCGTCTTGGTTCGCCCCCACGCGGTGCCCAGTCCCCAGCGTCCGTCGGGGCGCTGCAGTTTGCCCAAGATTGCCGCAATCCGTCCCGCCACTTCCTTGTCCTTCTTGATGATTGCCAGTTCCAGTTCCCAAGCCCAGTAACAACAACTGGCAAACTTGGTGGTTGCGGAAACCTGCTGCAGTCGCTGAATTGTCTCGTCGGCAGCCGGGCCGATGCCGGCGATGGGCTTGTTGTCCTGCGCGGTGGCAATGGCGGCTGTGAGTATTACAGCGAGGTAGGTAAGAGTCTTCATAAGCGCCATTGTAGGCGGTAACAGAACCTGGGCAAGAGCAGAATGTCGCCAAATGAAATGATAAGAAATTGCTTTTCAGAGGGGCTTCGCAACGGCGCCAGCAGGAGGGTTAAGGGGGGAACCGAAAACCTCGGCGGACGGCCCGAAGTGGTCCTGACGCTTGCGAAATGTTCCTTTGGTCGCATTTCCTTTCCTTTCGGGACGCATCTTGACGGAAGTCCTATTCACTGTCAAGACGGCCCGACGGAAAGGGTGCGCAGTTCTAAGTTTTGCGCAACCGCTCAATGTGGAGCAGGTTTGCAACCTGCTCTTCAATTAAAACCAGGCAGGTTACAAACCTGCCCCACATTAGGTTCTTTCCTCGTGAGATCATACACAAAAGCGTATATCTGGCGGGCAGCTTGGAGGGCCACGCTCCGTCGTGGCCGCCATCCCAAGCCCGCGGACGCGACGGAGCGCGTCCCTCCATTTCGTTGCGGCTCCGTCGCGTTAGATCTGAACTGCACCGAGTCAATGATGAATTGCTTTTCAGAGGGGCTTCGCAACGGCGCCAGCAGGGGGGTTAACGGATGCGGCAACGTCCGTTTCCTGCCGCTCTTCACGTCGAGAATCCGAGAGACAAACCGGTCGCCTTCGCGGTCGTTCCATGCCACTTCGCTCTCCGTGCCCGGCACCCATTGGAGCATGCAGCCTTGTTGCCAGTTCCACGCGCGCGAGCTTCCGAGTTCGATCCACTTGTCGTTGTCCTGCGCATCCACCATCCCGACGCGGATCGAGTCCTCGGCAACAGGCGAACGTCCTTCAAAATCCACTTCGTTGGCCACAATGAATCGGTCGGTCGGATCGAAAAGCAATTTGTCGTAATAGCCGCGCCAGTGAAACTTTGGCCCGCGCGTGATCTGACGGATCGGCGGCAACGATTCTTCCGTTGCCCACGCGCGCCAAGCTGCCGTCGCGGGAACCGCAACGGCAAGCGATTGGAGGAAATGACGTCGGCTGAGCGGTTTCATGCATCCTAGGCAATGGCTTGTTTTTTTACTCCTTCTTGATTGATCGTCTTCACTGTTTAAGGGAGCGTTAGTTTCAATCGGAGGAAACGCGGACTCAATGGCGCATCAGCGGCATCAGTTGCGACATACCACAGAAGCATCTCATCCACAGCAAACAGTGTTTGAGTGGTTGACAGCGTTGGATTGCTGAAAGGCAATGTGCGCGAGCCTTCCACGGAGGCTTGCAGGTCCATGGCTGCAGGATTCGTGGGAAAGAGCACCGCCAGTCGCCCGTTCTGTATGAAGGGAGTCAGAGAGGGGTTGTCAGCTGATGTAGGATTACTTCCCGATGCGTACTCTTCAAGATTAGCTTTCCCATCACCATCACAATCAACAAGCGGCCCGGATACGGCAGGATCCGCTTGCTGCTCGGTCGAAAACACCTGCCTTTTCCACCCAGCATAGCTCAGCGGCACTCGCCATGATCCCATCCCACTTGTGGCTATGTAGAGATACCGATCTGTAGAGACACCACTTACCAACATAAAATTACTTTCCGGAAATGGCGGCGACATTGGCAACCAAGTATCACCGCTGTCGGATGAACGTTTAAGACTAGCCTTTAAGTCAAAGTTGCCGCCACTAGACGCGAAACAGACTCCGGATGCTGATGTCGTAGCAACGCTTTGAGCTCCATTACCTGATGCAGTGCTTCCGTAGTTGCTCATCGGTGCCCATGTAGTACCACTGTCAGTACTTTTGTAGATTCCGGCTTTTTCCATCGCTGCATACGTAACGCCCGGTTGAGCCGGGTCAAAAGCAAGACTTACGCAATCTTCGGGAGCTGATTCGCCTTCAACCGTGACACTCAGCTTTTGAGTGAAAGTCCATGCTCCTCCAGACCTGATACCCTGCCAGATGCCTTGCCCGCCCTTTCCTGCCCGTACCCCAATTAACAATAAATCGGGGTTTGTTGGATGTGCCGCTAAACATTGCATAAGGCGATTGGTAAGACCAATTGATTGCCAAGTGCTTCCAGAATCACGTGACTCCCAAACACCACGGGAGCTATTGGAGCTAGAACCAAACGCACGTGCTACCCCCCACAAAACAGACCCGTCTGGACTGAAGGCAATCCCTGAAAGGCAGGCGTCCTTTGGCAAGTCGCCAAGGGAATTATCGCCGCCCGATAGTAGCGTCCAGTGCCAGCCATTGGTGGCATCCACAAAAACCCCCTGAAACAAACCCGTCGTCTTCTGTCCCTCGCTACTTCCAAATGCATCCTTTAGCGAAGCATATGCCACTCCTGTCACGGGATGGAATGCAACCAGAAATCCTGAATTCCCTGTCAATGTGTCAAACTTGAACGTGTACTGATGAAAACTCGCGCCTCCATCGGTCGAAGCAAAAACAGCACGATCGGCTAACGCGACCAGAATCCGTTCAGGATGAGCAGGATCGACAGCCACTATATTATCTACCGTGTTACACATACCACGGTTAATCCAGTTATTACCTTTGCGACTTCCTTCATTGGGACCGGGTGTTATGGCTGCAATCGTGGCGGTCTTGGTTGTGTACCGCTGCTGCCACGTTAGTCCGCCGTCCGTGCTTTGGTGGAAGTTCCCATTCTTCCCAACCCAGAGACTTCCATCCGCTAGCCGCACCAATGAATGTGGATTCGTCAAAATCGGGTTACCAGCCGCCCAACCTGCAGAGTTGATTGTCTGTCGCGCCGACCATGTCGGTGAGTCCGAAAGACCATTTGAGGTGTAATAAACGCCATAAGGCAATGTAGCTGATCCCGCCCAGATGGCCTGACCAAAGGCTACAGATGGATCCGTTGCGAGTGTATTCCAATCAATCCCAGCGACGGTGAGATTCCCGGAAATGTTCGTCCATGACAACATACCGGAAATCTTCCGGTAGATCCCGCCATCGCCACTGAGACCTCTCACGGCCACCAAGAGATGATCGAAGTCTGAAGGATCGGCCAGAAGCCGACCACAGGTTACTTCAGGCAGTCCAGTGGAAACTGAAGTCCACGTTGCCCCGCCATCTGACGAACGAAAGACACCCGTGCCTGTGCTGATCCACAACTGCGAAGAGTCGGCGGGGTCAACAAGCGTAGTTATTTGGGCACCCGTCGTCACCGCGTAGGTAAAATGCTCCAGAACTCCGGAACCTTCGTAGTTATAGCGATAAAATTGTCCATCCCCACCGTCGTTCGATGATGCCAATCCGGTGCCAAAGTAAATTACCAATCGGTTACCGCTGTCGCGTACTACGGCCAGCGCGCCCGCATTGGTTGCACTGAGGATTTTCGTCCATGTTTCGCCACGGTCTTCGCTCTGAAAAATGCCCTCTGACATCGCGATAAACAGCTTTTGATTGTCTGCTTGATCAAAGGCCAGTGACTCGCAAGATTTTGCGCTCCATCCTCGTGTTAGATACTGCCACGTTGCTCCCTGATTCGAACTCCGCCAAAGCCCGGCCACGTCGCTGCCCAAATAGACCGTCGAAGCGTCAGCCGGATCAGGTGCAATCAAGCGGATTTGCCCACCTGCGCCAAGGCCTAGCCC
>Ga0194111_10004031_pt1 | contig 17181 bp, 18 predicted proteins | sample TA2KigC300mmetaG_FD_146194 | JGI IMG/M metagenome (GOLD analysis project Ga0194111, IMG submission 146194) | Freshwater microbial communities from Lake Tanganyika, Tanzania - TA2015033 Kigoma Deep Cast 300m | ecosystem: Environmental > Aquatic > Freshwater > Lake | place: Tanzania: Lake... | reverse complement strand
TCCGCCCATTCGTGCGCGGGTCGGAGTTGTCGGAAGCTGAGAAGTAGAGCTGCTGCGGGCCGTCAGGCGTGCCGGACCAGTGCGAGAACGCCCCGCCGCCCGTGTCACGGATGGACTGGTGAACCGAGTGCGCAGGGCCCAGCTCCTTCCCGTCCTCGTAGAGCCGCAGGAACGAGGCCTGGTCCGCGTTGCTGTCGGGCTTGCAGGGGGCCTCCAACGGGGCTGTGTAGCAGAAGCCCTTCTCGAGCTGGATGGCCTGCAGGTCGATGACGCCGGTGACCCGGCGGCCTTGCGCAGAGGCGAGGGTCGCAGAGACGACCACGAGGGCAACGGCTGCTCGCGCGTGAAGGGCAGTCATGGGTTCTTCAACCACCGGTCGAGCCATGCAAAGGCCTTCTCCTGCATCTGCAGGTTGAACTCATGCGGGCCGTCGTACAGCACGCCCTCGAACCGCTCGGGCACCCCGGCCTTGGCGTAGACCTTGGCGACTTTGTCGAAGGACGCGTTGACGCCGTCCATCGGGAAGAGTGCGTCCTGCGTGCCGTTGATGACCATCAGCCCACCGGGGCAGTTCATCGACACCACGTCGGGAAGGTCCATGTACTGGTAGAGCCCCGGGATGATCTTCATCGGGCCGATGCTGGTCAGGTGGTTCTGCAGCATGTCCCCGTAGGTGCTCATCCAGCCGACGACGACCGCCGCCTTGATGCGCGGATCGAGGCCTGCCAGGTGCGCCGACCGGAAGCCGCCGACCGACAGGCCGCAACAGCCGATGCGCTCCGGGTCCACCTCCGGCCGTGTGAGGAGGTAGTCCACGGTCCGGATGTCGTCGGTGAACATGACGCCGGACCAGGTGATCCCGGCCTCGAAGAGGCCTGTGCCCACCAGCCACGTCTTCTCGCCGGAGCGCCGATGGAACGCCGCGACATCCTCCGCGGTCATCGTGCCCCGGTCGCGCCACGACGGCGGGTCGTCCGGGAGCAACATCCGCCGCTCGCCCCAGTAGAACATGTCAATGGAGATCACGACATACCCGCGCTTCGCGAGTTCGGAGCCCCAGCTCCGCCCCGCGTAGGCTGTACGCTTGAACTCCGTGAGCGCCGGGTGTTCGTTCTCGGTGGCGATGACCTTCTCTTTGCCCCAGTTGTAGAAGCCACCGTGGTCGTGCAAGGCCACGATCGCGGGCCGGCGTTTCGGCTCACCCTTGGGTAGCAGCAGGTAGGCCGGCACGCGAATGTCGGGGGTCGTGTTGAAGTAGACCTTCTCGTGGAGGTACTCCCCGCAGTCCACGCGCTCGACGACCTCCGCGTTCGGCGCGCAGTGCGGTGGGTCATAGTGCAGCAGCTCCCGGACCTTCTTCCGCCCCTGCCGCTTCCAGGCGTCGAGATCGTGGAACTTCGGCTGCAGGAACGACAGCGCCAGCTCCGACCGGTCCGCCGTCGCCCGCATGAGCGGGTACACCGATCCGGCCTGAGCCTGGGGAATCGCGTCGTCCGCACGAGCGCAGGTGGCCAGGAGCACCACCGACAGGGCGACCAAGACGTAGGGCATGTCGGCCTCCTTTCGCGACGCCCGCCGCAGGCGCCGGAGGCGGGTTTCGCGGGCGGGAGGAGCACCACCTGCGTGCCGCAGTTGGTTGCGACAGGCCGCTCGGCGGTGGTATACTGCGAGTACGATCGACCATCCCGAGCGCACATGAGGCGGCGTGGTAAGCATGGAACTGACTGCGGTCTACGAACGTGATGGCGACTGGATCATGGGATACGTCGTAGAGATTCCGGGGGTGAACACCCAGGGCTGCACCCTTGACGAGTGTCGCGACAACCTGCAGGACGCCTTGCGGGAGTTCATTGCCGCGCGACGCGAACAGGCGGCAGCCGGTGATCGCACGTACCGGATCGCTGAGGAGCGTACCCGGCTGGTGGAGGTCGCGTGACCCGGCGCGCCCTCATCTTGCACCTTCGTCGGCAGGGCTGCGTGCTGCTCCGTGAGGGTTCACGACACAGCGTCTTCAGCAACCTGCGAACCGGGGCGCAGTCGTCCGTCCCTCGCCACGCTGAGATCGGCAACCGCCTTGCTGAGAAGATCTGCAAGGACCTCGAAGTGCCGAAGGTCGGTGCGCGGACGCACTGAGCCTCCTGCTCCCACGCGTGCTGCGGGCCGCCAGAGGTCAGGGCCCGACCACCTGTACCCTCGCATACCGTATCGTTCCGCCGACCCCTGCGCATTCCCCCAGCAGGTCCAGTACCTGCGACGGTTGCGAGCCCGCGCGCGGCGTGGCGGTGAAGAACGAGGTGAACGGGTGCTCCAAGGGCACACGGACGGGCGTGCCCGGAGTCCCGTCTGCGCCGATCTCGACGAGGCGATCCTCGGCGACGGACTTGCCGTCCGCCTCGGCGCCGCTGACCCAGTAGATGACGAACAGGCGGTTGTCGGGCGTGATGTGGAAGCGGCCCTGGCCCGGAGTCGGGCCAACCAGGCCCTCGCCGCTCTCCTGTAGCGTTCGGCGCAGGACGACCTTCCCTTCGCGCAGGACCGCGTAGTTGAGCTGATGGCGCTGCTTCTCCTCAGGGAAGAACTTCTCGCGCAGGCGTTCGTCGAGGGCGCGCTCGGTCCAGAGGATGTGCACCGCACCGTCGGGCGCAACCCATAGGTCGCAGGGGAAGATCCACCCGCAGGTCTTGTCGCGGCTGGCGACCTCCACCCAATCGGCGAACTTGCCCTTCGTGATGTCCGGGCACCAGGTATAGAAGAGCCGGCGGAAGTCGAAGTCCCAGTCGCGGCCGGTCAGCTCCTTCTTGTAGGCGCGCCACTTCTCGTAGGGCTCGACGATGTCGCTGACGCCGCAGAAGTAGACCGCCCAGTCCTTCAGGGCGACGTTGGGGTAGCAGACGCGGATCGGCTGAGGCTTGTCGTACTCGGCGCCCCACGGCCAGACGAGCTTGCCCTGCGCGGCCCACTTGCCGCTGCGGTCGCGGAACGACCACTCGGCGTGGGTGTAGCCGATGTTCTGCAGCAGGATCAGCTCACCCGCCGGGCCGTCGGCGGCGAAGCTGCGGTACGAGTGCTCCGTGAACGCCGGCTCGCCGTCCCACGTCGGCAGCAGCGTCTGGTACCCGGCGTCGGGATCGGCGGCGCTGAACTGCAGGACCTCGGGCCGTGCCGGACCGCTGTACGCGTCGCGTGGGGCGAGGGTCGGGTTGGCGGAGAGGAACAGCCGCCCGTCAGGGAAGCCGGCGAGCGGGGAGGGCTCGCGCGTGCGGTGGCCCTCGTCCTTGTAGACCAGCCGCCAGCCGCTCTCCTCGCGCGTGAACAGCATCCACCGGACGTTGTTCAGGGGCTTCGCGTCGGGGATCGTCTCCAGCCCCGAGGCGAAGACACGCTCCCCGATCCGCACGAGGCACGTGGACCCGTGGCACCACATCGGCCCGGACCCGTTGTTCGCGCCCTGGTACGTGTAGACGTCCTCCTCGACCTCCACCCGGGGTTGCAGTGCTTGCGCGCTCGCGATCGAGGTGGCCGAGAGCGCCACGGCAATGCCCAACAGGATGCTCAGCGACACGGCTTCTGCCTCCTTTGTCGTACAGCCGCGACCCTACTACAAAGGCAGCTCCACGCGACGTCCCTCGCGTGCCGCGCGGTACGCGCCCAGGATCATCCCGGTCGAGATCTTGCCCTCGCGCGCGGTGACGGTGGGCTTGCCCGCCTTGTAGGCCTTGATGAGGTTGCTGGCGACGGCCTGGATGCGCACGCCGTGCCCAGCAGGAATCGGGATGCCCTGGTCCTGCCAGCCCCTCTCTGGGGCCTGGCTGTCATAGTACTTCACCGCGACCGCGCCCGGCGGCGGGGCAATGGTGAGCGCCGGCCCGTCACCGTAGTTCTGGATCACCACGCCGTGATCGCCGTAGATCTCCGTGGTGTTCTCGCCGGCCCAGGTGACAGAGCTATTGAGGAGAATGCCCAGCTCCCCGTTCCTGAAGCGGTACAGCGCGCAGCCCGTATCATCGGCCGCGACGTGGGTGAGGATGTTGTCGATCTCCGCGACCACGCTGACCGGCTCGCCCAGCATCCAGTACATGAAATCGGTCGCGTGCGACGCGTCATCCATCCACATCCCCATGTTGGCCTCGGGGTCGATGTGCCACTTGCTCGGCCCGGTGCAGAAGGCCTCGCTGAACAGCACGGGGATGCAGTGCCTCCGGCGCAGCACGCCCACGCGCCCGACAGAGCCGTCGTCGATGAGCTGCTTCATGCGGATGTTGGCGGGGTCGAAGCGCATCTGGAAGGCCAGCGAGAACCAGACCCCGTTACGGTCCACCGCCTCGATGATCCGGTCGCAGTCCGCCATGCTGAGCGCCATCGGCTTCTGCAGGATCACGTTCTTCCCGGCAGCGCAGGCCGCGACGGTCAGGTCCGCGTGCTTGTTGGTCTCGCTCGCGATGATGACCAGCTCGATCGCCGGATCATCCAGCACATCCTCCAGGTGCGGCTTGAACGCGGCGCCAAAGTTGTCGGCGTTCGCCTTGCCGCGCTCCAGGTTGTCATCCCAGACCGAGATCAGCTCCGCATCCTCGAAGCCCTTGATCTCCGCCGAGTACGCGTTCACGTGTCCATGCGCATAGCTCAGTACGCCGATGCCGATCTTGCTCACGGCGATCCCTCCGGGTCAGGAACTTGGGGCGACCTGTAGCTGCCTGAGTCCATTTCCCGCCGTCTGCCAGGATGGCCTTCAGCAGGGCCGTACCGGCGGGATGGCCTCCCAGCGAGTGTCGTTGACGCACAGTGTCGGGGGCACGTATAATGGGCACGGGCGCTGCGACAGCGCCGGCGGCCACGGCCAAGGAAGCGTGGGAGACGTCTGCTTGCCGACGGATGAGAAGCAGTACACGGTGGTTTCCCCTGAGGCCTACCTCCGGTGTGCTGAGGAGCGGGTCCTGGATGCCCAGCGGCTCCATGAGGCCGGGCGCTACGGGGCCGCACACTACGTTGCCGGGGTGGCCGTCGAGTGCGTCCTGCGGGCGTACTGGGGTCGGCGCAACCCCGGCAAGTTCTACGCGGGGCACGCGCTGAGGCGTCTGTGCAATGAGGCGCCGTTCTTCGACTACTTGCCCAACACGGATGAGACGCAAGTCGCAGCGCGTGCGGCCCTCGGTGTGGTCGAGGCCAGGTGGCTGAACAGCCACCGGTTCCGTGATGAGGTTGGGCTGCGGCGATGGCTTCAGGAGGACGTCGGCCTCGATCCACGCGTCGGCAAGGCCAAGGCGCTGCGGTACAGCAGCGAGCAGATTGTGGAGGCCGCGGTTGAGATCATCGTGCATGGGAGGCAGTCATGGCGTCGACAACCGCACGGCTTAGGGTAAGGCAACTCAAGGACCTCCTGCAGCGCAGCTTCCCGCAGGCGGAGATCAGCGACCTGGGCCGCCCGACGCGCGAGAGCCGCGTGGGAGGGGTCCTCGTCTGGGACGGCTTCGCCGGACGGACCCAGCTCCAACGACAGCAGATGCTCTGGGAAGCCCTTCGGCGTGACCTGACCGCCGACGAACTGCTGGATGTGGGCTTCATCGTCACGGTTACCCCTCGTGAGTCGCAGGCCGTCTGGGCTGACTGACGCTTGCCGCCGCCCTGATCCCCGTGCATGCCAGAGACCTCACGATCGCGTTGCGCCCACGCAGCACCCCCGGACATCCTCGACGGCGTGGCGAGGCCTTGACGTGCAGGGCAGGGAACCACGTTCAGCCGCACGCGGAGGTGACTCCAATGTCCTGTGGGCTGCTTTCACTCCTCGGGGTGACGTTGGGCCGGGCACTTGCGCTCCCGGCCGCAGACCCCACGGACCGCCCTCGCGAGCATGTCGAGACGATCGCGGCGACCTCGCACGAGTACGCCATCGAGATGGGCGGGACGATGGATGGACCGAGCACGCGCGACCCGATCGGGTATGGGGCGTGGGATCAGGTCTTCGAACCGAATCGGTTCGTGCGGCTGGAGAACGTGGGAGGGACGCCGGTGGTGAACCCGTGGCTGCTGGTGAACGGAAAGCACCGGTGGCGCACCGTACAGGACGTCGTCGGTGAGATCATGGGCGACCTCTCGCCGAACGCCTCGGAGGCCGAGCGCGCGGAGGATCTGGGAGTTCGAGAAGCACCATCGCTTCCACGCGACGACGGGCGATGATGAGTGCGTGGACCCGGTGAAGGTCTTCAACGTCTACGGGTACACGCTCTGCGGGGATGATGCGCAGGTGATCGCGGACCTGTGGCGTGCCGCGGGCTTCAAGACGCGGCGTGGGAGGCCGCACGGGCACTGCACGACCGAGGTGTTCTATGACGGTGACTGGCACCTGCTGGACGGTGACGAGAACATCATCTGCCTGCTGCGCGACAATGAGACGATTGCGGAGGAAGCCGACATCGTCCGCGACCATGACCTCATGAAGCGGACCCATACGTACGGGATTCTATCGGGCGACAGCCGGGAGACCGATGAGTTCTCCGCGTCGCTCTGCGTCTACGATGGCGACGACCGCACGGGCGACTGGCAGTCGCATGTCGGGCACGCGATGGACTTCACCCTCCGGCCCGGCGAGAGCATCGAGTGGCGTTGGGACCACCGGGAGAAGGCGCACGGCATCTGGGAGGGCAAGAGCCTGCTGACCGGCTGGGGCGAGACGGCGTGGGCACGGCACGGCAACGGGTACTGGCGCTACGAGCCGAACCTCATCCGTCGCTCGTTCCTGGGCAACCTCGTGAGCCAGGAGAACCTCGCGACCTTCACCTCCCGCAGCCCGCGGCTGCACCTCGGCGACCCCGGCCGGCCGGCGCAGTTCACCGTCGAGATCAGGACGCCCTACGCAATCGTCGGCGGGCGGGTGAAGCTGCGGGGCCTGAGGGCTTCGGGAGAGGATCGGATCGCCGCCAGCCTGTCCTTCGACGGCAAGGAGTGGACGCCGGTGACGGAGGTGGGGGAGACGGGCGCCTTCGAGACCACCGCCGACCTTGACCCGTTCTTCCCGCCGGAGAAGCGAGCGCGCTATGCGTGCATGCTGCGTGTGGAGATCCAGGCGGCAGGTGCGGCGGACCGCGTCGGGCTCGACGGGTTGCTCATCGAGAACGACCTGCAGATGGCTCCGCTGTCACTTCCCGCGCTGATGCTGGGCACGAACCGGATCACGTACAGTGACCAATCGCCCGGCCCCCGCCGCGTGCGGATCACGCACTCGTGGGCCGAGAGGTCGTCCTCGCGGCCGCCCGCGGCGTCGGCTGTCCCAGTCTACCCGAAGGATGGTGGCGAGGCTGAGGGTACGAAGCTGACGTTCGAGTGGCAGCCGCCGACCGACCCCGACGGCGACGCCATCGCCGATTACCACTTCCAGCTCAGCAACCGGGCCGACATGCGCTGGGCGCTGTCGCCGAACTTCGACCGGCTCATCGCGCGGACGCCGAACCGGGGGACCGCGACATACTCGCCACCCTACGCGGGCTTGCTGAACCCGGACCAGACCTACTACTGGCACGTGCGCGCCCGCGACGCGAAGGGCCTCTGGGGGCCGTGGTCCGCGACCTGGTCCTTCACGCCGCGGGGGCCGGGCGTGCCAGAGAGCCTGGAGCTGCAGCCGGTGGGCAACGGCTACACGCTCCATTGGCAGGCGAACGCCCGGGGCCGGCGCCCGACCGCATACCGTGTCTACGGCAGCGACGAGAAGGGCTTCTCGATCAGCGACGAGCCGTACAAGGTCAATGTGGGCAACCAGAAGGACGGTCGGTCGCCGGACTTCCCGAGTAACTTCGTGGCGGAGGTTACTAACACGCCGCTCGCGGTGATCGGCCCGGAGGTCATGCTCACAAATGCGAACCGGGCCTTCTACCGCGTCGTCGCCGTCGATGGCAAGGGCAACCGCAGCGGCCCGTCGGACTACGTAGCGGCGCCGCGCCCGCTCATCTACACGGGGCCGCTGCTGACGGGGAAGGTCGGCGAGGTCTGGGAGTATCGCCCGGCCACGATCCGGAGCATCGGCGACCTGCGCTGTCGCACCATCGGACAGAATGAGTACTCCGCGGCGTTCTGGAGCGAGGAGAAGCCCGAGTGGTCGCTGGCGGAAGCGCCCGAATGGCTCACGATCGATGCGGCGTCCGGTGTGATCAGAGGCACGCCGCCGACCCCGGGAGAGTACCGCGTGACGATCCGTGTGGCCATCCCCGAGCGCGGGCAGTGCGACCAGACGCTTGTGCTTCAGGTGCTGTAGGCCCGAAGAAGGGATCGGGCGCCTGGACGGACAATCGCCCGCGCGCTACGGAGCCGGCAAAGGAGGGAACGAGCCATGGATAGAGCCGAAGCCTTGGCTGCAGCTCACGCAGCCATCAAGAGCGCGCCCGTGTCCATTCTGATCACCAATGGCCTGGACGGCTACCCGGCGGCGCGGCCGATGGGGACGCTGGCGGTGGAGGAGGACTTCACCGTCTACTACGCGACCGGAGTGTCGATGGACAAGTGCGCCCAGATCGAGGCCAGTGCACAGGCAGCCGTGTACTGGCCCAACCTCGGGGAGGGCGGGTACGGATGGGCCATGCTGAAGGGGGAGGCCGAACTCACGAGGGAGCCGGCCGTGCTCGACCGCTTCTGGCAAGAGGAGTTCGTCCGCTACTTCCCCGGCGGCCGCGAGGATCCCGAGTACGTCATCATTCGTGTCACACCCCAACACCTCACGGTGCTGGTCGGCGAGGCGGACAGCCGGCCGATAGCCCTGTCACTGGAGTAGGGGCCCATGTGCGACTTCTGCCACAAGCACGGAGACGGCCGCAAGTGGTACCTGCAGGCGGAGAACTACAGCGCCGACCTGCTGAGTGACGCGCGCCGCCAGCAGATCGTGAGGGACATGCTGCTGAACAGCGAGGTGGTCGGCGACGGCTTCCAGCAGCTCGACCGTCTGGAGACTGCGCCGCCCTTCATCCAGCGGATGGTGAAGGGTCGAGTCACGAAGCGACTGAAGCGCGATCACTTCGGGCAGGTCGTGCCGATCGAGGACGTCGAGGCGATCTTCGGTCTCGTGAACTCGATCGTGCAGGTCCCGTGCATCTGCCGGTATCTCGGCTCTCACACGGAGGCGGGCTACTGCTACGGGATCACGGTTGATGGGGTTGACGTATGGAGGCGGACGCTCGGTCTCGATTCGGGAACGCCGACCAGCGGGCCCAGCTTCGCCGAGATGCAGTTGGTGCAGGCCGGCGACGTGCTGCAGCAGATCCGCGACCACGAGAAGGAGGGCCTCTGCCACACGGTCTGGACGTTCGGCACGCCCTTCATCGGCGGCCTGTGCAACTGCGACCGTGCGGACTGCCTGGCGATGCAGGCAACCGTGCAGCGGGGCGTGAAGGCCTTCTGGCGCGCGGAGTACGTGGCGCAGTCCGACCCTGACTTCTGCACCGGCTGCCGCTCCTGCATGAGGGTCTGCCAGTTCGGCGCCATCGGGTACAGCGCCCTGAACAAGAAGGCGTTCGTCGATCAGCGTGCCTGCTATGGCTGTGGCGTGTGTCGGGCCGTGTGCGCGAAGGGCGCCATCCGGCTCGTCACGCGCTCTGAGCTGCCCATCGCCGCGAACATCTGGTAGAGGGATGCACCCGCGCGCGCCGAATAGAGCGCTGCGCCGCCAACCCGAAACGCGAAACCCCAAACCGGTTGCCTCAAGGAGCGACGAAGATGGACAAACACTGGACCGAGCTGATGGATCTGGGACTCGTGCATTTCATGGCCTATCCGGTCATTAAGGACGACAACCCGGACCTGATCCTCGAGACCGCCGAGGCCATTGCGCGCGACGAGTTCTTCAACGTGCTGGAGGTGCGCCGTTCGGAGCACCCCGGCGTGCATGAGAAGCTGCGCGCGCTGGCCGATGTCAGCGGCCTGAACCTCGGTGTCGGGGGACAGCCCGGATTCCTCCTGGGCAAGCTGAGCCTCAACAACCTCGATGACGCCGGTCGGCAGGCGGCCATCGACGAGGGTAAGAAGTCCATCAACGCGGCCTACGAACTCGGCGCCCGCATGATGGCGGTGTTGAGCGGCCCCGATCCCGGCGAGGCCGACGGACCGCAGGCGATGGACCGCCTGGTGGACTCGTGCGTGCAGCTCTGCCGGTACGCGCAGGAGCGTGCTAAGGACTACACGGTCTGGGTCAGCTTCGAGCAGTTCGACGACGCGATCGACAAGAAGTGCCTCATCGGGCCGACGGACCGAACGGCAGAGCTGGCGCAGCGCGTGCGGGAGCAAGTCCCGAACTTCGGCCTGTGTGTCGATCTATCGCACCTGCCGCTGCTGGGCGAGGACCCGATGACCTGCCTCAGCCAGACCAGCGAATACCTGATCCACGTGCATGCCGGCAACGCGATCATGAGCGACAAGGACCACGTCGGGTACGGGGACATGCACCCGCGCTTCGGTCACCCGGCGGGAGAGAACGGCGTCACCGAGCTGACTGAGTACCTGAAGGCGCTCATCTACGTGGGCTACTTCGAGAGCGACGTGCCGACCCGGAAGCCGGTCTTCACCTTCGAGGTGAAGCCCCTGCCGGGCGAGTCGTCGGAGTTGGTCATCGCCAGCACGAAGCGCACGTTCCTGGATGCCTGGGCGGCCCTCAGCGGCTAGCGGATGAAGATCGTCATCGCGCCGGATTCGTTCAAGGGCTCGCTGACCTCGCCCGAGGTCTGTCGGGCGATTGAGGCGGGGGTGCGGGCGGTGCTGCCTGAGGCAGAGACGCTCCTCGTGCCGATCGCCGACGGCGGGGACGGCACGGCGCGCACGCTGGTGGAGGGGACCGGCGGCGAACTGCTGACCGCGACGGTGACCGGCCCGCTGGGCGAGCCGGTGGAGGCGGAGTTCGGGATCCTGGGAGATGGGCTGACGGCCGTCATCGAGATGGCGACGGCCTCAGGGCTGACGCTCGTCCCGCCCGAGAAGCGCAACCCGCTCTTCACGACGACGCGCGGCACCGGCGACCTGATCCGCGTGGCGCTTGACCGAGGATGCCGCACGCTCATCGTGGGGATCGGCGGCAGCGCCACCACCGACGGCGGCATGGGGATGGCGCAGGCCCTCGGCGCGCGCTTCCTCGACGAGCGCGGGCACGAGGTGCCGGGAACCGGCGAGGGCCTGGACCGTCTGGACGCCATTGACCTCTCGGGACTCGATCCGAGGTTGGGCGAGACCACTGTCCGCGTGGCCTGCGACGTGGACAACCCGCTCTACGGTGAGCGGGGCGCGGCGTACGTCTACGGTCCGCAGAAGGGCGCGACGCCCGAGATGGTCGCGCAGCTCGACGAGGGTCTGCGGCGCTTTGCGGAGGTCGTGGCCCGCGACACGGGCAAGCACGTCGCCGATCTGCCGGGCGTGGGGGCGGCGGGTGGTCTGGGGGCGGGGCTGGTGGCCTTCTGCCGTGCGACGCTGGAGCCGGGGATCCGGATCGTCCTGGAGGCCCTGCGCCTCGACGAGAAGCTCACCGGCGCGGAGGTCGTCTTCGTCGGCGAGGGACGCATCGACCTGCAGACCGCCTTCGGCAAGGCACCGGCAGGCGTGGCGGAGCTGGCGAGGAACCGCGGCTGCGTCGTCCTCGCCATCGCAGGCAGCGTCAGCGAGGAGGCCCGCGGTCTGCATGAGCATGGCTTCGCGGCGCTCCGGAGCATCGTGAACGAGCCGCTGTCGCTCGAAGAGGCGATGCGGCCCGAGCGAGCCTTCGCTCTCACCGCGTTCGCGGCCGAGGAGATGGTCCGCACGTACGTTGCAGGGCGAAGCCTCACCCCCTACCCCCTCTCCTGAAGGGAGAGGGGGACACGTCAACAGCGCGGCTAACCGTCGTTCACCCCCTCTCCGTTCAGGAGAGGGGGTAGGGGGTGAGGCTATGCGTCCGGAGAACCCTGGACATCGCGTGAAGGGCGCGGCCTCGGCTGGGACGGTGCGATTCGCCAGGCGGCAGCGGCAACAGGCTACTCCGAGCGAAGCCGCCCTGTGGCAGGCCTTGCGGAACCGGGCTCTGGGTGTGAGGTTCCGTCGGCAGCACGCGATGGAGGGGTTCGTCCTGGACTTCTACTGCGAGCAGGCTGCCCTGGCCGTCGAGATCGACGGTGCCCACCACGGCGAGCGGCGCGAGTATGATGAATGGCGTACTGAGTGCCTCGGGCGCTATGGGACCCGGGTGGAGCGCGTCTGGGTCGGAGACGTAGAGGCGGATCTCCACGGGGTCGTACGTCGGATCGCGGGATGGGTGGCGGAGCAGTTGGGCGAAGCCTCACCCCCCGGCCCCCTCTCCTGAACGGAGAGGGGGTGAACGACGCACGGCGACGACGTTGACGTTCCCCCTCTCCCTTCAGGAGAGGGGGCAGGGGGTGAGGCTTTCTCTACCACGGGCACAAATGACCCCGCCTCGGCGGGACTCGGAAGGTGACAACATGCAAGTAGGTCTGTTGACGGCGCCGTATGGTGGTGAGCCGCTGGAGACAGTGCTCGGCTTCGCCTCAGAAGTCGGCTTCGATGCGCTGGAGATCTCGGCGGGGCCGGGCTCTCGGCACGTAGACACGGCCAACCTGACGAAGGCGGGCGCCAAGGCCATCCGCTCGGCCATCGACGCGGCGGGCCTGGAGATCTCAAGCCTCGCCTGTTACGCCAACGTGACCGGCCCGACTCCGGAGGCCGCGAAGGCGAGCCAGGAAGCCCTGAAGACGGTCGCGAAGGCCGCGACGCTGTTGGGCGTCGAGGTCGTGTGCTGCGGCGCCGGCCAGCCGCCTCCGGGCATGTCGCGCGAGGACGCAATCCGGCAGATCGCGAAGCCCTTCTACTCGAAGCTCTGCAAGGACGGCGAGAAGGCGGGCCTGAAGTTCGGCCTGGAGAACTGGTACGCGACCAACATCATGAACCTCGACCAGTTCGCGCTCATGTTCAGCGAGGTGCCGAACGCGAACTTCGGGCTGAACTTCGACCCGTCGCACCTCTACTGGCAGGACATCTGCTACCTGGCCGCGGTGGAGGAGTTCGCCGCTCGCATCTTCCACACCCATGCGAAGGACACCGAGGTTCGCCGCCACCTCAAGGCGCGCATCGGCAACCAGACGATGGGCTGGTGGCGCTACGTCATCCCCGGCTTCGGCGACATTGACTGGGGCGTCTACTGCGCGCGGCTGCGGCGCGTCGGCTACAACGGCGTCCTGAGCATCGAGCACGAGGACGGCGCCCTCGGCCGCGAAGAGGGCTTCATCAAGGGCCTCGCTCATCTGCGGCAGTTCGCCTAACGACAGGTGATGGGTGACGGGTGACAGGTGACGGGAACGGCCACGGCGCAACGGAGGCACGACATGGCGGACCGCATCCGCATCACGGCCGGCTCGGTGAGCGTTGAGGCCGAGTTGCTCGACAACGAGACCGCGCGGCGCATCTACGAGGCGCTCCCGATCGAGGCTTCGGCCAACACGTGGGGCGACGAGATCTACTTCACGATTCCGGTGGACTGCAACCGCGAGCCGGACGCCCGCGCCGAGGTGGAGGTGGGCGACCTCGGCTACTGGCTGGCGGGCTCGGGGTTCTGCATCTTCTATGGCCGGACCCCGATGTCCACGGGTAACCAGCCCGTGGCCGCGAGCGAGGTCAACGTCTTTGGCAGAATTGTCGGCGATTCGACCGTCCTACGCGGCACGCGATCGGGCACGCGCGTGACGATCGAGAAGGCTGAGTAGCCGGAGGTCTCCCGATGAGCTGCCTGATGGGCATTGACATCGGCACCAGCGGCACGCGCACGCTGCTGATCGATGAAGCCGGCAAGCTCGTCGCGAGCGCCACGGCGGAGCATCCGCTCTCCCTGCCCGCGCCGGGCTGGGCCGAGCAGAACCCGGCGGATTGGGTCGCGACGACCATCGAGACCGTCCGTCGCGTGCTCGCTGAGACCGGGATCCCTGGAGCGCAGATCAAGGGCGTCGGCCTCTCCGGCCAGATGCACGGGTCGGTCTTCCTGGATGCGAAGGACGAGGTGATTCGCCCGGCGATCCTCTGGTGCGACCAGCGCACGTTCAAGCAGTGTGAATGGATCACCTCGAAGGTCGGCCGGGAGACGCTGAAGGCGGAGATCTGCAACCCCGTACTGACCGGCTTCACGGCGCCGAAGATCATCTGGCTCCGCGACAACGAGCCGGCGAACTTCGAGCGGCTGCGGAAGGTGCTGCTGCCCAAGGACTACATCCGCCTCGTGATGACCGGCGAGTACGTGACCGAGGTCTCGGACGCCTCGGGCATGGCGCTGCTCAACGTGCCCGAGCGCCGCTGGTCCGATGTGGTGATCGAGAAGATCGGGCTCTCCAAGGACATGCTGGCGACGGTCGTGGAGTCGCCCGAGGTGACGGGCCGCGTCAGTGCGCGCTTCGCCGAGGCGACCGGCCTGACGGAGGGCACGCCTGTGGTCGGCGGCGGGGGTGATCAGGCGGCGGGAGCGGTCGGGAACGGGATTGTGGAGGCGGGCGTCATCTCCTCGACGGTGGGTACGTCGGGTGTCGTCTTCGCGCATCTCGAAGAGCTGGCGACGGACGATGAGATGCGCACCCACACCTTCTGCCACGCCGTGCCGGGCAAGTGGCATGTCATGGGTGTGATGCTCGCGGCCGGCGGCTCCCTGCAGTGGTATCGCAACAAGCTCTGCAGCGACGAGATGGCCGTCGCCTCGCTCTGGGGCAACGAGCCATACGTTCTCATCGTCTCGGAGGCCGCCGAGGCGCCGGTCGGCAGCGAGGGGCTCATCTTCCTGCCGTACCTCTCCGGTGAGCGCACGCCCTACCCGAACCCGAACGCGCGGGGCGTGTTCTGCGGCCTGAGCCTCCGCCACGACAAGCGGCACCTCGCGCGCGCCGTGATGGAGGGGGTGTCCTACGGCCTGCGCGACTCGTTTGAGATCATCGAGAGCATGGGAGTGGACATCACGCAGGTGCGCGCCTCCGGCGGCGGCGCGCGCAGCGAGTACTGGGTGCAGATGCAGGCCGATGTGACGGGCCGCCCGCACTCGTACATCAACGTGGATGAGGGCCCGGCCTTCGGGGTCGCGCTGCTGGCCGGGGTCGGCACGGGCGTCTGGCGAAGCGTCCCCGAGGCCTGTCGCGCCGCGATTCAGGTCGAGCGGACCCTCGACCCGAACCCGGAGAACCTCGCCTTCTACAACCGGGGCTACCTAGTCTACCAGTCCCTGTACCAGAAGCTGGAAGACAGCTTCGACGAGCTGGCGGAGTTGGTCGAGTTGGCAGCCGTTGGGGACTGACGACGAAACTCAGCCCCATCGAGTTCCGTTGTCTGTCCCCGAAGTCAGACAGGAGATCTCACATGAGTGACTTCACCCGCCGCAGCTTCCTCCGCCGCGCTGCCGTTGCCGCTGCCGGACTTGTGCCCGCGGCCCGTGCCCTGGCTCAGGAAGGGAGACGCCGCGTCCCGATCGCGGTCCAGATCTACTCCGTCCGCGAGGACGCCGCGAAGGACCTGCCGGGCGTGCTGGCGGCCATCGCGAAGATGGGCTATGAGGGCGTCGAGTTCGCCGGCTACTATGGTTACCAGGCGGCGGACCTGCGCAAGATGCTCGACGACAACGGGCTGAAGGTCTGCGGCGCGCATGTCGGCCTGGGTGCCCTGCAGGGCGATGAGCTACAGAAGAGCATCGACTTCCACCAGGCGATCGGCAATCCATACCCGATCGTCTCCAGCCTCGGCGGTGAGTACAGCGCAAGCGCGGACGGCTGGAAGAAGGCGGCAGACGCCTTCAACGAGGTCGCCGCGAAGCTGAAGCCCCAAGGCATGAGAACCGGCTACCACAACCACAGCATCGAGTTCCAGCCGCTCGACGGCCAGCTCCCGTGGGACATCTTCTTCGGCAACACGGTGCAGGATGTCATCATGCAGTTCGACACCGGCAACGCGATGCACGCGGGTGGGGAAGCGCCCACATTCCTGGAGCGCTACCCGCATCGCGCGATCACGATCCACTGCAAGGAGTTCTCGAAGACGAAGCCCAACCCGCTGGTCGGCGAGGGCGACGTCCCCTGGACGCGCATCTTCGAGCTGTGCGAGACCATCGGCGACACGGAGTGGTACATCGTCGAGCAAGAGAGCTACGCCTATCCGCCGCTCGAGTGCATCGACCGCTGCCTCAAGAACCTGAAGGCGATGGGGAAGTGAGGCAGGTGACAGGTGCTGGGTGACAGGAACGGCCACGACGAGCCGACTACGAAGGGGAGAACCGCATGTCACGTATCCCGATTGCCGTTCAGTTGTACTCCGTACGCGAGGAGGCTGCGAAGGACCTGCCCAGTGTGCTAAGGGCCGTCGCAGACATGGGCTACGACGGTGTCGAGTTCGCCGGCTACTACGGCCACTCGGCCGAGGACATCCGCAAGCTGTTGGATGAAACGGGCCTCAAGGTTGCCGGGGCGCACGTGGGGCTGGAGACGCTCCTGGGCGACGAGTTCGCGAAGAGCGTCGAGTTCCACCAGGCCATCGGCAACCCGTACCCCGTGGTGCCGGGCCTCGGCTCGCAGTACACCGAGAGCCGCGAGGCCTGGAGCAAGACGGCCGGCATCTTCAATGAGATCGCCGATGCGCTCGCCGCGCACAACATGCAGACGGGCTACCACAACCACCACACGGAGTTCACGCCGCTCGATGGCGAGGAGCCGTGGGACACCTTCTTCGGCAACACGAAGGACTCGGTCATCATGCAGCTTGACACGGGCAACGCGATGCACGGCGGCGCGGACCCGATCCCCTACCTGCAGCGCTACCCCGGCCGCGCGACCACCGTGCACCTGAAGCCCTACGCCCCCTCGCTGCATACCGAGGCCGACCCGCACGGCGGCTTCCGCCCCTGCATCGGCGAGGACGAGACGCCGTGGGAGGAGCTGCTCACGCTCTGCGAGACCTCCGGCGGCACGAAGTGGTACATCGTCGAGTACGAGAGCGACAAGTACCCGCCGATCGAAGCCATCGACCTGTGCCTCAAGGCGCTGAGGAAGATGGGGCGGTAGCGGCCGTGTCGCTCAGGCGAGGCAGTGCTCGAGCATCTTGCGGAGGGCGCCCTCTGAGGGCACGCGGCCGCTAACGACGATCTGGTCGTCCACGGCTAGCGCGGGGGTCAGGATCGGCCCAAACGCGGCGATGTCGTCCAGATGGGTGATGCGCTCC
>Ga0194111_10004020_pt1 | contig 17216 bp, 15 predicted proteins | sample TA2KigC300mmetaG_FD_146194 | JGI IMG/M metagenome (GOLD analysis project Ga0194111, IMG submission 146194) | Freshwater microbial communities from Lake Tanganyika, Tanzania - TA2015033 Kigoma Deep Cast 300m | ecosystem: Environmental > Aquatic > Freshwater > Lake | place: Tanzania: Lake... | reverse complement strand
GGGCAGAAGAAACCGTGCGTGGCAGGATGTGGATTACGTGCTGAGTTATTTCGGGGAAACACGTAGGCGAGCAAAAAAGGAGTACTGGTCTTACATGGAGGCTGCTTTTAATCAGGGTCGCCGGAATGAGTTGACGGGGGGCGGGTTGATACGAAGCCTTGGAGGATGGTCAGAGGTACGTAAGCATACTTTGAAAGGACTGGAACACATAAAGAGTGATGAAAGGATATTGGGCGATTCCGACTTCGTAGCGGGTGTAATTGCAAAGGCCAAGGAGAAATTCGATCGGGAATACGAGCTAAAGCGACTCGGTTATGATCTGGGCCGCGTCGCAGCAAGGGTGGGTGAAATATTCGGGTTGAAGGAAGAGGATATCCTCTCGAACGGTAAACAGCAAAGGAAGGTAAAGGCAAGGGGTCTGCTTTGTTTTTGGGCCGTCAGAGAGTTGGGAACTTCACTGACCGATCTGGCCAAGCTCCTTAAACTGAGTGTTCCGGGGATTGGATACTCGGTAGAGAGAGGCGAAAGCGTTGCGCGTGAGAACGGCTACCAGTTAGTTGAGTGACTATCTTAGAATCTTAAGGGCGTCCCTGTTTCCCAGGAGTCCCTGTTTCCCAGGACTTTAACGTTCATGGTTTTGAAATTTATGGTGAGGTAAAAAGATTATCAGACCCGTGGCCTCATATTGAGAAGCCAGGTGACGTTCTCAACGAAAAAATACCATATAGTCGTTCAATAGCTAAAAGCCCGCCAGGCGAAAAGCCACACAATAGTGCTCACCCCAGATCCATGGATCTTAGAAGCAAGTTACGAGATGTCCACTGGCAATTTCCCGATCGGAGTCTAAACATTTTGTTTGTATTCGACCATTCACCGTATGCCAAAGAATATCTAACACAGGCACTATTTGGTGATTCTAATTTCTTCACTACTGGAGATGACTTTGTATTAGAAGCTGACGGACTTTTTTCTGTTGAACAATGGCGCAATATATCCGCATGCTACCTTGCTCGCGTCAATCCTGTCAATCCAGAAGCAAGGGTAATTTTCCCGTTTGCCTGGAAGAATCCTCGTGCTCTATCGGAGATACCAAAGCCAGTGTTGGAGGCATTAAGTTGAAGGCATAACAAGCCTTTGAACACGGACCTGTAATTACGCTGCGCTTCACCAGCGGGTCAAGGCCAACGTTAGACATTTCAGGAATACGGGAGCCGTATGGAATCTCGCCTGACATATGAGGGGCCACTTAAGGCAGCCGCAGGCGTTTCGGAGAAACATACGTTGCGGCGCGATTTTCACGAGCAGCTTCGGGTGCTTTGGAAACAGGTCCCATTGAGTGAATACTCTTCCCTACTTTCGAGCCCTCCATTAGAAGGAGAGGTCTCTATCATTCAAGATCCAGGACCCTATAAGTTCGCCCCTTTAGTTTGGGAGCGTTTGTATCTCATCTGTTAGCTAGACGTAGTTCTCCTTCGTCCGGAAGCTCCAGGTTCTGTGATTACCCAATGCGGTGACATTGACAACAGGCTCAAGACACTATTCGACAGCCTTCGCATGCCAAAAAATGCCAGTGAAATCCCCCCAAATGCTTCACCAGACAAGGGAATTACACCTTTTTTCTGTCTCCTTGAGGATGACAACCCCATTACCAAGGTAAGCGTCGTTACCGACAGACTTCTCCGAGAAAATTTTAATCAAAACGATGTCTCCCTAGTAATCCACGTCGTCACGAAGGCCGTTAAAGCGATTTGGGCAAACATTGGTTTGGGATAACTCTGAGGCCGAAAAGGGACGCAGAGGACGTTGTTGACTGGAGTGACTAAAAAGCAGGGGCAACGGTAATAAGGTATTTCTTCTTACCCACTTTTATCAGATTGTTTCTCATATCCTCTATTCTTTTGCCAAAACACCACTCAAATATAAAGTGCAAATTTTCCACTACGTTTTCTATATCCCCTTAACGTGGAGGTTAAATAAGTTTCATTTGATCTTATCGATGAACGCTTTGGCCGCTTTTATCACGTCATTGATAACATCTATGTCATGCAAGAGCCCTCGGTAATAACCTGCTATATGGAGTTGATCGTAAAGCCTCTCGAACTCTCTAACAAGCTTTCCGTTATGCACTGCTAAATATTTTTGTAAAGCCTTCCGATAACCATCGGCTGATTTCGGAAGTTCCTTTTTGGTTATTCCTTTCCTCATTAGATGCTCATCAATTGCCTTTAAAATTGCAAGATATGCGGTGGCACAAGCCTCCTGCACAAGCTTGACATCTGAATAGGCGTTGTCTTCCTTGGAAGCAGATCTGAGGATTTCTTTAGCATTGTTTAAATAACGCAACGCTTCTTTCATTTCCATGAATCCTCCTAATCAGCGGTTTTTTGTCTGATAAAAACCTTATAATCTAAATATACTGTGAAGGCGGTTGTGGGTCAAGGGATGTTGAGCACAAGACCTACCCCACTTTTTCCGGCATTCCTTTGATCTTTTTATCGGATTCAAGTATTCAGAGAACCCAGTCGTTTTTGGTTGCTTCCCGTTTTCTCGGGTTTACCGCGAGATGTGGAACTGAAGTAATCATAGTACGGGACCATCGGCTCTCCCCTATCCGGGATGGGGAGCATTCCGGCCGAGGCTGGACCAGTTAGTCCAGAGAATTGTAAACTGACGGTTCGTTTTCAAATCGCCAGGTCAAAGGGGAGATCGCTGATATCACGGAGACGCCGGCCGTTAATCATTCCCAATAACATTTCCAGTTGGTCTTCACTGTCGATCTTTTCAACGGCCTCCCGTAGTTCAGGAAGAGCAAAATGATATACGCAATCCAAATCTCCCGTCCCCAGGGCTAAAGAAGCTAAGCGTGTCGGCAATGGCTCGGCTGTCACGGTCACAATATGGGGGGTGTGGCCTTTTCGGTTGCGGATTAAATTCAATGCTTCGGTTCTGATATTCTGGGCCCTGTCGCTGCGTATGGTCCATTTGCAGGAGATGCTGGCATGCAAAATCGAGTATGGTTTGGGCCGGTTTACCGCCCGCAGAGGGGATAGCTGGCATACTGGCTCAGGTTCGCCGATCAATTTGGCTTTCTGATTGATTTCCTTATCAGATACAGGATTCCTTCCAACTACGATGTCAGGAGTGACAAGGTAGTCCCCTCCGAGTGCAGCGGCTAATTCTGGTTTCTCCCGGAGCATGCGCTGCAAATTGGCTACATGCTCATATTGATCAAATTCGGAGATGCTCTGGTTGACGGAGAAAAGCCATTTACCGGGACGTAAATGCTGTAACAGATCGAACGAACTACTGAGAAAATCTTTGGTGAGTTGCCCAAAGAGGACTCCCGCGGTTTGACCTGGGGGAGCCTTATGAGCAAGTGGGTGATTGAGGCGAGCAATAATCTCCATCGCAATCGCGACACTCGCTTTGCTGCTTGTATCCGCGATATTGGGAACTCCGTCTTTAACAAACAGGATCTGTTTACAAAGTTGGCGATGATACGCAGTTCGGAGCCGGGCAATGCTCATAATCTTCCCTTCAATCGTGAGCCGCTCAATCTGGTTTCATTAGGCCAATAACATATTCCTCATGTATTCGTTGCTCAATCATCGAATCGGTCTTCTTGCCAAAGCGGGCGGGCATCATTCGCTTGTTTCGGTCGAGGGTTCGTTTTACGACTCCGACCACGTCAAAACCCAAACCCCCGGCAATGTCGGCAAGGCAATGGTGGGTCTGGACATCAAGCCCTCTCATTGTGGATGTGCCTACAACGACAATAGCAGCAGAATCTTTGCGAAGAACCCGATACATTTCAGCGAGAACCGATCTCATCTCGAAAAAATACTTGCGCAAGATCGCTGCTTTCTTGTTATCGCGTTCTTGAAGTTGGCAGATGACCGCTTGTGGCTTTTCAGGCAGGCTGTCATAGCTTGCTTGACCGATACGCTCAGAGCCTATGTATTCCGCCCGCAACTTTGATAAATCTGCTACGGACTCTCCAAGCCATACAAGGGAAAATTTATGGGCACGCATGTAGTCGATTGCGTTGGCATACGGGGGAGAGGTGACGATCAAATCTATGACCCTATCGGCAAGAGGCATAGATCGGGCATCTCCCATGATGGTAATCGCTGCCTCTCCATTGGTCTTTAATCTCGCAATACTCTCGAGGGTCTTGCGAAGTCGAGCGGAGAATTGTTCCAGCGCATTTTTGGGAGATTTCTTTTTTCGAGATGCGGACGACTATGGGCTAAATCGCGGGCGCGGGATACGCCCCCTGATTTGGTTACAATAATAGAGGAGAAGGTTAATTCAAGAGTTCGGCGGGATGCTCTATCGGGTATATCTCGAATGGCCAGCAGGAGCGCCATAAGCTCCCGCTGGGTCCTCGGCAGAAACCAATAATCGATAAAATCCTTTGTTTGTTCGTCGAAGTATTGAGCGAGCTTCTGCTCGACCTTCTTCCCTTCGGCCAAAAGCTTATCCGCTTTGGCGAGGACTTTTTGAGCGGCATGGCGAAGCGAGCAAATATCGGCTGCCGTTGTTTTTACCCTACCCAAGCGAAGAGCCAGCGGGTCAATGTCGAGGCCAATTCCCTGTCGTCCTTCGAGGAATGCTTCGACAATGGTTGTCCCAGATCCCATCATCGGATCCAGAACAACATTATCAATATCAGTCAAACCCCGAATGAAGGCGCGGGGCAACTGGGGAGGGAATTTTGCCGCAAAGGAATGGAGGTCATGCGATGCGTATCTGCTATTCTCCCCATGAAAATTGAGTTCGCCTTCTAACAGAGCGGCCAATCGTTCACGTTTACTCAACTCTCTCTGAAAACGATTTAAGATATCGTGAAAGGGTAGTTCGCCATTGAAGGCATACAGTCGCAGTTGTTCTTTAAGAAACTGCAGCGGCTTGACATGATTGGAGTAGGAGGCCATTAATATTTTCTCGCATACACTTTTGTAGAACTTATTATTTCGATAGGAATTTACTTTTTTGCATCCTGAGTATACTGGGAAGGCAATTGTGGGTCAAGGGAATTTGAGCACAACAAGATGTTCGGTTTGTTGGGAAGCCGTTTCATCTGGGATTCAGGGGATTTTATAGGTAGACCTCCGGGGTGGCGGCGAGGAGGAACTCAAGGCAAGCGTCTCAGGGATAGGGGGCATGATATGGGAATGATTTCAGGCAACGGAAAGGGATTCCAAGAGTCGGGCGGCTTCTGAGGAAAAGCATTGACAGGGGCATCAATTCACAATATAAAATTAAACTGGATTTTAAGATGTGGAAAGATGGTGATTCGACTCTGCGTTGGGTTAATTAGTGTCCATCCGGAAACTCAACTTTTTTCCTCCCCCTTCGACGGGGGAGGAGAGGGTGGGGGGGAGAGGGGGTTTCCGGATGAGAACTAATCAATAAAAATCAGGCAGAATATTGATGGTCTCGTAAAAAGTCAAAATTGGGATGGCAAAGTAAAAAGCTCCATATGCAAGGCGCGCAAAACCTGAGGAGTGCGGCGTACTTACAAAGTACGCCGCAACGACGAAGGTGAAGCGCAACGCCGCAGATGGACTTTTTACGAAGCCATCAATATTCAAGGTTGGGTCCCAGGCACTATCATTAAGTGAAGAAATTTTAAGGAGAAAAAACGATGATCGAGATTCGATTCCACGGAAGGGGCGGACAAGGAGCGGTCATCGCCTCCAAGATACTGGCTTCGGCTCTTTTCCAGGAAGGCCGGTACGCTCAAGCCTTTCCCGCCTTCGGGGCGGAACGCCGGGGAGCTCCGGTCATGGCCTTTACCCGTTTTGATAAAAAAATCATTACCCGCCGGTCCCAGGTTTACGAACCGGATCACGTTGTGGTGCTGGATGAACCGATCATCGAGGTGGTGGATGTGACCTCCGGCCTGAAGAAGGGGGGGTGGATTCTCATAAATACCCCCAAGCCGGCCTCGGCCTTCCAAAATTTTGCCGATTTTCGGGTTGCGGCCGTGGATGCTAACCGGATCGCTCAGGAAAACGGTTTGGGATCAACGACGGCCCCGGTGGTCAATACGGTCATCCTGGGGGCCTTTGCCAGGATTACCGGGCTCGTTGGCCTGAAGGCGGTCCTGGAAGGAATTAAGGAGTATGTCCCCGCGAAACCCGAGGCGAACATCGCCGCTGCCCGGACGGCCTACGAGCAAGCCTCATCATCTTAAAAAAATTTGCCACAGAGGACAGATAAGAATGGAAAAGTGGAATAATGGAAAAAAAACAAGCCAGTTGAAGATGAAAAAAAAGAAACAGGTGAAGAAAAAACCTTCCCCTTCTTTGCCCAAAACGCCCCCGTTTCCTCCTTTTTCTTTATCTTTCGAAGGAACCCAGGCATCCAAGACGGGAACGTGGCGTTACCTCACCCCAGCCTATTTGAACAAGCTGGCTCCCTGTAACGAAGCCTGCCCGGCCGGCGAAGACGTGGAAGCGGCCATGGTCCTGGCCGGCCAGGAAGATTACCTGGAGGCCTGGGAGAAGATTATCCAGGAAAATCCCCTCCCCCGGGTTTGCGGCCGGGTCTGTTTCCATCCCTGTGAGGGATCCTGCAACCGCAAGGATTTGGACGAAGCCGTTTCCATCAATGCCCTGGAGCGTTTTCTCGGGGATTATGCCTACCAGTCGGGAAAACGATTCGCTGCCCCCGAGCAGAAGAGAAAAGAAAAAATAGCCATAATCGGCTCTGGCCCGGCAGGCCTGTCCTGCGCTTACCACCTTGCTTCACTGGGCTACCGGGTTACCATTTTCGAAGCCCAGCCCAAATTAGGAGGGGTGCTCCGCTACGGCATCCCGCCCTACCGTTTGCCCAAGGACATTCTTGACCAGGAGATAGAGAACATACTCTCCCTCGGAGTGGAAGTTAGGGCCAGCACGGCTCTGGGCGCTGAAGTGAAATGGGCAGACCTGAAACAGTTCGATGGACTGTTTCTGGCCACCGGCGCCTGGAAGAGCTTGCCTCTGAATATCCCCGGCGAAGAAGCGGAAGGAGTACTGTCCGGACTGGAATTTTTAAGGAAAGTTAATTCCGGGGAGGCCGTTGCACTCGGGCAGCGGGTGGCCATCATCGGCGGGGGAAACACGGCCATGGACGCAGCCCGGTCTGCCCTGCGTCTTGGAGCCGAACCTTTGATCATCTATCGCCGGACCAAAGAAGAGATGCCCGCCTGGGAGGAAGAAGTGGCCGAAGCCGAAGAAGAAGCCATCGAATTCATATTCCTCAGCTCGCCGGTAAAAATCCTCACCGAGAACGGAAAAGTAAAAGGAATTGAATGCCTTAAAAATCTTCTGGGCCCCCCCGGCAAAGACGGCCGCCGGCAGCCTCAACCCATCGCCGGCTCCAACTTCGCCCTGCCGGTCGATGCGGTCATCTCCTCCATCGGGGAAACACCTGACTTTTCCTTCTTGCCCGGTGAACTGGGGAAATCCGCCGGGTCCCTTTCCGTGAATGAGGGGGGGGCCACCTCCCTGAAGAATGTTTTTGCCGGAGGAGACATCATTGACCAGCCCAGGACCGTGTCCTATGCCATCGGATCCGGAAAGAAGGCGGCCATGGCCATTGATGCCACCCTGCGGGCTAAAGAGCTCGAGGAAGCCCTGCGGCGGGCGCGAAGGGGGAAAAAAGGCAGTCTTTCCATGGCCAGCTACAGAAATGGAAGTCTGGATAGCCTCGGGCAAGAAGTGGTTGAGTTTTCCGAGCTGAATACCGCTTATTTCAAGCGTCAGCCGCGGAGGGCCAAGGAAAAAATTTCTGGCTTGCAGCGTGGTTCCAATTTTTCCGAAGTAACTCTTGGTTTATCTTCCATAGCCGCCAACGATGAGGCCAAGCGCTGTTTTAATTGCGGGGTCTGCAACCTCTGCCACAACTGCTTTATCTACTGCCCGGACATGGCCATCTCCGCCCGGCCGGACAAGTTAGGGTATGAAATCAACTATGACTACTGCAAGGGATGTTGCATCTGCGTGGAAGAATGCCCCCGCGGGGCCATCTCCGTGGAGGTGAAGAGATGAAAAAGCTACTCACCGGAAATTCGGCGGTCTCCTACGGCGTCATGCTTTCCCGGGCCGAGGTTATCTCCGCTTATCCCATCACTCCCCAGACGACTATCGTGGAGGAACTATCGGAGATCTGTTCAGACGGGCGACTCAAAGCCAAATTCATCCGGGTGGAATCCGAGCATTCCGCGCTGGCCTGTGTGTCCGCAGCTTGCGCCACCGGCGCCCGCGTCTTCACGGCCACCTCATCGCACGGCCTGGCCTACATGCACGAGATGCTCCACTGGACCTCCGGCACGCGCCTTCCCGTAGTCATGGTCAACGCCAACCGGGCCATCGGCTCTCCCTGGAACATCTGGTGCGACCACAGTGATAGTCTATCCCAGCGGGATACAGGCTGGATCCAGCTCTATTGCCAGAGCGCCCAGGAAGCGCTGGATACGGTCATTCAGGCTTACCGGATCGCCGAAGAGGTCCTTTTGCCGGTAATGGTCCTGGAAGATGGCTTCTTCCTCTCCCATACCTCTGACACAGTTGATGTTCCCGAACAAAAGGAAGTGGATGCTTTTTTGCCTCCTTATCGGCCCCGCTACAAGCTCGACCCCGCTGATCCGCACACCTTTAACATCATGGCCGACCCCGCTCTCTTTATCTCTTTTAAGCATGAAGCCCAGAAGGCCATGGATGAGGCCCAAAAAGCCATCCTGCGGGTGGACCGGGAGTTTAAATCCCGCTTTGGCCGGAGCTACGGGTACATGGGTAAAGTCCACCTAACTGATGCCGATGTGGTGCTCCTCACCATGGGCACAGCCGCCAGCACTGCGCTCGAGGTCATCGAGGCCATGCGCAAGCAGGGCAAAAAAGTGGGACTTTGCCGTCTGCGTATGTTCCGTCCTTTTCCGCAAGCCGCGCTTTGTAAGGTCTTGAGCAAGGCCAAGAAGATTGCCGTGCTCGACCGGGACAATTCCCTGGGCGCCGGCGGTATCGTCGCTCAGGAGCTGAAGGCTGCCCTCTACAACTTGCCCCGAAAACCCAAGGTTTTCGAATTCATTGCCGGCCTGGGCGGCAGGGACATCACCCCGTCAACAATCCAGGAAATACTCGAATATACAATAAAAAATCCGAGCCCCAATGGGCTACCGGTCTGGATGGGGGTGCAGAAATGAAGGCCAAAGAGTTAGTTGAAGAATACCTTGACTCTGGTCATGGCTGCTGTCCGGGTTGCGCCATGCCCATTGTTTTGCGCACGGCCTTCCAGGCCCTGGGCGGACAAACCATCGCCGTCATCACGGCCGGCTGCTTTGGAACCATCTCCGGAACGTTTCCGGCCTCGCCCATCAAACTGGCGGCCTATAACACTCCCTTCCCCTCTACCGGGGCAGCGGGTTCCGGTGTGCGGGCTGCCCTCGATAGTAAAGGGGACACGAAAACCACGGTCATAACCATTGCCGGAGATGGAGGAACTTTTGATATCGGCATTCAGGCCCTTTCAGGCGCGGCCGAGCGCAACGATGATTATATTTTTATTTGCTATGACAATGAAGCTTACATGAATACCGGAATCCAGCGTTCGTCGGCTACGCCCTGGGGAGCCTGGACAACCACGACGCCCTCAGCTAATCTGAAGAATCAACCCAAGAAGGACATCGTCCAGATCATGGCCGCCCACCGCATTCCCTACATGGCCACGGCCTCTATCGCCTACCCGGAAGATTTCATCCACAAGATTAAGAAGGCCAAAGAAACGCGGGGATTCAAATTCATCTATGCTTTTTCTCCCTGCCCTGTGGGATGGCGTTTTCCCGCGGAATTAACCATCCGTCTTGCCCGGCTGGCCGTGCAGGCCAGGGTTTTTCCCCTTTACGAAGTGGAAGAAGGCGAGCGGTACACCCTTACCGTGGAGCCCGAAGGAATTCCGGTTAACGAATATTTGAAACCCCAGGGACGGTTTGCCTTCCTGCGCGAGGGAGACCTGGAGCGCATCCAGGAAAACATTGACAGGGGATGGAAGCGGCTGATGAACCGCATGATGAGTCGAACGGACTGATGGACTTCAAAAAAGAAATCCGGGCATTTTTCTTTTTCATATTTTCCTCCATGGTCCTGGTCTTTCCTCTTTCAGCCCAGGAAAGAATCATCGGGGAGGGAGAACACAGGGGGTTCATTGTTAACGAGGGGCGGCAGGTTTTTAAGGTCAGCCCGATCAAACCCGGACAGACCATTCAGGTCTTTCTCTCCCCCCATTGGATCATCGAAACGGGTGGGAAGGTCGAATGGAATTTGGCGGATCAGGATGAGGTTCGCTTGCAAGCAAGCAGTAAGACCAACCCCGAAGTTGAACCCGCCATCCTGGAATGGACCTCCAATTCCCAACCCAGGCCGTCAGCCTACACCATCAATGTTCTCGGGATGGGAGGCTCCTTCTCCGGGGAGATTCTCGGTCAATTTACCATGCAGGTTTATTTATGGGATCAAAATGACGGCAACGCCGGAACGGATGCCCCCGAAACCTACGAGAAGGCTCTACTGTTACCGGTCTCTGAACCCGGAACCTACCTTTTCGAAGAAAACTTCATTAGCGGAACGGCGGATGTTTACGACATCTTCAAAATCAATATCAAACCAAATCATTCCTTAACGCTCAAAGCCACTCCCCTCCACTGGCAGGGCAGCGGCCAGAAAAGCATCGTGCGCTGGGAGTTTTTGAATAAATCCTTCCGTCTTATGAAAGGGGGCAGCAGTCCCTTTCCCCAGCTTACACCCTTTGCCGTAAAGGTTTTTCACCCCCAGGTCAAGGCAGAGACTAAACCCGCTCTCTTCTACCTCCTGGTAAAAATCGAGGGGGAAGTCAGCTTAATCTATACCCTTCAGGCGGAGATGAAAGAAGGACGATGAAAGAAGCTGAACTTATCTTCAAAAAATTCGGGCATCACTATCCTTCCGGCACGGTCCTCTTCCAGGAAGGACAGCCCTGCGCCGGAATGTTCATCATTCAAAAAGGCCGGGTGCGCCTGTTCAAAACAATCGGCGCGAAGGAATTCACCATCGACCTCTTAGGGCCGGGCGATTTTTTCGGGGAGCTGGCCTGTCTGGTGGATCAACCGCGGGCCATCAACGCCGTGGTGGAGGAGGATAGTGATCTTCTGCTCATCGAATCCGAGGTGATAACCCATTTATTCCGGGAAAATACCGGCATGGGCTTAAAGGTTCTGACCAACCTTGCTTCCCGGCTGAGGAAGGCCTACGAGATTATTGAAGGGCTGATCGAAGAAGTCGACCAGTTAAGGGAGAGAAGGTCAGGATGATCAAAAAGCACGAGCAGCTCTTCTGGAAGTTCGGCAAAGATGTTCCCAAAGGAACCATCCTCTTCCGCGAGGGCGACCTGGGAAGGGATATGTTCGTCATTCAGAAGGGGAAGGTGCAGGTAAGGAAAAAGGTCGGGAACGCCGAAAAAGTTTTAGCTGAACTCTCCGAGGGAGAATTTTTTGGAGAGATGGCCTTGTTAATGGGAATGGACCGGTCAGCGACGGTGGAGGCGATCGAAGACAGTAAAATTCTGGTGGTCAGCCCGGACAATTTTGAGAGCCTCCTCAAGAGCAACATGGACATCGCCTTGAAGATGTTGAAAAAAATGGCCTCCCGGCTTCGGGCCCTGGATGAACATTTAGAGTTGGCCATTCTCGAAGCCAAAAAAGAAAAGCCCTCCGACTGAAAATTGAAAAGCCCTCTTACAAAAGGAGGGCTTTTCAATTACTGATAGCTAATAGCTTTTAAATGGTTACAGGTTATTGGTGTTCCTGTAAGCCCTGGGTTTTTAATACATCCCTTCCATTCCGCCGCCTCCCGGAGGCATGGGCGGGAATTTCTCTTTTTCTTTGGGTCTCTCGGCCACCATGGCCTCGGTGGTAAGCAACAAAGAAGCTACGGAAGCGGCATTTTGCAAGGCCGTGCGCACCACTTTCGTGGGGTCGATGATTCCGGCCTTGACCATATCCGTATACTCCTCTTCCTGAGCATCAAAGCCCATATTGCCCTTTTCATTCTTAACTTTCTCGATGACGATGGACCCATCGTGCCCGGCATTCTGGGCGATCCAGCGGATGGGCTCCTCCAGGGACTTTTTCAGGATGTTCAGGCCAAACTGCTGCTCTTCAGGAAGTTTCATTTTTTCCAGGACCGGCAGGGTGCGCAGGTAGGCCACGCCGCCGCCGGCGACGATCCCTTCTTCCACGGCTGCGCGGGTGGCATTCAAAGCATCTTCCACCCGGGCTTTCTTTTCCTTCATCTCCGTTTCCGTGGCGGCGCCGACATTGATCACGGCCACTCCGCCAACCAGCTTGGCCAGCCGCTCCTGTAATTTCTCCCGGTCATAATCGGAAGTGGTCTCTTCGATCTGGGCCCGAATCTGCTTCACCCGGCCTTCGATGGCCTTGGAATCTCCGGCGCCTTCGACGATGGTAGTATTGTCCTTGTCGATGGTAATCCGTTTGGCTTTGCCCAGGTCTTTAAGGGAGATGGATTCCAACTTCACGCCCATTTCCTCGGAGATCATCTGCCCGCCGGTTAAAGTGGCGATGTCTTCCAGCATGGCTTTCCGCCTGTCCCCAAACCCGGGAGCCTTCACCGCGGCGCACTTCAAAGTACCCCGGAGCTTATTCACCACCAGCGTTGCCAGAGCTTCGCCTTCAACTTCCTCGGCGATGATCAGGAGGGGCTTACCCATTTTGGCAATCTGCTCCAGAACCGGAAGCAAGTCTTTCATGTTGCTGATCTTTTTCTCGTTGATTAGAATCAGGGCGTCTTCGAGCACCGCTTCCATTTTTTCGGGGTTGGTCACGAAATAAGGGGAGATATACCCTCTGTCAAACTGCATGCCCTCAACGATGTCCAGGGTAGTTTCCATGGATTTGGCTTCTTCCACGGTGATCACGCCTTCTTTGCCGACCTTGGCCATGGCTTCGGCAATAATATTGCCGATGGTCTCGTCGTTATTGGCTGAGATTTTCCCTACCTGGGAGATTTCTTTTTGTTCTTTGGTGGGTTTGGAAAGCTTTTTGAGCTCATCAACAACGGTCTCCACACCCTTCTCGATCCCTCTCTTCAACTCCATCGGGTTATGGCCCGCCGCCACCAGTTTGGATCCTTCCCGGTAAAGGGCTTGGGCTAAGACCGTAGCCGTAGTAGTTCCATCACCGGCTACGTCAGAAGTCTTGGAGGCTACTTCTTTGACCATCTGGGCCCCCATATTCTCGAATCTATCTTCCAGTTCGATTTCCTTGGCCACAGTTACGCCGTCCTTGGTGACCGTGGGAGACCCGAAGCTCTTCTCCAGGATGACGTTTCGGCCTTTAGGCCCCAGGGTAACCTTCACCGCATCGGCCAGGGTATTTACGCCCTTGAGGATGGATTCCCGCGCTTTTTGATCATAACGTATTTCTTTTGATGCCATTGTTTCATTCCTCCTTTAAGGTACAATGATTATTTCTCGATCACGCCTAAAATGTCGTCTTCGCGCATGATCAAATGTTCTTCACCGTCAATTTTGACCTCGGTGCCTGAGTATTTGCCAAAAAGAACCCGGTCGCCGACTTTGACGTCGAGGGGCTGGATCTTTCCGTCCTCAAGAACTTTTCCCTTCCCCACAGCGATAATTTTGCCCTCCATGGGCTTTTCTTTGGCGGTTTCGGGAATAATAATCCCGCCTTTGGTTTTTTCTTCCTCTTCCACGCGTTTGACAATGATCCGGTCTTGAAGTGGTCTAATTTTCATCTTTTTACCTCTCCTTTCTACAGTTTAAATTGTCGGTTCTTTCCGACTTAAAAGCAAAAAACCTCCTTTCATTTTGATTATGTCAATTTGTTTCATATTGAGTTCCTTAACCGGGGGTCTTCATCCATTACCGGCAGGTGTTAAACTGGCAGGGGAACAATTATCCCGCAAATTATTAGCACTCATTTTTAATGAGTGCTAATACAATATAATGCCCTCCTCTGCAAAATGCAAGGGAAAAAATTCAAAGCCATAAAATTTTTTGCCTCTGCCAAGCGTCTTTTCCACTTTAGGGCTGTTGCCTTCGGTTTCGTTATATGTTAATTTTATTGATATTTAGTAGGAGTGGCTCTTATGAAATGAAAGCCCCAAAAAAATGATTTCTGTGGAAACAAAAAAACAGGAGGCGCCGATGGTAGGAATTACGAGTTATGGAGCATACATTCCCAAGTATCGGTTGGGACGTGATGTCATAGCCAAAGCCTGGGGACCCCGGTTCATCTCCGGGGAACGTTCCGTGGCTAATCATGATGAAGACAGCCTGACTATGGGGGTGGAGGCGGCCTTAAACTGCCTTAAGGGGATTGATCCTAAGTCGGTGGATGGGTTGATCTTCGCCTCCACCACATCTCCTTATTTAGAGAAACAGGCTTCAACTCTGATAGCCACAGCCGTGGACCTCACCGCGGAGATATTTACAGCAGACCAACTTTCCTCTATTCGGGCGGGAACGGCCGCTTTGAAATCGGCCATAGATGCGGTCAAAAGCGGGAGCGCCCAAAATATATTGGTGACCGCGGCAGACACCCGCCGGGGCGAACCCGGCTCGGACTCCGAGCAGCTCTTCGGAGATGGGGCGGCAGCAGTGATGGTCGGCTCCACGGCAGTTGCGGCTTCCATAGAGGGGGTATACTCCATCTCCGAGGAATTTATGGATGCCTGGCGGAAACAGGATGATGCCTTTCTGCAAAAAGGGGATGCCGCCTTCGTGCAGGCTTACGGTTGTGCCCGGATCACCAAGAATTGTGTCGAGGGCATCCTCAAAAAATATGAGATGAAAATCTCGGATATCTCCCAGTTTGTTCTCTCCGCTGCGGATGGTCGAAGTTACACCCGGGTGGTGAAGAGCCTGAATCTTCCTGCCGGGTCTTTCATGGAAGACCCGCTGTTGACCTCGGTAGGGGACACGGGAACGGCAGCGCCTTTGATGCTCCTGGCAGCCGCCCTGGAAAAGGCCAAGCCGGGTGAGCGTATTCTTCTTTGCAGTTACGGGGCGGGGAACAGCGATGCTTTTATCTTCCAGGTTACTCCGGAAGTGGAACGGTTGAGGGAGAGGCCGGGGGTGGCTGGTTACCTGGCTTCCAAGAAGCCCTTAACCAGTTACGAAAAATTTCTCAAATTTCAAGGCGCCCTTCCCGAAGATCCTCTGAAACCCTATTCTTCCTGGGCTTTGCTCTGGAAAGAAAAGAAACAAAACCTGCAACTCTATGGCACCCGTTGTATTAAATGCGGCACATTTGCCTACCCGAGGCGCAGGGTTTGTCAGAAATGTAACGCCAAGGATGATTACCAGGACGCCCGGCTTCCCCGAACAGGAAAGGTTTACACTTATGCCAAAGACCACCTTTACCCCAGTCTTGATCCTCCCACTGTTATGGTCGTAGTGGACATGGACGGAGGGGGTAGATTTTACGGACAGTTGACCGATAATGACCCGGCACAGGTTAAAATCGGCATGCCCGTGGAGATGACCTTTCGCCGCTTCCACCAGGGAGACGGGTTTTATAATTATTTCTGGAAACTTCGCCCAACGGAATAATATTTTTACCGCAGAGCAGGCAGAGGACATAAGAAATTAAATTACAAATTCCAAATCCCAAATAAATTCCAAACCCCAAATTTCAATGACCGAAACGTATTTTCTTTATTTGGAATTTGGGGCTTGTATATTGGAATTTTCCTCAGTTTTCTCTGCGCCCTCTGCGGTTAAGGTTTTGGTTTTTAAAAAAGGAGGGAGAGATGAGCATCAAAGATAAAGTGGCCATCATCGGCGTAGGGTCAACAAAGTTTGGCGAAAATTTTGAAATGACTTACCAGGATATGGCCCTGGAAGCGGTGTACGAAGCATATGCCGACGCGGGTTTGGAAACAAAGGATATGGATGCGGCCTGGATAGGAACCCTTTCTCCAGGGCTTACCGGCCTGGAAGGGGATGCTGGAGCTTCTCTGGCCGAGCCCTTGAACTTCTATCCCCGCCCGGTGACCCGGGTCTCGGCCTATTGTTGCTCGGGAATGGAGGCGGTTCGGAATGCGGCTTTCGGCGTGGCCTCGGGGGAATACAAGATGGTCCTGGCTGTGGGCGTGGAAAAAATGCGCGAGGTTCCGCCCCGGGGGAGTTTAGTGGCCCGGCACATCCACGAGACCCATCCGGTCATCTCCAAAGGAAGGACGGCCCCGGGGATTTTTGCCCCCATTGCCACCCGCTATTTTCACCAGTATGGATACGGCAAGGAGACGTTGGCCAAAGTGGCCGTGAAGAATCATTACAACGGATCGTTGAATCCCAAGGCGCATTTCCGCTCTACTATCACCGAAGATACGGTTTTAAAAGCCCCTATGGTGGTGGACCCGTTAGGCCTTTTCGACTGCTGTCCAACAACAGACGGGGCGGCCGCAGCCATCCTGACTACGCCGGAAATTGCCCGCGAACTGAAAAAAGATTACATCCTGATCAAAGGAATGGGCCTGGCCGTTACCTACGGTTACTTCAGCATGGCTTTCCAGGAGGACAATGATTTTTTAGGCTTCAAATCCACTCGTGAGGCTGCGGCCATGGCTTACCGCCAGGCCGGCATAAAAGATCCCCGGAAAGAGATCCACGTGGCTGAGGTGCACGACTGTTTTACGATAACAGAGCTGGTGAATTACGAAGACCTGGGATTCTGCGGACGGGGCGAAGGAGGAAAACTCATTGCTGACGGGATAACGGCGCTGAACGGAGAACTGCCGGTTAATACCAGCGGAGGACTGAAATCATGCGGCCATCCGGTAGGCGCCACAGGGGTTCGCATGGTGGCGGACGTGGTCAACCAACTGCGGGGACGGAGTGGAAAGCGCCAGGTAAAGAAGGCCGCCATCGGCCTCACCCATACTCTGGGCGGTCCGGGGTCAATTGCCTGCGTCTTTGTCCTGGGCCGGCCGTAAAAAAACATCCACCGCAGAGACCGCTGAGATAAACATAATAAAACCCAAGAACCATCATCCAGTTGCTTTTGTTGTATATTAAAAAAAAAGGGTCTTCTCCAAATCGTGTGGGTAAATTTTAATGAAAAATAGGAGTTATCCATAGGGAGGTAGAGAAGCGGAGAGATTTTAGCCGACCCCAAAATGAGGTCGGCAGCCCCGCCTTGCGGGGCAAAA
>Ga0194111_10004017_pt1 | contig 17223 bp, 18 predicted proteins | sample TA2KigC300mmetaG_FD_146194 | JGI IMG/M metagenome (GOLD analysis project Ga0194111, IMG submission 146194) | Freshwater microbial communities from Lake Tanganyika, Tanzania - TA2015033 Kigoma Deep Cast 300m | ecosystem: Environmental > Aquatic > Freshwater > Lake | place: Tanzania: Lake... | reverse complement strand
AGTATACCTTAGAGAGGACTGCTACACCAGCCTTCTAAGAAAAGCAAAAATACAAAAAATAGAGGTTAGACAGCGTATAGCCCACAATCTCGCCTACGCACTAGGATAAAATTTGCCAAACTCCACTTTATATAAACCTTTATATATGACTTTACTTCATAAAAGAATATAATTCGGGGTGTAAAGTTTTGAAAAAGAACCTGTTTTTTATCAGTTTAGCATTGTTTCTTCTGTTAATAGTTATTTCTTTGTCTGTTTCAGGAGAAGGTTGTGTTGTTACTAATACTCGTGATCATTTAGGATGTTACAATAGTAATGCTTACTGGTTTGATAATTGTAACAAACCAACAGACGTCAGCCAGTATTGTGGCAGCAGTCAAGAATGTAGTGACGGTATTTGCATAAACCTTTGTGGCAACGGCGTATGTAATAGCGATAAAGGAGAGACTTGTAACAATTGTTGGAATGATTGTAAATGCGCGGATTATGAGAAATGTGAATGGGGTGTTTGTAAGACTTATTGCGGCAACGGCAGATGTGATGGTGATGAGAATTGTTGGAAGTGCAGCAGTGACTGCCCTTGTTCTAGTGATAAGAGGTGTGATTATCCTGGAACTTGTAAGACTTATTGCGGTAATGGTAAATGTGATGGTGATGAGAATTGTATGAGTTGTGTTGATTGTGGTTGTAATTCTAATCAAGATTGCAGTCCAGGGTCAAATAATGCTGATTCGAGGGGTTGTGTTAACCGGTGTGGTAATGGCAAGATAGATTGGGATGAGAATTGTCAAACCTGTCCTGAAGATTCTCCATGTTCAGAAGGCACTTATTGTTATAATAAAGTATGTGTTGAATGTTATAAAGACAGTCATTGTGAGTCAAGAGAAGTTGGCAAGGGAGAGTTCATATGCTCTTCTGATTCTAGAAGCACTTTAGAAAAGGTGATTAAGACTCAGGGCATATGCCAGAATAATAAGTGTACTGGGGAGAAGGTAGAGACTACTAAGCTTGGCAGTTTCTGCGGCGATAAGTTATGCCAGGATGGTAAGTGCGGGTGTAGTGAAGGTTACGCAGCTTGTCTTAAGTCTGGCAAGTGCGAAAAACAATCAACATTAGATGATGGTCAAAGCTGTTCCTGTTATTTTCAATGCAAGTCAAATTATTGCAACAGTGAAGGCAAGTGTGTAAAAGCGATTAATGCTCCGTTGACAGTAAGCAACCAGGTCTTAAAAGTAGGTGAAACTACCAAGGTTACGATAAGCGCGGATAACTCCTTAGATGAAGACATCCCCACTAAACTAACCCTTAACACTGACAGCGGTGTCATAATGTCAGGTATAATCGGTGGAAGCGACTGTTCTGGCAACCAATGCACAGGAGGGCAAGTACTAATAAGCTCTAAAGGAAGAGTTTCTATCACTGTAGACTTGACAGCTCAGAGTTATGGCAAGCATACGTTAACAGCGACTATAACCCCCATGATAGAAGGTCAGCAGTATCCTAAAGAGGAAAAAGTGGATATTATTATCATAAACCCTGGCGATGGGGTATGTTCAGAAGGTGAGACCTCGCAAAACGCTTGCTCTGACTGTGGATGCCCGGCTGCAACATCGATTTATGATTACAACTGTGGCGGTGACCAGAAATGCACTAAGGGCATAAAATGGCATTTTTACCTAATCTTCTTAGGTGTGGTGATAATCATTGCTTTATTATTATACTTCACCCCAAAGGCTAGGGAATACCATCTAAAATACACTGAACAAAGGGATAAGAAAAAGTCTGAACGGGAGCAAGAAGAGTTTGATGAACGAAAAAAAATAGTTACCGCATTATACAAGATTAAGAAGAACATAGATATTAAAAAGCCTTTACCTGTAGAAGATGTAATTTCTAAAGCCAAGCTTGAACATTTCGATCCTGAACTCGTAGATGAAGAGTATATCCAGATGCTCGAAAGGATGAAAAAAGTAGAATCACTCTCAGGCGCTGAGAAAAAAGAAGAGGAGAAGATATTAGAAAAGCCTATCATGTATTTGGCACAAAAATTCTGCACAGGCTGCGGGGCACAGCTAAGGGAAGGGGCTAAATTCTGCACTAGATGTGGTAGGGCTGTTAAAAGATGAGATGTCAAGAATGCAGGGCAAAAGTCAAAAGGGGTGACTTATTCTGTCCAGAGTGCGGGGAAAAGATTAGTAAAGAAGCAAGAACCATAACCGTCTGGAATATTTTGAAAGTAGTACTGGTGATATTATCCTTTTTTATAATAATACATGTTTTCAAAAATACATCAGGAGCACAACCTATAATACTTTTGATACTGATACTATTGTTTGTAATATGGTCCGGTGTTTTAAACTGGTTTTTGCAAAAACTGTTTAACGTTAAGATATCAACAGGTGTGAAGATAGCTATTACTGCGGTTATAATTCTAATACTATTTTATGGCATAAAGATAGCAACCCAAAAAACTACCCCTATGATGAACAGGATTGTTGAAAGACAGCCTACAGGAGAGGATGAAACGATGATGTATAGCATTATAGAAGAGATTAACAGTGCTTTCAATCACAAGAATGATAATACGTTAAAATCTATGATCGAGAAGGGTGTTGTAACAGGTGAAGTCTTTGAAGATCTTAAAAACATGTTATTCCAAAGCGGAAGCCTTACAATAATCCTAAAACCTCAGAATAATAGGTTATCAGACACTCATGCAGAGATAGACACAGAGGTTATATTAAAACATGGTTATGAGGAAAGACGGCAAGGAACAGTATTAGTTTTTGAAAAAAGAGGCTCAACTTGGACTTTGATCAAGATAAGCCCTAGACTATCAGATATTAAATTAGAAGAGTCTTTTCAAATAGCATTAGAGACTGAGATTGAAGAAACTGTTTCAGTAGATGATGGACTTGCTTGTGTTACTGAGCCTGGAAAAGCGATTTATGGCGATAGTGAAAAATGCTGTGGCGGGCTAAAGCCTATGTTTGGTTATGAAGACTCTAATGGCAAATGCCAGTGTACTGAAGAGGGTAATAATTGTGGTGGCGCGTCTATATGTGCTCCTTGCGGAAATGGTGTATGTGAAAAAGAGTATAGGGAGGACAGGTGCACCTGCCCTGAAGACTGCTAATAAGGTGATTATTAAAAGGGAAAGTTTAAAAACAAAAACCCCTTATAAAATATAGTCTTTATATTAAAAAACAAAACGGGAGGTTAAAACATGAAGAAACTAGTAGTTCTGTTGGCCATGATAGTATTGTTAGTAGGCTCAGTATATGCTGCTACGCTGTCAGTCCAACTGAAAAGAACAAACCCAGGTATTGCAGGAAAAAAGTCAGCAACTTTAATCTATGACGTCGTCAACATGGACACTGAACATATGGTAAGAGGTTTTATAGTGTGCCAAAGCCCAGATGACGCTAGGGTGACATCTTCTTATGGCGCAGGAACAGGGACAGGAGCTCAATACGTGAGCCCGTTCATAACAATGGATAAAGGTCCTTACCAAAGCTCAATGACACTTACCATAGACGCAGACTCTACAGGTGACAAAAACGCTGGATGCATCTTCAAGTACATCCCTTACAAAGAAGTAACATCAAGCATTGGGGAAACAGTTAAAGAACCGATAGAAGCTACAGCAACTGTAGGTGTTAATGGCAAAGACGTTTCTGGCTTCTTGATAAGTATGACAGAATTCACAGAAGCAGTAGTAGACGATCCTGAAACTACAGACGTAGATGAAACAGCAGCGGCTAAAGCAAAGATAAAAGTGAATGAAGAGGTCAGAGAACTAAAAGCAGGGGAGACTGCAACGATAAAAGGAATGGAAGTAACCTTGAACAAGGCAGATGCTACCAGTGCAGAAGTCATGATAAAGGGTGAAAAAACTGTGACAGTATCAGGCGAAAGCAAACCAGTCTATCTGAAGATGAACGGTGAATACGTCACAGAATTGAAAGATATGCACTACAGAGAATTAAGGCTTGATAAGAGCGTTCCTTTCGTAGCAGACATGTCAAATCCTGAATGCCCAGACCCTACGAACCAAAATGGTTGTAAAGCTTCAGAAGTAATAGACGTCGGCGGAATGAAGATCCCTACATGGGCTATAATAGTAGGAGCACTAGTAGTAATCTTACTGATAGCTTATTTGTTGGGTAAGACTTCAAGAAGTTAAAAACAACTTCTTTTTTCTTTTTTTTAAATATGAAAGAAGGACAAAAACAATTTTTAAACACTGTAAAAGCAGGCTTGGTAAAACTGCTGAAGATAATCTGGATAGTCTTGAAAAGCTTTTTCGAAGCGATAACCTGGGACTTTTATGATAATATAAGAAAGTATTGGAAGAAAGACCTTAAACCTCAAGAGAAACCTGCTGTAAAGACTGAGGAACAGCCAAAACCTTAAAATAGCCAGTATTCTTAAAACTATTCTATCATGAATAAATTATTACAAGTTTATGAAGTGTTGCTTAAAAAATATGGCAGTCAAGGATGGTGGCCTATACTCGATACTAATTCTAATTCTTCAGTTTATGACAAGAGTTTTCCAAAAAAGGAAAGGGCTGATGATGAAAAGTTTGAAATAAGCATAGGGGCTATACTTACGCAAAATACTAGCTGGCAGAACGTGGAAAAAGCGCTTTACAACCTTAAAGCAAAGAACGTTCTTTCACCAGACAAGATAATGTCTATAAATCTGAAAAGATTAGCTGACTTGATAAGGCCTTCAGGGTATTATAACCAAAAGGCTAAGAAGATAAAAGAAATTGTAAGATTCTTAAAATCAGGCAAGGAAATTAATAGGGAAAACTTGTTATCAGTTTGGGGTGTCGGCCCAGAAACAGCAGACTCTATTTTATTATACGCTTACAACCAGCCAGTATTCGTGATAGATGCTTACACTAAAAGAGTAATGAACAGGTTAGGCTTCAAAGAAAATACTTATGATCAGCTTCAAGGATTGTTTATGCAGAACCTGCCAGAGAACGTTCAATTATACAACGAGTATCATGCCTTGTTAGTAAGGCTAAGTAAAGATTTTTGCAAAAAAAAGCCAGACTGTAAAGGATGCCCGATTCTTAAAAATTGTAAGAAAGGCAAGCCTTAAATAATACTTCACTATCCTTTTCTCGAATAGGATTTTAAGATGAAAAGTGTTAAAAAAATATTACTAGCTACGAGTTTAGCAACATTGTTAACCTTATCATGTCCTGATTTCTCAAAAGCCGCAACGCAAGAAGACATAAATTATTTGATTGAATCTGCTAAAAAAACTGAATCTTTAAGGCGGTATCCTGAAGGTTTTGAAATCAAAGCTTTACGGGATGAAGAAAAGATTGGCAACTTAGAAAAGAACTTTTACTTCAGCATATACTCCTATCCTCAGCCTGATGGCCAAGAATTAGTGCCTAAATGTTACATTGTGCTGGATTACATAACTCATGACGGTGATTCTTTAGACATTAAACAGATTATACTAAGGGATGGCTATACCGGCTGGCCTGATGGTAAAGTAGATTCTGTAAGCGAGGACAGAATTTTTGAAAAAGAAATAGTTTATACATACGAAGAAAATGGGAGAAGTAAAACAGAGGTTTTCAGGGAAGTAGAGGACATGTTCACAAAAGGCTATGATCTTGAAGATGTTAAAGAAAAAGAAAGAATGGAGAAAATATTTGACAAGGCAGTAGACTTGTTCAAGCTTAAAAGCAAAGGAAGCTTAACTGAGGAAGAAAATGTTAAGTATAAGAGTTTGAAAACTGAGATTGAAGATCTCGTTATGCAGGGTGAATACGTGAGCAAAACGAAACAACAGTTGCAGCAAGAAAGGGAAGAACGGCTAAGAAATTAGTCTTTTTATTCTACGATCTTTTGAAACAAAATTAAGTATTCTTCCTTCTTTGTAATTTCCTACACCATAAAAGTCGTTTTCGCATTTTATTATGACAAACCCTTTCAAACTTCCTTCATATTCAATGTCTTCCCCCCTCATCCATTCTGCCGTCTGTTTCTTGTTGAGTTCTGCAACGTTCTTAGTGGCTTTAGGGCCTATTATTTGTGAACCTTCTATACTTAACCTTATCCCATTAGTGTCTTCTTTAGCAAAGTACATCCCGATAAGATTTATTCTTAAATTCTTAGTGTCTAGTTCTGAAATGTTCTGGTTAGAAAGGTATATCTTGTCTTTCGTGCTTTTCAAAAACACGTTTTTTATTTTTAACTCTTTTATTCCATACTGTTCTTTCAGCCAGGCAAGTATTACTTTTACTTCTCTAGTGTTTAAGACTTTCTGCATCTTTGTAAAGAATGATTGATAGTTAATTAAGGTTTTCTTTTTTGATAAGGCATAACATATGCTCTCTGAAGAAGTTCATACTGTTAGGGTATTTGTTTATCGCATCCAGCTTTTTTTTATATTTATACCTTAATTTCTTGGCTTGTGCTCTTGAAAGCCCTATTTCCTGTTTATACTCTAGCCTTTCATCTAAATAATGCCTTTTATGATGAATGATTTTTTTAATTCCGTATTTTTCTGGGTTGTTGTATATCGGCGTGTTTTTCTGTAAGCCAAAGACTGACGTTGATGCTAAGTCTATGTTTTGTGAGTTGTCTTTTAAGAAGTTTAAAGTTTTCAAGAACTCTTCCTTAGTCTCTGTAGGGAACCCGAATAAAGTGTAGCAGACGTTTTTTATGCCTGATTTATGCGAGTCTGAAAGAACTTGTTTTATGTCTTTCGTGTTCGTCCCTTTGTTTATCAGCTTGAGTATCCGGTCAGATCCTGATTCTACACCCCATATTATCATCTTAAGCCCTGAGTCTGAAAGCTTTTTTAGCGTGTTTTTGTCGTATTCTTTTGTTGGTCTTAGTTGGCAGGCCCATGTCAGGTTTCTTTTCTTGAAAACCTCTGCCAGGCTCAGGAGCCTTTTCTTGCTTATCATTTCGTCTATTAGGAATACTGTTCTTCCTCCAGGTATTTGTTTAATTGTTTCGTAGACCTGTTTGGTAGTATGTTCTTGGTAAGGCTCGTTTGAGTAATGGGTACAGTAGCTACATTTTTTATAATAACAAGTGGTTGACGTCTTTAAAGGTATCACTGTTTCAGGTGTGAAGTATTTGCTCTCACCCCATATTTTAAAGTCTGGAATATAATTTTTTTCGAACGTTTTGTTTTTTGTCAAGTATTGTATTAGTTTTTGATAGTCTGAGAAGAACTTGTCGGCTGTCTTGGCTAGTGCAGAGCTTGTTGCTGGTCCGCCGATTATTGTTTTTACACCCTTTTTTCTTAGCTCAAGTATTAATGCGCAAGCATAATTTGTCTGGCTTGAGTATACTAGGCTGAAAGCTGTTATGTCTGGCTTGTGTTTCATGATAAGTTCAAACATTTCGTTGAAAAGCAAAGGTTTTGAGCCTTTTATTATAAGTTTGTTGCTTTCTGCGCAATCTGCTTTCATTTTTTCGATGAAATTTTTTGCTTTTGATTCATATTCTTCTTTTTTGTAATGTTCTAAGAATTTTTTTGAGTATTCTGCGAATTCAGGGCTTAATCTTTTGTGCAGCTCTAAGTTTAGGTCTAAAGATTTTATCCCATATTCATTAGCGCAAGATTCTTTCAATGCTGTATAAAGGTGTGATAATGAGTAAGGTGGTGATGCTGGCGTGCAGAACGGCGGATTGATTAAGAGTATAGTCTTCATGGTTGTGAAAAAATATGATTACTGATGTGTATACCAGAACATTAGTTTCGTCTTTTCTTTCTTGTCGAGGCGGACGAAATATTTCCTTTCCAGTTGCGCGACCTCTGAAACTTTTAATTTTTTAATGTCTTTCTCTGCCAATCCTTTCACTACCGACTTGTCAGGCATCAATACTTCTACGTGTACTAGTTGTTTTTCGTCTGCTGGCAGCCAGTGGATTATTTTTGCTTTTAGTTCTGGGTTGTGCTCTTTTGATAAGAATTCGCCATCCTTGAAATTGAACAAGTGCATTAACCTATAGACTTGTCTTGGCTTTAAGTCATCGTCTATGTAGAATTCTTCTCCTGTTTTAAAAACTCTAAAACCCATTTTTGGATTGTCAGGATGCAGCGGCGCTTTAGCTGTCATTTTAGGAGCGTATTTTATCTTTATCTTTCTGTTGTTAGTGGCCATGAAGAATCTCTTAGCTTCTTTGTCCAATACTCTTCTGTTATGTATTATAAGATCATCCCATGTCAGTGTTGATTCTGTCTTGCTCAGTCCTGTTGATAGTACAAAGTCTTTTATCGCTTTTGGAGTGAATCCTCTTCTTCTTAAAGCTACTAGTGTTGCTAGTGAAGGGTCGTCCCAGCCTAAGAGTTCTTTGTTTTGTATTTTTTCTCTTATGATCCTTCCTTTTGTTTCTACCCCTTCTAGTTCGAATCTTGCGAATTCATAAATATAAGTCTCTTTGAACCCTAAGAGTTTTTGTATATGTCTTTGAAGTTCATTTCTCATCTCGAATTCTTTGCTTCTAAGCCTATGAGTTATTCCTTCTATGCCGTCCATTATCGCGTTTTGAAAGTCGTAAGAAGGCCATACCTTATATTTTATTCCTAGCCTTGCATGTTTAGCTTTTATTATCCTGAATATCGCCGGGTCCCTCATTGTTGTGTTCTTATGTTGCATGTCAAGCTTCAGCCTTATGATGCAGGATTCTTCTTCCATCTTAGGCATTTCTTTGAACAATTCCATGTTCTTGACCGGGCCGTTTAATCTGCAGTCGCATTCTTCTCCTTTGAACCTTTTATTCCTCATAGCTTCTTTTTCGCAAGTGCAGGCGTAAGCCAAATCTTTTTTTATCAGGTCTTCGCCTAGTTGGTAGAACTTTTCCATGTAGTCTGAGGCGTATTCTAGCTTGTCCCATTTTACGCCTAGCCATGAGAAGTTTTCCAGCATTATCTTGTAAAACTCTTTCTTTACTAGTTTAGGGTTAGTATCTTCAAATCTTAATACGAATCTGCCATCATGTCTCTTAGCCAGTTCATAATTGACCAGTAATGCTTTCGCATGTCCTATATGAGGGTATTTTTCAGGCCCTGGCGGGAAGGCTGTTGTTATCTTAGTCCCAGGTTTGATATCTAAGAATGCGAATATGTCTTTTTCTTTAGTTTCTTTCTTTTCTAAAAGTTCTGGAGCGACGTTGTTAATCTCTTCCACTTGTTGCTGTAAGGCCATATTATTCACTTTTTCTACTATCTTCTGGGCTTTTGCAGCTAGTTCTGGGCCTTTGGCACTTGGCATTTCAGAAATTACTTTACCTATTACAGATCCAACATTAGCTTTTCCGTTGAACTTTACAGCGTTCTGCAAAGCATGCTTGTATATCAGATAGTCTAGCATGTTATTCTCTTAAGAATTTATTACGTATTTAAATTTTGTTAGTTCTTGTTTATTTTTATCTGCCTGAATTTCTTGTACAGCATCTTTGTAGTATCGAATCTTTCTTTTTTGTCGTAGGACTCGTCTGAGTACAGCCATATCCCGTTAGAATCATTGGCTAAGAACCCGTCAGCGTTTTTATAAGATACTTCTAGGAGTTGTGCGTATTCTTCAACTTCTGCTTCCAGGCTTTTGATTCCTTTCTCGTTTATCCTTTGGCTTCCTGTCACTATTCTTACCCATACTTGTTTTTTGCCTTTAACGGCTTGTTTGAAGCTTTTTATGCTCTTTTCTAGGCTGCTTGGGCTGGAGAAATAGTCTTCTAGGATTATTATGTCTGCGTTCTCCCAGTATTTTTGGCTTTTTTCAGGGCTCCAAAGCTTTGTTTTCTCATCATATCCTTCTTTCTTGTCTAGTGTTACTGCTACTTTCATGCCAGGGTTTATGTTTTTAACGTAGGCTATTCTTTGGTTGTGTAAGTCTGTGTTTCCGTCATCTGGCGCTTCTAGTTCTATTATTACCACATCTTCTTTGTCGCTTACTATTTTACATAGTTTTTTCGTGACTAATGTTAATGGGTCGTCTGATTTTATTTTATTGTAATATTTTTTGTCACCCTTGATTTTCAGGACTATCTTGTTAGGTTTTTGCATATAGTTGAATATCTCGTTTATCATCTCGTCGCCTTTTGATAACGGGTCTTCTTCTAAGAAGTTACCGTAGTATGGCGTGAATCCGTAAGTGTTAGAGTAAGATTTTTTCATCCATTCCGTAAGGCTGTAAGTGTAAACCGAGGTCCAGTTTTTTATGACCTTGCCTTCTATCGTTTTTGGGTCTTCCCCTTTCTTGACTATCTTGATGTTTAACGGCTCTTCTGGTTTGTAAGCTTCGAAGTCTATGCCTACTGTTTGTTCTGCTGGTTTCTGGGAGAATGCTTTTATTAGTGAAGTGTCGAACTGGTTGTAGAACAGGTAGTATCCTCCGAATATTATTGTGGCGATCGCTGTTCTTTTGGCGAAATTTTTTATCTTTCCCATTCTTAGCATTTCTCCATGTTGTTTAGCAATAGTCCTAGTTCTTTTTTTAGTTGTTTTTCTTTTTCTAAATCCCCTGAATTCTGGGCTTCGAATATTTCTTTTGCCATGTTTGCGATGTTGTCTTCGTATTTTTTTCTTTGGCTTTCTGTGAAGTCTTTAGCATAGCTTAGTTGTTTCTCGTCTCTTAATAGTTCTTCTTCTCTTTGTTTCATTGATTTGCTTCTTTTTGATAATTTGTTTGTGACATAATAATATGCTTCTCCCATTAAGCATCCTAATGGTTTGCCTAATAAGCATGCTCCTGTCCTGACTGCTGATTCTGCGATTATGTAATATGACACTATGTCTGTTACTGTTTTTGAGAATCCTCCCCATATGAGTGGGAATGATATGTATTTTGGCATTTCTCCGATTTCTGTCCAGCTGAACCTTATTTTTTGCATCATTTCGAAGCCTACGTCAAAGCCGTTTAGGTTTTGCCCTATGATATAAGCTCCTAGGCCTAGTCCTATTGCTGATGCTAGGGTGGCTACTTGTACGTCTAATGATCCGAATGTTTTTCTTTTCTTGTCTTTTAAGTCGTTTTGTTTCTGTACTGGTAAGTATCCTATGATTGGGTTGTAGTTGATTGCTAGGTTTTTTCCAAAGTCATAAATTCTTTTGACTAAGTCTTTTTTTGAATCGTCATTCGCTTTTTCTAGCTTGTGCTCTGAGTATACTTTCTGGTATAAGTCGTTTTGGAATTTCATCTTGTTAACACCCCATATAATGTTTTAACATTTTCAGATTTGGATACGTTCGGTCCTATTGGGAGTTTGTTGCTTAGTTTCTCGTCAAAGTCGTAAGGTGAGACTGTTACGGATTTTACATCATCTGGTGCTGTGTACATTCTTTTGTTTATCTTGCTTACAGGTAATAATTCTCCTTGGATGTTGCAGTTTGCAGCGATTAAAATATCTTGTCTTAATGGTTTTTTCTCTATGGCGGATAATACTACAGTATACATTGCAGGTAGTAAAGCATCATCTTCTTCTAAGACTTTTGAGAGGTCTACTGTTATGTCATATTTTGAAATGTCAAAATTATTACTTAGCATGACTGAAAGCCTTTCTTCAAGGTATTGTTTCTTGTCTTTCCACTTTTCAGGCATAAGAATCCTTAACTCAGATTTATTGCCTGAAGATATTTCTTTGGCTTCTGCAGAAACTTCTGTTACGTAGGATATGCCATTCTCTTCTTCTATCTGTTTTTTCAAGTCTGCGTTTTTATGTTCTATCATGTAACGGTCTGTCATATATCCTAATATTTTTACAATACCTACTGTTTTATCAGAGTTCATCTGTGACGTCTTGTAGTGCTCGTTCACTTTGACTTCTATGCTTTGTTCGATTATGCTTTTAGTGTTCTTTAATGATTTTATGACGTCTTCTTTTGTTACGTAAGGTTCTTTGTTTTGGTTGGATGAGTCTATCGCTGCGTCTACTAGTGATAAGTATCTTCTGCTTATTTCTATCTGGTTTTTGCTTTCTGCGAGTTTGCTTGATATTTCTAGTAACGTGTCTAATGATTCTTTTGTGAATGGCTTGCCGCCTTTTGCTTTCCTGTAATGTTCTAAGAAGATGTATAGTTTTCTTTCTGTTTTCTGGTTTCGTTCTATCTCATTTGTAACATAACAGCTTGCTCCTAATTGCAGCCTGTCCATTAATGGTTGTTCTATGTTTTTTGTCAAGTGAGGATTTGCTCCCATGTATATTATCGGGAATATGTCTATCGTGTGCTCTCCTTTGTTGCCTACGGATATTTCTCTTTCTTGTATTAGTTGTGACAGCCAGCTTTGCTCGTCAGCAGTAAGTTCTGGAAGTTGTTCTATTATCGCGATTTTTCCGTCGCTTGCCATCATGCCTGAGCCTCTAAGCCAGCTTTGTGGCGGCAGTTCAGCGTTTTCTTTGTATTCTCCTTCTAAGTTTGCCCTGCCGACTGATCCTACATATACTGGCGGTATGCTTTTTGCATTGGATAGCCATTCCGGCCTTTTGCTTTCTACCTTGCTTATCTTTTTGATGTAAGCGTTGATGACTTTGTTTCCTAATGCTACGGTTGTTATGTAAGCGATCCATTTGAAGTTCTCGTTGACCCACATCCCAATGTCTGCTAACGGGTCTACCCCTATTCCTAATCCCCAGCTGTACTTGGCTAGTTCTAATCCTATCCTCATGGCGTAGTATACTGGGAATGCTACTATGGTTCCTGTTATTGCTTTGTTCTTCCACTTGTCAACAGCTTTTTTCTTTCTTAATATGTTATCATAGTAAGTTGTTAGTTTGATTCCTTCGCCGCCTAGTAGTTTGATTATTTTTGGCCTGTCAGAGTCTAACGGGTCTCTTATTGATAGTACGTCAAATCCTCTTATTCCTACTTCTTGTGTTAGTTTCATATAAGACAGCATCAGTCTTCTTTGCACGAAGCTTTTACCGGATCCCATAGGCCCTTCTAAGTAGAACGTTGGCGGTGTTGGTAATTCTAGTCTTAGCTTGTCAGAAATCTTGTTATAGTTGATTTCTGCGTCCATCACTACTTTTTCTAAGTTTTTGAAAATGTGTTTTATAATCTTTTTCCGGTTGTATTTTTTTTGTTCTACTAATCCGTTTATGAGTCTGTGGTAGTCTCTTTCCCAGTCGTAGTCTGGGGAGTTTTCCATGTTTATCTCTGTTTTTTCTATCTCTGTCCTGAAACCGTTCTTTTTCAGATAATCAATTTCTAGTAATAATGTGAATAAGTCTGCGAATCTCATCTCTCTTTCCAGTTCTATCTGTGCGCCTAAGTAGTTGACCATCTTTCCGACGTGTATTTCTTTTTCCTTGCCGACTATTACACTAGTAGGGTCTTTTTCTACCAGCCATTCTACTGGTATCTGGGCGCTTATTTTCAACTGGTCATTCCAGAAATCATTATTTTTGGGGCTTATGAACTTGGTTACTTCTTCATCTTCTTTAAGGTACTCTTCTAAGCTTATTTTTAGACCTTCCTTTTTCATAAAATAAACCCCCAACGGTAAAGGGGATATTAACATCCTATTTAAAGGTTTTGCTAAATGCTAGTGAATTTTAATGGTTTTAGCACGTATTTGCCAAAAAACAGTTATTCTTGTCAGCTTTTTAGAAACTTTTTGTTAGTGACAAGCGTTCACCACTACGTGTAGTAACCAAAAACTTATATATTAAGACTGCCATATAAGTATTAAGGGGGTGGTTGAAGCAGACCAAGCAAATAATCTTGTGAGGGGATTATTAGTCGAGAACCTGGATAAGGTCCTTGTGTTTGCAATAATAACGGCGACTTTAAGCTTTTGCTTTTTATTGACAATATTAGATTAGGGCTAAAAAGACGGTGGCGACAAAAAATCTAGAGACTTCCTTAAAAAGTTTTTTATTTTTTTAAATTTTTGATTAAACAAAGTTTTTAAACTTCTGACTCTTAAAATACTCTATGGTTTACTCTTGGTTAATATATGCCATACTATCTGCTGTAACAGCTTCTTTAGTAGCTATCTTTGGCAAGATAGGATTACAAAGCATAGATACTAACACTGCTACTGCGGTAAGGGCTGTGATAATGGCAGTTTTTCTAATAATAGTAATAATCCTACAGGGAAAACTAGACCAAGTAAGTACTGTTTTTGCAAATCACAAAGCATTATTGTTTATAGTTATGAGTGGTGTTGCCGGAGCGTTATCATGGCTTTTCTATTTCTTAGCTATAAAATCTGGGAAAGTGTCTCAAGTAGTCCCTATAGATAGGATGAGTGTAATCTTCGCCTTAGTATTAGCCTTATTGTTCTTGGGGGAGAAAGTAAGCCTTAAAGTAGGAATAGGCGCTGCTTTGATGACAGCCGGAGCTATACTAGTAGCTTTAGGATAAGATTTTTAAAAAAATCAAACTAGCTTTTTTCTTTTAAGCATAACAACTGTAAACAAGGCAATAAGTGAAAGCAGGAACATTATCTTGAACAGTGTTCTAAATCCGAAAACCTGTGCTAATACTCCGCCAGTTGCTGCAGCAGCGCCAGCGGTTATCCAATTAGCAGACTCCCACATGCCCCACCCTGACACGAATTTTCCTTTTTCAAGATGTTTTGAGTATAAAGCATCCCATGCAGGAGCTCCTACAGCCGCGCCTAATCCTAATATTGCCTGGACTATGAACAGATGCCATGGTTTTGTAACCATCAAGTAACCGAGAAATCCTATACAGTTGAAAAAGAATCCTAAGATTATCAAGTTCTCGATGTTTTTCACTTTATCGCCTAAACGGCTTATTAACAAAGTTGTAAGGCCTGCGACTACTGCAAAAGCACCATAAGTAATGCCCGCAGTAAGAACATCACCGCCTATCTCTTCAGTAAAAACAGCATATATCGGTCCAAAAAGGCCTACAGCAAAAAGAATTATACTCCCGGACAAGAGAAGTAGTTTCAATTCACGTTTCATAACTTTTTAAAGAGCGTATTTTACTTATATAAGTTTTGAATTAATAATAAGATCTTGTTCCAAAAAATTTATAATAACAGTTTTCTTCCCTTGCTAAATTATGGAGGTGTTTTAAAAAATGAGTTGGGGATTAGAAAACAGGCTTTCTAGGATTATACAAAAAGATGGCAAGACTTTGATGTTTGCAGTAGATCATGGATATTTCTTAGGCGCGATAAAAGGATTAGAACAGCCGAAGGATATGTTGAGGAAATTAGCCCCTTATGCTGATGCTTTGATGCTCACAAGAGGTCTTCTTACTAATTGTGTCTCTTCAGATTATAAAAAGCCAATAATATTAAGGGCTGACGGCGGCCCAAGCATCGGTGCTGCGAAAGAAAAGATACACTCACTAGCAGATCATGAAGTAATGATAACTTTAGAAGATGCTTTGAAGTTGAACGCTTCAGCAGTTGCAATCTCGATATTTGTAGGGACTGAGTATGAGACTCAGACTATGAAGAACTTGTCTAAGATGGTTAGCGAGGCAGAAAAATACGGAATGCCAGTATTAGCAGTCACTGCAGTAGGATTAAGTTTGGATAATTTGAAAGAAGATCCGAAATATTTAGGCTTGGCTTGTCGCATGGCAGCTGAGCATGGAGCACATATTGTCAAGACTTATTATTGTACTAATGGCTTTGAAGAAGTAACCGGAGGATGCCCAGTTCCTGTAGTCATGGCTGGAGGCAAAAAAGTTGACGATGAGATAAAAGCTTTACAACAAGCATACAATGCTATCAGCAAAGGTGCTATTGGTGTGGACATGGGAAGGAATATTTTTCAGTCTAACAATTCTTTGAAGATGATCAAGGCTTTGAAAAAAATCATACATAAAGGAATTGCTCCTGAAGAGGCTTATTGGAAAATACCAGAAGGACCTTATACAAGATTAGATAAAAAATGAAAGTAGGAATGTATTACAACAACAAGGATGTTAGAGTTGAAGAGATGCCTATTCCTAAGATTAATAGTAAAGAATTATTGGTTAAAGTCATAGCTAGTGGCATCTGTGGCAGTGACGTCATGGAATGGTACAGGATTAAGAAAGCCCCTTTAGTTTTAGGTCATGAGATAACTGGAGAGATTGTAAAAGTTGGTAAGAAGGTTAAGAATTATAAGAAGGGTGACAGGGTTTTCGTCTCTCATCACGTCCCTTGCAACACCTGCAAATACTGCTTGGATGATAAGCATACTGCTTGTGAGACTTTACACACCACTAATTATTATCCTGGAGGCTTTGCAGAATACTTAAGAGTTCCTGAGATAAATGTTGACAGGGGAGTGTATAAGCTTCCTAATAGCATGTCTTATGAGGAAGGGACTTTTATAGAGCCTTTAGCATGTGTTTATCGTGGACAAAGAAAAGCAGGTTTGAAACACGGCGACACAGTATTAGTATTGGGCAGCGGAATCTCTGGATTGTTACATATTAGTTTAGCCAAGGCGTCAGGCGCTGGGAAGATAACAGCTACTGACATTAACGATTACAGGTTAATGAAAGCTTTGCAGTTAGGCGCAGACAAAGCGATAAATTCTAAAGATTATAAGCCGGAAAAATTTGACAAAGTTTTCTTATGTACAGGTGCTAAATCAGCGATAGAACAAGCATTACAATCAGTAGATAAAGGAGGGGTTTTAGAGTTTTTCGCACCAGCCAATCAAGGAATAGAAATAATCATACCAGTTAATGATTTTTGGAGAGATGAAGTTAAGGTTATGACTTCTTATGGTGCAGGACCAAAAGATTTAGAGACAGCGATAAGCTTGATAGAAAACAAAAGGGTTAATGTTAATGATATGATTTCTCACATGTTAAGCCTAGAGCATATAGCTGAAGGTTTTCGATTGGTTGCAGAGGCTAAAGAGTCAGTGAAAGTGATAATCTATCCGCATAAGTTTTATTAAACCATTTTAGGGATTATTCCTGTCCTTTCCAGCATGAACCATATTACTAACAAAGCAACTATCATCATCACGAAAGCTACGCTAGTAGTTACTTGTTCTTTGAACCACCATATTTTTAGTATTTTGTAGGCTAAGAATAATATCAGTACGTCTTTTATCAATCCTCTGACCATGATTCTAACTTTTAGATTTAGAGTTTAAATAGTTTACTTATTCTTAGGCTGTATTCTGAAAATCTTTTTTGTTGATGGTTGTTCTTTTTTGGGGGTCTTTTGTTGGTTATTTTTTCAGTGATTTCAAAGGTTTTGTAACAGTTTTTTGGCTGTTTCTGTTGTTTTTTTTATGC
>Ga0194111_10004013_pt1 | contig 17234 bp, 16 predicted proteins | sample TA2KigC300mmetaG_FD_146194 | JGI IMG/M metagenome (GOLD analysis project Ga0194111, IMG submission 146194) | Freshwater microbial communities from Lake Tanganyika, Tanzania - TA2015033 Kigoma Deep Cast 300m | ecosystem: Environmental > Aquatic > Freshwater > Lake | place: Tanzania: Lake... | reverse complement strand
TTGAATTTCTGGTGTCGATATCGAGGGTGAAACACCTCTTCCCATTCCGAACAGAGCAGTTAAGCCCCTCGGAGCCGATGGTACTGTGCTGGTGACGGCACGGGAGAGTAGGACGATGCCAGGATTTTATTGATAACCCCGGGTCTCGCAAGAGGCCCGGGGTTTCTTTTTCCCCTCGATGCTCATTGGGAACGTTGCGAGACCATCTGGCCATAGCTCGGCACCTGAGGTTATCTTCGTCATGGAGGCAATGAATGGAGGCGGCGTACTTCTCCATTTTGGGGTATTCTGCAGAAACTACTTGACATTAGCCTCGCAATGTGTTATATTGTTCCCACAGTGGGAGCAAGGAAGGATGGTGGTTTTTGGGAACATTTTAGGAGAGGTCTCTGCATTTGATTGTAGTCGGGACGACAATACTGACTGATTTTGTGAACAGGCACGGCGATGTACGAAGTCAGGTCTCAGCATGGTTGGGGGAGGTTAAAGCCGCAAACTGGCAAACACCTTCCGAATTGAAGGCTAGATTCTCGGCAGTGAGCTTTCTTCCAGGCAATCGTATAGTCTTCAATCTGAAAGGTAACAAATACAGACTCGAAGTGATCGTGAGCTTCAAGAATCAGACCGTGATGGTGAAGCGAATCGGCACTCATGCAGAGTATTCAAAATGGTAAATTGAGGCCTATGACTAATATCATAAAGATAATCAAGACACAAGCAGACTTGGACAAAGCACTGCTTGAAATCGGAAAACTCCTTGCTATTGATCCTGAGCCGGACTCAAAGGAGGGAGAGGCGCTGAAGATCCTGGCGCTTCTGGTTGAAGATTTCGAGAAGGGGGCTTCGCTACAATTGAAGCCCGATCCCATTGACGCCATCCTGTTCCGGATGGAGCAACAGAAGCTCTCGCAACGAGATCTCGTCCCCTTCATTGGCAGCCGGAGCAAAGTATCTGAGGTTCTGTCTAGAAAGCGGCAATTGACACTCTCGATGATTCGAGCACTACATAATGGTCTGGGCATTCCGGCTGACTCGCTGATTCGAGAGCAAGATCCCACACAGTCAATAGACTACTCGATAGAATGGGAACGGTTCCCAATCAAGGAGATGGATTCACGGGGCTGGCTCAAGCCATACCTGCGCTCTTCCAAAGATAGCATCGAGGCGCTAAAGAGGTTTTTCGACGAGCTCAAACCTATACCATTGGTCCAAGTTCTCTACAGAAGCTCGAATCACACTCGATCAGCCCGAAAGATGGATCAATACGCATTGACCGCTTGGACCGCCAGAGTGATCGCTCGGGCTGCGGCTGATCCACCAAAGAACGCATACGAGCCTGGGAGAATTGACAAGGATTTCATGGCTGCGGTCGTTCGACTCAGTGTGTTTGATGATGGTCCGGCCCTCGCGTGCCGCTACCTACGAGAGCAGGGAGTCTCGGTGGTAATCGAGAAGCATCTTCCGAATACTTACCTCGATGGCTCCGCGATCTTGATGAGCCGCGAGCGCCCGATCATTGCTCTCACGTTGCGATATAACCGCCTCGACAATTTCTGGTTCAGCCTTATGCACGAACTTGCCCATCTCCAGCTGCATCTTGGTTCCGAAATCGACCAGTTCTATGACGACTTGGACGTTGACTATCAAGGAAACCTGCGAGAGAATGAAGCGGACGTGTTGGCGAGCGATGTTCTCATTCCAGAGGAAGTGTGGAAGAAGAGCCCAGCGCGCAGACTGAAAATGCCTGATGCTGCGATCAGCCTTGCAAAGAATCTAGGCATTCATCCAGCGATAGTTGCCGGACGAATTCGCCACGAGGCAAAGGACTTCCGCATTCTGAATAATCTTGTTGGTCATAACCAAGTTCGGTATCTATTTGAGGGGAAGACATGAATCTGAAGTATAGTCACAACCATTATGTGCCTGTCCTCCGGTGGAAGGCCGCAGAGGTGGGTGCACTATCCAAGCTTTCAATCGAAGTGCGTGAAGGCATCACTCCACTTATGGAACTCTGTCCCACCGCGTTTATGCCGAAGAGGGCACGCGCAAAAGGTGGCACGAGAGCACTCGATCCTGAGGACATCGTTTCTACAAAGGTCGCTGAACTCGCTGTGGCTGTCGGTGCAAACCCCGTGTTTGTTGACCTTCAGCATCTCCCGAATTCTTTGATCTGTGCAAGTGGCAAACACATTTGGGATGCTATCCGCTAACAAGGTCTCACCTCTGGGCTGAATGTCGTTCCAGTGACAGGCTTCTTTCGAAAAGGGATGGGTTTTCAAACCGAAGTGGCGACTACGAATCTTGCTTTTGGGCGAGGTATTGCCGTGCGCCTGATCAAGGGTGACATAGATGGACGACCCTTCGCGAAAGAGCTCTTCGACCTTCTCAAGATCTTGAAGGTAGAACCTCCGCAGGTGGACTTGGTTCTTGACTGCAAGTCCATGGATGAATCGTCCACAGACCATGTGGTTTTGTTGGGTCGAATTCCCATGATCACCTCCTGGCGGACTCTAACTATCTTGGCCGGTGCGTTCCCAGTCGATCTATCATCCTTAAGAGCGAACGATACGTACGTTCTGCCGAGATACGAATGGGATGCCTGGAAGAGAACGATCAAGAGACTCGCAGCCCGCGAACAGAGATTGCCAACGTTCGGTGACTACACCATTCAACATGCCGTCTACCGAGAACCGGTGGAGTTTCCCCACGTCAGTGCTAGTATAAGGTATACTACTGAGGTCAGCTGGGTGATCATGCGTGGAGAATGGATAGGTAAGGCAACTGGGTCGGGATCAGCTCAATATCCTGCAGAAGCGCAGCTGCTGATCGAACGTCCCGAATACTGTGGTGAGAATTTCAGTTTCGGAGATGGGTTCATCGCCGCAAAAGCCCGTGACGGGTCAAGACCGGGAAATCCTATGCAATGGTTGCTTGCTGGGATCAATCATCACATTACGCTCACGGCAACAATGATTGAGAAAGGTCGATTACCCATCACTCGGGAAATCACTGCGATTCCAAGTGAAGCAAATGTTGCGAACCTAGCAACTCAATAAGAATCATGTAGGATTCTGATAGTACTTCGAGGTTAACAAACTCGAAAATCCTGTAATTGCAGGCGTCTTGTGCTGTACATAGTGAGATCCGAAGGCTGATGTGCGATAACACCATGATGCTGACTGGGCCATCAGTCTGCCAATTCGAGAGATCGTTCCAAGATCACAGGTGCTGTAGATCGCTGGTCCTGGCTACAATTTGCGTAGAGTGATCCTGATCGGTGAAGGCCGGTGAGGATTCTTTGTTTTGCCAGGGAATTCTTCTGTCCTGCCCGACTTGACATTCCTCCCCCAAATGAGCAGTTTGCTGCCGCCCCTTCCTCTCAACAACCTCGGCCATTCTTCAATCCCATCTCGTATCAACAATTACCCAAACGAAAGGTTTGAGCCATGATTATTTCCTCACGATCCTTCGCGTTGCTCGCCCTTGCAGTACTCTTCGTTGCGTGTTCCCAACGCGAAGAATCGTCCACATTGAAGACCTACTTCAAAACCGATGAGACTGGTGTACAGATGGGGGGCATCAAAATGATTCCCATTGTGACGCCAAAGGGGACGTTTCACGTGTGGACGAAACGGTTTGGGAACAATCCGCGCATCAAGCTTCTCCTGCTCCACGGCGGTCCGGGCGCGACGCACGAGTACTTCGAATGCTTCGAAAGCTTCTTACCGCCGGAAGGGATCGAATTCATCTATTATGACCAGCTCGGCTCCGCATACTCGGACCAGCCCAAAGACAAAGACCTCTGGACAACAGAACGATTCGTTGAGGAAGTGGAGCAGGTTCGGCAGGCCCTCGGTCTCAACAGGGAGAACTTCTATCTGCTGGGGCATTCCTGGGGTGGCATCCTCGCGATGGAGTACGCGCTGAAATACCAGCAGCACCTAAAGGGATTGATCATCTCCAACATGATGGCAAGTGCCCCGGAATATGATGCATACGCTGACGACGTCCTGGCGAAACAGATGGATCCCGCCGTCTTGAAACAGATCCGGGCGTTGGAAGCAAAAGGTGACTACAAGAATCCAAAATACATGGAGCTGCTGATTCCGAACTACTACATGGAGCACATCTGCCGCCTGAAGGAATGGCCTGATCCCGTGAACCGTGCGTTCGCTAGGATGAATGAAGAGGTCTACGTCCTGATGCAAGGGCCAAGCGAGTTTGGGCTCTCAGGGAGATTGGAGAAATGGGATCGGAAGGCGGATCTCAAGAACGTCTCGGTTCCTACTCTGGTTGTCGGGGCCAAGTACGACACCATGGATCCCGAACACATGAAATGGATGTCGACTCAGGTTCAGAACGGAAGCTATTTGTACTGCCAAAATGGAAGCCACATGGCCATGTGGGACGATCAGGAGGTGTACATGGCTGGGCTCATCAAGTTCCTGATCGAAGTCGGCGAAGGGAAGAAGGCGGTGACGTTCTGATAATGGGGAGATTCCCGAAATTTGGCAGACTCCCGAACCCCCCCCGTTTGTCCAGTTTAGATTTCGGGAGTCCGCAGCGAGGGAGATTCCCGAAATCTTCGTTTGAGACCAAGGGTAGATTTCGATCTCATCTCTTCTTCGCCACGAAAACTATCCAAGGCGCATAGAGCTGCCTGTCAGGGGGCAATACGTTAGACATTATGAGGTTGGCAAAGCCTCGGACAATCAAGCTGACTGCCTTGCGAAGTGCGGCTACGAGTTGAGGGCCGGTATCATCGACATTCCAAAAACTCATCCTTCCAACGTGCCGGAGTGAGAGCACATCAAGGTCGTGTTTCTCTGAGAAGTCTTGAAATGGGTCAAGCACCATCACCTTCAAATTGTGACGCCTCAGGTCGCTGTGATCGAACACGCGATGATAAACCCATTGGAGTTTCCGAAAATGTGGAAGCGCGACGACAATGAGTCCTCCAGACCTACAGAGTCTAAGATGGTGCTCCAGTATCTCCAGAGGATCGACGAAGTGTTCGATCAATCCATAACTCATTACGACATCAAAGGGCGACTCGGGAGCGAAGTCCCGCAGGTCTGTGTGAAAAAGGGTTGCTTCAATTTTGGCGACCTGGGCCATCGTTTGCTTATAGAGATACGCGGTCCTGGAGAAATCAACTCCGAATGGCACAAAGGGTATTCTCTTGAGCAAGAGTGCTGAAACGTAACCGGGACTGCAGCCAAGCTCGATCCACCGCTGATCCCTGTACGACCGACGAAACGGTTCGACCGCATCGAGCAAGTCTTTCAACGCTCCTTCGTCCTTCGCAGGGACAAGGCGCTTCTGTCTATCTTCCCAGTATGCAGCTGAGGTAAGCTCCGAATCCATAAATCACACTCCAAGTGCATAGCTATCTGCGGCTGACGAATCGCGATGGCTTGCGGATTCCTAGAGGTGTGCAGATTCCCGAAATCTTCATTTGAGACCAAGAATAGATTTCGGGAATCGACTAACGCTTCGCCTCAAACAGCGTCCAGGGCTGGCCTTTCATGTCTTTCAGGAACTTCTCCTGCCACTTGAATTCCGGATGCTTTTCAAAAAAGGGCAAGGCCATGAAATCTTCGCCGCACGGATGACCCATCCGTGCCCACAGTTTCATCTCCTTCGCAAGCGCTGCTGTTGTCGCTTTGGCTTGGACTGCCCCGGTCGGGAAGAATGGTGGCGAACTCCACTCCGGGGCCCCGCGTGGATCACGATCAACGTGGCCGCAGAGAACTGATCCATCGATCACGATCTTGTTCAGCTCGGTATTGAAGTGGTCTCCTTCGAATTGTTTTGCCAGCTCGATATTGATCTTTCCCTTGTTCTCCTTCATCAGTTGAGCCCAACGGATCTTCCTGCTGTTCGCGGAAACTGTACGGTCGTTGGGATTGAATGTCGTTTCTTCTTTGATCAGCTTCTCATCGATCGGGAAGTTTGAGCCTTCGTACATCCCATCGAAGGTTCGCCAGACGCGATGGTTTTTCAAGCCAAGTTCGAGCCGCGCGATTTCGTTCGTTTTCGTGTCGCCCACCAACCAGTCATTCGCGTACGCGCCATTGTTGTTCGTTGTCATAATCTCTATGAAGTCGTCGATTGAACTGCCGTACTGGGCTGCCTTCCGCGCGCGCATGAACTCCGGCGTGCCGCTCTCGTCAAATCCGTGGAACTGGGTGATCGTCGTCTCTGTATACAAGAGCCCGGCGTCGTTGATGGCGAAATCATCACCGCTGTGAATGAATCCGGGCATACAATCCATCAGTATGCGATGGCCGCTAACCGGGGAGATGTCTACAATCACGTTCCATCGCTGACCCACCATGTAGTCGCTCCAATTGTTGTGAGCAATAACGATCTTTCCGTCATCTGTGTAGCTTCCGGTTGCGATGAACGCGCTGCACCGACCGGGCGCTTGGTTCTTCATAGAGTCCTGCTTGACTTTGTTGGCGAGCCAGGGAAGGTAGTACGATGCGATCTCAATATTGGCGTTAAGTGCCGTGATGTCGAACTTGTCGTACTTATAGCCCTGAGTCACCAGACCTTCGACGATTCCTTCAATCTCCTGCTGGTATTCTTGCTCAAGCTTCGGCCAGAACACGCGCTCAGCAGCCTCGCGGAAGAAGGTCCACGGCTTCTGCGCCGATCCTTTTTCGAAGTAGAATGCAAACATTTGCAGGACCTCATCGATTTCGGAGGCGAGATGGTATCCATGCTGGAATCCGACCTGGCGAGGTGTGCCTTCAAGGTGGACATAGATCCAGCCATTTCTTTCTTGGCGATATGATTCCTTGAGCTTCGAATCACACGCAAACAGCGAGAGCGCCGCCGTAAGGAGCAACAACGCGAATGGAAGTCTCTTCATGATTCACCTCGTATGGAGTGTGCTGGGATGAGTCGGATGCAATATAGCCGAAGGGCTTCTGTGTTTCAACCTTTTCCAGAGGAAATTGCGCAAGCCACCAGGGAGATTCCCGAAATCCTCCTGTGAGACCAGAAGCAGATTTCGGGAATCCACCTATTCCGGAGCGGTTTGTTGTCCTTGCTCTCCTACACATCTTTCGGTATCTTAGCTGGGCAATGTCCAGGAGAAACCTCAAAGGTCTCGATCAGCAAGAGCTTCAATCGTTCGTCGAATCGATGGGCGAGAAGAAGTACCGGGCCGGCCAACTCTTCTCCTGGATGTACGGCAAAGGTGCCTCGTCCTTCGATGAGATGACGGATATCTCCAAGGAATTCCGTTCCCTTCTCAACCGTACTGCCGCGCTGCAAAACCTTGAACTCATCAGGAAAAACGTGTCCCCGACCGATGGAACGACCAAATTTCTCTACGGGCTCCACGACGGATTGCGCATTGAGAGTGTGCTCATACCCGCCGAGGAATCTGCCCGCCCCGGGGAGTCAGTCAAAGCGTGCGGGGATTCCCCGGCAGCGGACAGGCGGCTGAGTTTGTGTATCTCGACACAGGTCGGATGCCCTCTGGACTGCAAGTTCTGTGCGACTGGAACGATGGGGTTCTCACGCAATCTCACCGCCGGTGAAATCGTTGATCAGGTGATCCAGGCTCAGCGCTCTATTGGCCGTCGGATTACCAACCTGGTCTATATGGGCATGGGCGAGCCCATGCTGAATTATGAGAACGTGATGAAATCGGTAGAGATCATCACTGACGATCGATCCTTGAATATTGGCGCTCGGCGTGTCACCATCTCCACCGCTGGATATCCGAATAGGATCCGGCAGATGGCAGACGAGAACCGAAAGGTCAAGCTTGCACTGTCGCTCCATTCCCTGGACAACGAGGTGCGCACGAAGCTGATGCCGATTACAAAAAGACACAGCGTTGCCGAACTGCTGGAGGCGTTGGAGTACTACTACCGGAAAACACGCCAGCGTCCGACGTTTGAATACATCCTTTTTGATGAAATGAACGACTCCGAGGAAGACATCCGGCGGCTCGTCAAGGCGTCGAAGCGAATCCCATGCAAGGTGAACATCATCCCATTTCATTCCATCGCCTTCACAGGGTCCACGGGACTCGCGGCGACTCTGAAAGCGGCACCCCGCGAACAGATGGAAGCCTTTGCAAGTGCATTGCGCAGGGCGAATATCACGGTGATGGTCCGCAGCAGTGCTGGGCTGGACATCGAGGCGGCGTGCGGCCAGCTTGCAGTTCTGGAGGCCCAGGCGGACGCTAACCAGAACGCTGCTGAAGCATCCGAACACAGAGGCCCCAGAAGGCGTCGTCCGGTTGTCGCTGCGAGATGATGATATGAACATGACCTAGAAAGCAAGGAACCTCGGCATGCGTATTATTCTCTTTGGCCCCCCCGGTTCCGGAAAAGGCACTCAGGCAAAGCTCCTCAAGGGGAGATACTGTATTCCGCACATTTCGACAGGAGATCTCCTGCGCGAGGCAGTAGTGAAGGAGACTCCACTCGGCATCAGAGCAAAAGGATACCTCGATAGCGGTAACCTCGTACCTGACGATGTCATGATCGGATTGATACGCGAAGTGATCACGTCAGGTCCTGCACAGCACGGGTTCATTCTCGATGGATTCCCCCGAACGATTCCTCAGGCCGAAGCCCTTGATCGATTGTTCGGAGAGCTCGGGATCGAGCTTGACGGTGTGATCAGCCTCCGGGTTGAACACGACGAGGTGATCCGTCGACTGAGCGATCGCCGCATGTGCCGGTCGTGCGGTCGTATCTTCAATCCTGCGCAGCTGCAAAGAAACGATGTCTCGAAGTGCCCGCAATGTGGCGGTGAGCTCTTTCAGCGCTCCGACGACACACCCGAGACGGCACGCAGGCGTCTCGAGATCTATCTCCGGGACACAAAGCCTCTCAAGGAGTTTTACCGTCAGTCCAATCGGTTTCTACAGATCGATGGCATGCGTGAAATCTCAGGAGTTCACGAAGAAATCGTCTCCATTCTTCAAAAAGGAAGGGCGAAGAACCCGACCTCACCATAGGGAATCGTCGCGTGCCAGAGCCATTCCGCGCCAAGCCCTCTCCCGATCGCTTGCCATACGTAATCGCTCATCGTGGCATTTCAGGCAAAGCGCCTGAGAACACGCTCGCTGCATTTGCACGGGCATGTGAAACGCCCGGGATCGACATGATCGAGCTCGATGTTCGGCTCTCAAAGGACGAAGAGGTGATTGTCCTGCATGATCGGACGTTGCAGCGAACCTCCGCGGGCAACGGTGCGGCGCGAGGGTATGCGGTCGCAGAGATCAAGGAATTCGACGCTGGTTCATGGTTCCATCCATCATTTGCAGAAGAGCGGATTCCGACGCTGCGGGATGCGCTGAACTTCGTGGACGGTCGGCGCTGGGTGAATATTGAGCTCAAATCAGACTTCTTTCATCGGGAACAGCCGCTGCTCCTGGAGCGAAAGGTCCTAGAAGTTGTAGATACGACAGGGATGAGTCACTCGGTTCTCTTTTCCTCGTTTGATCATGGGATGGTCGCCAATGTCAGACGGATGCGCGCAGATGCGGTTACCGGCGTTATCTATAACATCTACCGGGATTTCGGTCGTCTCCCGTCGAAGCTCGCAGGGCGCGTCGGCGCGTCGGTCTTTGTCTGTGCCAGGCGTGAGCTGACGGTGGCCATGGTGCGTGATGCGCGTCAACACGGCATCGCGGTCTACGTCTACACCCTCAATTCAACGTCCAACGTCAACAAAATGATGGAGTTAAGTATAGATGGAATCCTGTCGGATAATGCTGATGATATCGTCAGACATCTTGGGAGGATACGGCAATAGATTTCAAACTTGGTAATCTGGTGTGAATTGCTCATATTAGCGGAAGAAGAACTGACTGCTCAATCACGTGAAAGGTCGTAGCCATGAAGAGTGTCGTCAGAATGTTGATCATCGTTGCTGGATTTCTGGTGAGTGTGTGGTCCGCTGCGCTTACCCAGGATGACCTCGGTGCACAGCTTTCAAAGGTTGCGGGACAGAATGCGGTGAACTATGTTACGCCTCTGCTTTCCGGACTTGGGGCGGATCTCAACAGCGGCTTCTATCACTCAGCGGATCTGCATGACATCCTGGGTTTTGACATCGGAGTGAAACTGGGCGCAACGTGGATGAAGGATGAAGATAAGGTCTTTGATTTTGTTCTGCCCGACCAGATTGTGTATAGCGGAGTCACGCTTCGTGCAGGGACCGACTATGACAAGATCGTCTCAGGCTCTCCGACGGCAGTCGGTGAGAAAAGCGGCAAGGACGTGAAGGTGAAATCGACGTCTGCGTTTGGGCCGTTACGCGGACAAACCATTTTCACGACGCCGCAAGGGTTCAACCTGAAGGCGGCGCCGCTTGTCATGCCCCAGGCAGCGATCGGTCTACCGCTCGGTATCGAAGTCATCGGACGATTCATTCCCACCGTTACGCTTCCAGAGGACGCCGGCAAAGTAAACTATTTCGGGTTTGGCATCAGGCATGATTTGGACCAATACATCCCGATGTTTCCGATTGACGTCGCCGTCCATTTCATGACGCAGAAGCTCTCACTCTCTGACAAGACCGATAAAAAGGTCCTCTCCGCGAGCGGCACAGCCTATGGTATCGAGGTGAGCAAAGCGTTTGCGCTGCTGACCCTCTACGGCGGTTACCAGATCGAGAAATCGTCGTGGGACATTGAACCCTACAGTTACTCCGATCCGTCGACCGGGACATCAGTCCGGTTAGATGGCTTTTCCGTCGAAGGGAAGAACAAGTCTCGCTTCCACGCAGGTGTGCGCTTGCTGTTGCTCTTCATCAACATTCACGCGGATTACTCGTTTGCCACTCAACCGGTCGTGGCAGCCGGCGTCGGTATCTCTTTGCGGTGACCGAAAAGTATCTGTTGCAGGGCGAAAGTCCGTTTCTTATATTTTTCCCGTCCCGGGCTTTCATGGGACGGGATTTTTTTTCTCTGCAGGGTTACCCATCATGGCTCGACCTTGTCTCTTCGCCGCGCTCTTCCTCATTCTCCTCTTCCAGGGATGTGATGTCAGCGACAGGCCGTTGGTCGATGCTGCTGACCTTTTCGAGCGGGCCGTCGGACTCTATCAGGAGAAATCATACCAACAGGCGGAGTCCCTTTTCGTACAAGCGCTTCCGACGTTCGAGGACGTAGGACAGGCCTACACGGTTGTCGAGATTCACCGATATCTTGGGGAGATCTATTCAGCGGCAGGGCGGTTCCACAGCGCGCTGAAGGAATTCATGGTAGCTCAGGATCTTGCGCGAAGGAGCAATGACTTTCGCACCGAGATGATGCTTCACCGCTCCGTTGGGAACTCGTATACTGCTCTGTGCAGCTACCAGGATGCGCTGATTTCATACGCGGCTGCCCACAGGTTGAGCACGGCCTTCAACGATCGGGAGACGATGGCAGATTTGGAGATGAGGATGGGGCACGCTGCATTCTTTGCCGGAAAACTCGATGATGCTTTCCGCTACTACCAATCTGCTCTTGGGTCCTACCAGGCGGATGGGGGCATTCGCGCGGCGGAGGCGCTGCGCGGGATGGGAAGAGTCCGCTTTCGACAGCATGTGTATGATGAAGCGCTGAGTTACTTATCCCAGGGGAGAACCGCTCTCGAGAACAGGGATGAACCTGTGCTCGATGCTCAGTTGCGCATGGATATCGGCGGTGTCTACAAAGGGCAAGGGAACTTCAACGAAGCGTTGCAGTGGTTCCGCGATGCAGCAAACAGCCTTCGCACCAGGAGGGTAGGTCGGGAATACGAGGTGTTGCTCTTGTTCAACATTGGTGTGATCTATTTCGAGAACGGCCGGTTCCCTGACGCCAGGAATTACTTCAGCGAGGCAGCAGGAGTTGCCCGTTCACTCGGGGACGGCATTGCAGAGGGGTATCTTGAGCTTTGCCTCGCGCGCTGCGACGAGCAGACGCTTCCAGCGAGCCGACGAATCCAGGGAACGGAACAGCTTGCCCAGACCTACCAGGGCATCGGTCAAAAATTTGAGGCAAGCGGTCATCACACCGGTGAGGCATATGCCTGTGCAACGGTCGCCCGGCTGTACGAGTCGATCGGGAACCTCAACAAGGCTCGTGAGTATTACCAGAAAGCGGTCGGCCTTGAAGAGGAGACGCTTGGGGACTACTTGCAACCCGAATTCCACAGCGCGTATCAGTCGCATCTGAAGGTCGACGAAGAATGGATGAACCGGTCTGCCCAGCTTGCCAGCGTGTTGCTGCAGATACGGGGCAAGGAAGAGGCTCTGACCGTTCTCGAACGGTATTCGTCCAAAGGGCTTTTTGAGCTCCTGCAGAAGGTCAATCTCACGGTTCGCCACCCGGACATCAAGGAACAAGTCATTAGGGCTCGTTCGCGGCTGCAGGAGTTGCGGATGCAGCAAATTGAGCTTTCGAGCCTTCTCGCGATCCGCCGCTTCACCGATAATGTACAGGTAGCAGCCCGCCTTCGTGCAGAGATCGAAAGCGCAAGGGAAGAAATCACCGGCCTCTCTGATCGAATCATACGTCTCTATCCGAACTATGAGCCGCTGTTGCGTGTCAGCGCGGTCAATTTGTCGGAAATTCGATCGAGCATCCCACAGGGCACAGTGGTGATCCGCTTTCTTGCCGCAGGCGATCGGTTGCACATCTTTGCCCTCACACGCACGAAGTTTGAGGTCAAGAGCGCGATTGTCACGCGGGACAAACTGTTCGCGCTCGTGGACGAGTACAAGAAGCTGCTGCATGATCCCAGCGTTTACACAGGCACCGGCGGCGAAGCGAGCGTGCCGCCGATGACCCGTTTTGCGACGCTCTCCACGCAGTTGTACGACTACCTGCTGCGTCCCGTCGACGCGCTGCTGGAGCGGAACCTCGTCATTATCATGAGCCCTGAGTTTGAGAATTTTCCCTTCCATGCCATTGAACGGCAAGATCGGAGCGGTACCGTTCAGTACCTCGTGGAAATTACGAGTGTCGACTATCTGCCGACGCTCTCGTCGCTGCGGTTCAAAACGGCAGCTGCTCCGCGGTTGAGCCAGGTGGCTGCTCTTGGCGATCCCACAGGGAAGAACTGGTCGATCGACTATGAGCTTCGAGATATTCGAAGCTTCTTTAAGGAGGCAACCGTCCTGATCTCCGTGGACGCTACGTGGGACAATTTGAAAGAGACCAAAGCAGATGTGCTTCAGTTGTCAACGGAATTTGTCATGGGCGAAGGCACGTCGCTGCTGGGGATGATCGCGTTCGCCAAGCCGCAAACACCGGAAGAAGTCGTCAAGATTCCTTTTGAGAAACTGGCAGATCTTCAAGCCCCTTCTCTTGTCATTCTTTCCAATCAGTACGGGCAGGGATTCGGGCTCACGTCCTCGCATGCTATGGTGCTCCACATCAACGGCACCTCCGATGTGTTCCTGAACGCGTGGTTTTCCGACCGAAAAGCTGCAAAGTTCTTCAGCGAGTTCTTCTATACACACCTGGCGAACGGTCTGGCACCAGGTGACGCCTACCGGCAAGCGCTTCTTAATCTCATTCGAACGAGGGATGTCAATCATCCCCACTCATGGGGGCAGTTCTTCCATTTCGGGGTAGGATGAGGTGGTGAGGCTCCGCGCAACCTAGAATCGTGCGCGCAGCTCAATCGAAAGGGAATACATCGTGACGTACTGGCCGGCGCGAGCGCTCAGCTCTTGGTTCGTCACGTCGACTGTGGCGAAGAACAGCATATGTGTGCCGAGGCTCCGCTGCCAGCCGACGCCAGCCGTTTGCGCTTTGAGATAGAAGACCTCCTTCCCGCTCAAGCCCGCGCTGGATTGAATAGCCCGCTCATCTGCGGCAAATCCGAAGCCTCCTCTGAGCATAAAGAAGTTGTCGACGTCTCCTTGGTACCACCGCACCATCGTCGTTGTCGAAATCGACAATCCGCCATCGTCGGGTGTCAAATAATGCCTGAGGGAAATCCAGATGCTCTCGTAGTACAAACCTAGGGATCCGGTATAGATCGTGACGAATTGTGAAGGATTGAAGGAGAGATGTCGCAATCCCAGAGATGCTTCGAGTGACAATGGGAGCTTGCTGTAGAGTTCTGCCCCGATCCGATGTTTGGGGAAAAGGGTGCTCGATGAGTATCCGTAGTTGAGATACGTGTAGATGCCCGATGTGATGGCTGGATACAATTCCAGTTCGGGTTGAAAACCCTCCATGCCGAAGCGTCTTGAGTAGTTGAACCTCGCGAAGGCGATCCCAAGTGGTGTCCGTCGGCTCAGCTGAGCATGGCCATAATGCATTGGTCCGTAGACTTCAGAAAACCGATCCGTGGCATACCGAAAACCCACGCCGTTTCCCAGTGAACTGCGTTTGATCTGCTGGCGCAACGTGGCTGCACCAGGATGCGACGGGTTGATGTCTTCCAGCTGGGCCAGGAGCGTTAGCGCTTCCGTGTCGCGGCCAAGACTGTTCAGCGCTTGCGCTTTCTTGTGGAGGAAATTCTCTTCGGTGGGATACGCACGGATTCCTTGACTTGCCACTTCCACAGCCCGGTCGAACTTGTGGTCCCACAACTCGACGTCGAGCAGCGCGCTCAATGCATCCTTGTTTGTCGGAGACGCGCTCAAGACCTTCGATAGTTCGGCTCGGGCCTCACCGTAGTTACCGTCCCACGCGTAGGTTCTGGCGAGCAACGTCCTCACGTCAAAGTAGGAGGGATATTTTGCGAGGATTGTCGTGCAAAGGGAGCGGGCCTCGTCGCGCTGACCGGCAAATGCTCTCTGTCGCGCGAGAGCGAACAGGTCGTCAGGAGAAAGCTTGAGGGTATCGATTTGGGCGAGGCTCAGGTTGAACGTAACAACGAGGGTAAGAGCGATGCGGGTTCTGCGTCTTTGTGCAACTGTGTGGAGCATCCAGCGTACGTTCGTCATGAGGCCAGAAGAAGGGCGCGAGGGCTGGGAACGAATGGACATAGAATGGGCGAAGCCAGATCTCTTGATTGGTCGTTCGGCATGGTCGACCGTGCAAAATTGGTCAATTATGGGCTCAAAGTCAAACGAAACAGAAGATCCCGATGAAGGGCCGCACTAGACGTTTCACGGCAACCCTCATCGGGATCTCTTCACATCGCTGTCCGACGCTTAGCGGATCCTCAGCTTGACTGACCCCAGGCCAGATTCGATCTTGATTGTCAGCCCGTTGGCACTTTCCCTGAACTTCTCTGTCTCGTACACGCTCTTTTTCACGCGGATGAAGTCATCGTCAACATCCAAGGTCGAAAACCAGCTTTCATCAGAAATGAGCCGCACCGGCATGTCTCGGGGAACGTAGACAGTCACTGCGCCGAGGCCGACTTCGATCTCGGCGGTGGCGGCACGCAGGAGCTTTCCTCCGAAGTCGAGCTTGTAAGAACCGACGCCGCCGCGGAACTTCAGCGTGCGGAAATTCAGATTCGAAAGTCCCGAGGCGGAGAACTTGCTGACACCGGACTCAATGACGACCTCATCACACGGGACAGCATTTACCTCGTCACAGCGGAGGTCGGCAGAGCTGGCACCCGACGAGATCTTCAACCGCTTGATCTTCAATCCGCTCAAATCAAACTCGCCCTCGCCTGCCCCTAGGGACACCTTGAGTTCGATCGGTACTGCGTCGGTGAACTTTGTTGTAAGATGTCGGTCATCGTGGTCGAGTTTGCGTCCTCGGAATTCCTCTTTGGAAATCCACGACTGATCTTGCTTTCTCGTCTTCTTGGAATCTGTGAGCTCGATATCGAGATCACCCCGGCCATTCGAAACATCATACCACATGTCAAGCTGCTGCTTCTCGTCTTTGTCCCTCCAGTATTCGGTTACAACAATCTTGTCTCGATCCCCCTTTCCAATGGCTACCGTCCCAAACGATACCTCCAATGAGACTCTCAGTTCTTTTTCCGTTGTGCGCGTAACCTCGCGTCGGGTAACCTCCTGGCTGAGGGCAACAGCTGTTATCGCTGTGGCCAGAAGGAAAACGGTGCCGGTGGCGTAGGTTCTGGATGATGCGGTAGCTGGCATGGTTCTCCCCACTTGATGGGCTCCACGTTCTATTACGATCGGGAAGACATCGGAGTTGCAGGAAGAGAGAGCTAGTAATGACGCAGCTTATCCCGTAGGTACTTGTTCAACATTTCACGGGCGCGGAAGATGTGGGCTTTGACAGTCCCCAACGGGAGTCTAAGCATTGCGGCGATTTCCTGGTACTCTTTCTCCTCTACATGCCGTAAGTGTATGACCTGTCGATACTTCGCAGGTAGGGAATTGATTGCGTCTTCCAGGAGTCTTTTCCGCTGGCGGTCGATGAGCTCTTGGTCCGGCTCGTAGGTGGAATCGGGCAGCTCGTAGGTGAAGTCGCTTTCCTTTGACTCGACAGGCTTGTCGATGGAGAAGGTCTGCAGTTTCTTGCGGCGGATATAATCGATACAGTTGTTTGTAGCGATTTTGTACAGCCAGGTGGAGAAGGCGTATTCGTCGTTGAAGCTGGAGAGCGAAGTGAACGCCTTGATGAATGCTTCCTGCGTCAGATCTTCGACTTCATCCTTGTCCCTGATCATCCGATAGATCAGGTTGTAGATGGCCTCGTAGTACTTGAGCCGGAGCTTTCTGTACGCCTTCTGATCACCAGCAAGTGCCCGTTTGATCAGCAAGGCATCTTCCCCGCGCGATTCAGTTCGTCTTTGCTCCGCTTTGTCGAGGGCTCTAACAGAGGGGACCACTTCTCGGGTGATACGTTTCTTCTTTGACTTCTGCATGCTCACGTCACCTGCAGGCGAGACGGTTCTCGTTAGGAAGTGGCGCACTCTCACATCAGCGAACCGATCATCGAGTGCTCTCTTCGTCGGAGCGCACCAAAAACGTACTGAAAAAAACGCAGAGCTGCAACCACACAGAACCACATTGTTTGCATCAGTGAGTGAATTTGATTACTTTTTGCAGGTGACACAACCAGTACATCTCTACCGCTATGTTCATCACGTTCGAAGGCCTTGATTTCTCCGGCAAGTCGACGCAAGTTGAGCTGTTCACCGATCGGCTGACACGGGAGCAGCACAAGCTTTTGGTCTTGCGAGATCCTGGAGGGACCGCGATAGGGGAGAAGATCCGTTCGATTCTGTTAGACAAGCGGTCACTTGGGATGGCCGATATGACGGAGTTGTTTCTCTTCTCGGCGAGCCGCTCGCAGTTAGTATGTGAGGTGATCCGGCCGGCCTTGGAGC
>Ga0194111_10003997_pt1 | contig 17271 bp, 16 predicted proteins | sample TA2KigC300mmetaG_FD_146194 | JGI IMG/M metagenome (GOLD analysis project Ga0194111, IMG submission 146194) | Freshwater microbial communities from Lake Tanganyika, Tanzania - TA2015033 Kigoma Deep Cast 300m | ecosystem: Environmental > Aquatic > Freshwater > Lake | place: Tanzania: Lake... | reverse complement strand
ATGATCTGTTCCGCCGTGTGCTTCTGTCTGCCCATTGTCGCCTCCTTTGACCCAAAATACAAATTCTCTCTATTTGTTTTTGGATCACTTTGAAGGGGCTAGGTCATTTGGTAGAAGCCACTTGAGACAGAAACTCTGCCTCTCGTCGTCCAAGCTCAGTGATATTCTTTTGCACGAAACTACCCTCCAGAAGGTCAGTATGGTGCAGAAGAATATCACAATTTTGTGGAAGAGTCAAAGGGGCACCAACGGAAAAAACTGACTGAGCTGGGGATCCTGTCAAATGAAAAACAAAACTCAGGACCGCGATTTGACTTCGACTTTTTGACGAACGCTCTGCTATCTTGATCATAGCCTGTGTGTCCCACCGAGCCACATTGGCGCAAACCGATTAGAGTTTGGCCGCGCGAAGCATTGGCCCAAGGCCAACCTGCCCCTACTCCTACGCCAAGAAAGGCAAGAACCAGCCCCATTTTCGCGCAGTTGCCTTTGAGCCCGAACTGCAGTAGCTTTGTAGTGCAGAATTTGCCCATTGTTACCGTGGAAACACCATAGGCATCATCTACCAAGTCCCGATTCCCACCAAAGGAGGTCCTTTTGATCGGAGCGACCATATCGCACTATAAGATCCTCGAGAAAATGGGGCGAAAGTGGAATGCGCGTTGTCTACAAGGCTCATAACGAAAAGCTCAATCGCGTCATAGCCCTCAAGTTCGAAAATTCGGCGCGAACGATTCTTATGAGGGGCTGGAATTTTGAGAATCCCGACGCCGTTTGTCGCCATCTGGAGCTACTCGCATGATCGGCACAACTGTGTCGCACTACAAGATCCTCGAGAAGTTGGGAGAAGGAGGTATGGGCGTTGTCTACAAGGCGCATGATGAAAAGCTGGACCGCATTGTGGCCCTTAAGTTCCTCCCTCAACAAATCACCGTCAGGGAAGAGGACAAAGCCCGCTTCCTGCAAGAGGCCAAGGCAATCTCTGCCCTGAATCATCCGAATATCGCTACCATCTACGATATCGATGAGGCAGACGGCCAGAGATTCCTGGTACTAGAGTACATCCCTGGCGGGACACTCAAGTCGAAACTGAAGAATCTCAAGTCGGAAGACAAAGAGTTCTCTCTGAGTGAAGCGGTTGAGTACGGGATACAGGCTGCTGAAGCCTTGGCACACGCGCACCGGCATCAGATCATCCATCGTGACGTCAAGACAGACAACCTGATGCTTACGGAGGAAGGGAAAGTGAAGTTGACTGACTTCGGACTCGCGAAGCTCCGTGGAAGTGTGCAGGTTACAAAGACGGGCACGACGGTTGGGACGGCAGCGTACATGTCCCCCGAGCAAATACGCGCCGAGGAAATTGACCAGCGGTCGGATATCTTCTCGGTCGGTGTCGTGTTGTATGAGCTCGTGACCTCGCGGTTGCCGTTTCGAGGCGAGTTTGAGACTGCCCTAACTTATTCGATTCTGAACGAAGAGCCTGCGCCGATGAAGTTGCTGAGGAGGCATACTCCATCACGACTTCAAGAGATCATTGATCGCTGCCTGGAGAAGGACAAGACTAAACGATATCAGACCGCGGACGAAGTTGTGGATGCTTTGCGGGGGATGCACAGGGACATTTCCTCGCCGCTCAAAGTGGAGAAGAAGACAAAGAAACCTGCTCTGATAGTTGCTGTCAGTGTTGTCGCCATAGCCATCATTGCTCTCGCGTACTTCTTCGTCTTCCACGAAGAAGAGCCCGCTTCCAGACTGAAGATGATAGCGGTCCTTCCCTTTGAGAACCTCGGTCCCGCCGAGGACGAATCCTTTGCCGACGGGCTTACGGAGGAGATTGCCTCGCGGCTCGCTTCGGTGAGCAGACTTGGAGTGATCTCAAGGACCAGCTCCATTCAATACAAGAAGACCTCAAAGACACTCCCGGTGGTCGCGAAAGAACTTGGCGTAGAGTATATTCTCGAGGGAACCATTCGCTGGGTGAAGACAGGAGGCACCCAGAGGATCCGGATCACTCCGCAGCTGATCAAGGTCTCAGGTGACGTCCACCTCTGGGCGGACAATATCGATCGGACACTCGATGACATCTTCGCCGTTCAGACGGAAATCGCGACGCGGATTGTGAAATCTCTCGATATCGCACTGGGTGAAAATGAGAGACAAGTCATTAGAGCCGTTCCAACGAAGAACCTCGAGGCCTATCAGGCGTACCTGCGAGGTCTTTCCTTTTCCCGCAGCTACGAGCGCCAAGACGTCGAGACGGCGATAGAGATGTTGCACCGTGCAGTGGAACTCGATTCGGTGTTTGCGCAGGCCTATGCGCGACTCTCCTTGACTCATTTGCTGTACTACTGGTTGGGTTACGAGCGTGCAAAAGAACGCCTCGCCGTGGCCAAGGAATTCCTCGATAAGGCGTTCGCGCTCCAACGTGACTTGCCAGAAGCGTACTTCGCACTTGGATTCTATTATTATGCTGGGTTCCGGGACTATGATCAGGCGCTCAAGGCATATGAAGTCGCTCAGAAGGGACTTCCGAACAACAGCGTGCTTCTTAGTCGTATCGCTGCCATCTGGAGGCGCCAAGCGAAATTCGAGGCGGCAGCGGAGCAGTTCAAGAAAGCCTTTGAACTCGATCCACAGGCCGCGGACCTTTCTTGGCAGATCGGCCTTACACTTGAGGCACTTGGCAGGTATGCCAATGCCGAAGCGTATTATGATCGTTCCATCGCTCTTCTACCTGATCAGGGCGCGGCGTACGAGAACAAGGCGTGGATGTACGTAACTTGGCTTGGCGATACCACGAAATGCCGAAGTGAACTGGAGCGGATGCCAACACAGTACCGATCCTTGGGAGGTCTGATTTCGCTAGACATCTATGAGCGCAACTATCAGTCGGCACTGGACCGCTTGGCGCATACACCTGTGAGCACGTTTGAAAGGGCTGTATCGGTCGTTCCAGTCGCCCAGGTGAGAGGATTCGTGTACATGTTGATGAACGACCCGGGGCGTTCCCGTGAGTCATTTGATTCTGCCCGGGTTTTCCTGGAATCCGAAACGAAGAAAAGACCCGATGACTGGCGGCTTCACAGCTCTCTGGGGATTGTCTACGCTGGTCTCGGACAGCGGGAGTCTGCTGTAGGGGAGGCGGAGCTTGCGGTCCAGCAGCTCCCGCTCTCTCTGGATGCCTTTTTTGGCGTGTATCCTCTCATATCCTTGGCGCAGGTGTATATCATGGTTGGGAAGTACGACGCCGCCCTTGATAAACTGGAATTCCTCTTGTCGCTTCATGCTCCGAAGTACATCACCGCGCCCATTCTTCGGCTCGATCCGATGTATGACCCTATCAGGAACAATCCGAGATTTCAGGCGTTGCTGACAAAAACACAATGATTGTTGTGACCAAGAAACACAAAGAGGCAATCCCGTATGCTCGGAATTGCCTCTTCTTCGTTACAACGGCAGGGATGGATTACTGTCAAGCGCGGATGCACGGTACCTGCGGAAAACGCTTCAGTCAATTACCCAATTTCCCAATTCCACACTTCCACAATTTTTCGTAGCCCTAACGGGATTCGAACCCGTATTTTGGCCTTGAGAGGGCCACGTCCTAAACCCTTAGACGATAGGGCCAGAATCAATGCAAAATGTAAAATGAAAAATTGGGAAAATGAAAACCTATCGGTTTGATCTCCCCAATTTACATTTTCACATTTTCCGTTTTCCCCACTTCACTCGCTGCCCCGCTAGGGCTCTGCGCCCGAGGCGCATCAGCGCGGGGTTTGCTGCCCGGCCAGGAGTCGAACCTGGAGTCTTCTGATCCAGAGTCAGACGTGTTGCCAGTTACACCACCGGGCAATGCATGATTCACCTGAGAGAATCTCTGAAGCGCATCAGCCTCTTGAGCCAGAGGCTCATCAGCTTATGGCTGAGGCTGAGAACCTAGACTCTTTTGATCCAGAGTCAGACGTGTTGCCAATTACACCACGGGGCAATCACTTCAAGAAGAATTTAACAAAAAGAAGTTCTTCTTCCAATCGGAATCTCCAACGTTCGCTGCGCTCAGTTGCTACAGCGTGTCTCGTCGCTTGTGCTCCTACGAGAATTCCTCAAAGCTGAGTCGGAAGCGACATCACGCTCCAATTCTTCAATTTCTTCAATCGTCCCTCCTCTGTGCTGCGACCGCCGTTTACCGTGCTACCTTGACATTCGAGCCATTTTTCGATATACTTGTTTAGAATTTCTGAGTATTTCTCCAGCTTCTGAGGGGCAGTTCCCTCGGTGCTCTTTGAATCTGATCCCATCGAATACCGACATTAAGAGCGCAGCACTAATTGATTCCGAGCCTTGAGTCCCCTGAGAATCGACGTTATATCCTGCCACCAGCCGCATACTGAGGTCGGGCGTATCTTGTGCCCTTCTATTCCCATTTCCCCCAACAGATCCCCTATTGTGAATTCGGGCCAAATTTCGCCCTGGGTGTTGTTGCCCCACACGCCTGAAGACCGAAAGGGAATCTGGAGATGGCTAAGGTGGAAGCGGCAGATGCGCTTTTCCCGCCGGAATCGTGAGGCCGTAATTCGATGATTACAAAATACGGTTACGATGTCTTTTTCACGATTGCCGTAGTCTGCCTGATCGGAGCACTTCTCGCCCTTTTCCTTGTTGAGCCAAAGATTCCTAAATTTGCTCTTGTCTCCGTTTCTGTTCTCTTCCTTGCGTTTGCCGCAAATTTCTTTCGCGATCCGAATCGAACGACGCCTTCAGGGGCTCATCTTGTTATGGCACCCGCCGATGGAAAGGTCATCTGTGTGCGGTCTGCAGAAGAGAACGAGTTTCTAAAATCACCTGCGACGCAAATAAGCATCTTTATGTCGCCACTCAATGTTCACGTGAATCGCAATCCCATTTCTGGCACTGTCAGGCACACGCGCTACGTGAAAGGGAAGTATTTTGCCGCTTTCGAGGACAAGGCCTCGGAAAAGAACGAGCAGATGATCGTCGGCATAGAGAACTCGCACGGCAGGATCCTCTTCAAGCAGATCGCAGGTTTTATCGCTCGCAGAATTGTCTGCACCCTCAGACCGGGGGATGAAGTCAGGGCGGGCGATAGATTTGGCATGATCAAATTTGGATCGAGGGTCGACGTTTTTGTCCCGGCGGACGCGACAGTTCGCACCCGCGTCGGCGACCACGCTGTGGCGGGCGAGACAGTGCTGGCGGAGCTTAAATAATCTTCGATATGACGACGGACTATGAAGATTACACGCGCTGTTGTACCTAGTTTGTTTACCATACTGAATGTGTTCTGCGGTTTTCTGTCGATCCTGAACGCCAACCAGTCGAGGATCGAGCTTGCTGCGTGGTTCATTATCCTTGCTGCCATCTTTGACACGTTTGACGGGATCATGGCGCGCATCACTCGCTCGTCGAGCCAGTTTGGCGTGGAGCTCGATTCCCTTGCCGACGTGGTCTCCTTCGGCGCCGCGCCCTCGTTCCTGGTCTACCAGGCGCACCTCTCAGCGCTGGCGAACCTCGGTGTGATCATCAGCGCGATGCCGCTCGTGTTCGGGGCCATTCGCTTGGCACGGTTCAACGTTCAGCTTGTGGGCTTCGAGAAGGATTACTACAAAGGGCTGCCGATACCGGTAGCGGCGATCACCATCTGTGCGTTCCTCCTTCAGTACAACACGGAGCAATATGGGTTGCGGGGTTGGGCTCAAGAAGGCCTCGCCGTGCTCGTCGTTTGTCTCTCCTTGCTTATGGTAAGCCGGGTGCGGTATGACACTCTGCCCAAGCTGACCAGGCGCGGCCTGCGCGCTCATCCGCTTCGAGCAATTGTAGTCTCGACCGCCGTAGTGGTGATTCTGGTATCGAAAGGGCAATATTTCTTCTTGGTCATGGTCTTCTTCATCAGCTTTGGCATTCTTCGTTCGTTCTACGAATGGCTACGCGCGACGGTCAGACACGTGGAGAAGGAAACTGACGAGGAGAGCGAGGTTTCGAGCATCGACGTCTAACGAACAAGGGAGATTCCAGTTGTTTCACTCGAAAATCTTGGTCACATTACGCAAGTCGATCTTGGATCCTCAGGGGAAGGCTGTCGAGCATGGAGTCCACTCGCTCGGCTACACCAAGGTCAAGAACGTGCGCATCGGGAAATATGTCGAGTTGAACGTTGATGCTCCCACGGAGCAGGAAGCGGAGCGCATTACCAAGGAGGTCAGCGAGAAGCTTCTGACCAATCCCGTGATGGAGGATTTCACGTTTACAGTCGAGAAAATCAGTAGTTGATCGGTTTTCGTCGGAGAAGCACCCGCCAATGGCGGAAATTGGTGAATGCTGATCTACCAATTACCAGATTAACCAACTCGCCAGCATGAAGCTTAAATTCGGTGTCGTTGTTTTTCCCGGTTCCAACTGCGACCACGATGCGCATTATGTTGCGGAGACCATCCTGGGTCAGGAGGCGAGACTGATCTGGCACAAGGAATCATCGCTGGGTGATCTGGATGTGGTGATTCTGCCGGGCGGATTCTCGTACGGTGACTATCTGCGCTGTGGGGCCCTCGCGCGGTTCTCGCCGATCATGAAAGACGTGGTTCGCTTCGCCAACAACGGCGGGGTTGTCCTGGGAATCTGCAACGGATTTCAGATATTGGTGGAAGCGGGGCTGCTGCCGGGCGTTTTGCTCCGGAACAGTTCGTTGAAGTTTGCCTGCAAGTATGTGTACCTCCGGGTAGAGAACGCGGAGACTCGTTTCACGTCTCAATGCAGGCAAGGAGATGTGCTGGAGATTCCGATCGCGCATGGCGATGGCAACTACTTCAACGACCAGGACACTCTGAAACGCCTCGAGGATCGGCAGCAGATCGTCTTTCGATACTGTGAGAGGGATGGTCGGGTCACCGAGGCCTCAAATCCGAACGGGTCGCTTTCGAACATCGCCGGCGTCATGAACGAGTCGGGGAATGTTATGGGCATGATGCCTCATCCCGAGCGCGCATGCGATCCAGTTCTTGGGCACACGGACGGACGGAAAGTCTTTGATTCGCTTGTTGAGAATTTTGTTCTTGCCTGAACGAAAGAGTTGAAAGGTGTCGCTCACAAATCTTCTGAAAGGTAGGGTGGGAGTATGAATCTCGGAGCGCCAGAGATATTATTGATCCTTGCAGTCGTGCTCATCTTCTTCGGTGCCCGGAAGATCCCGGAGCTCGCACAAGGCCTGGGGAAAGGATTGCGCGAATTCCGCAAGGCGGCGCGGGATATTCAGGAGGACATCGAAAAAGACGTCAAGCAGATTGAGGACGACAAGAAGGAAAAGCCGCAGTAGCTACTTCCCGGTATCGAGCATACCGGTTGTGCCTCTTCTGCCACATGCATGAGACGTCGGTCGCCCCCTCACGTCGCGCTGCGATCCCTCCACTTCTCATCCATGCTGAGGATCAGTGGATGGGAAATACCGCTGTACCAGCATGAGGACATTTGATTCCATCTCGTCTGATCTGAGCGCCGGAAAGACTTCGTGCGAACAGATCACGCAAGAGTATTTGCGCGCCGTCGAGGGTGGCAAGGAGCTGAATGCCTTCCTTGCGGTGTTTCGCGAATCGGCGCTCGAGCAGGCGCAAACGGTCGACAGAAGACTGACCGCGGGCACCGCGGGTCCGCTCGCCGGCACCGTTGTGGCGATCAAAGACGTGATCTGCGTGAGGGATGAAGCAGTAACATGCGGCTCGAAAATCCTTCAAGACTTCCGTTCTCTGTACGACGCCACTGTCGTGAGCCGTCTGAAACAAGCCGATGCCGTCATCATCGGCAAGACGAATATGGATGAGTTCGCGATGGGTTCCTCAACGGAGAACTCGGCGTTCGGACGTGTGAAACTGCCTCTGGACCAATCGCGGGTCCCCGGTGGATCAAGCGGCGGTTCCGCTGTCGCTGTCGCAGCCGGTATGGCCACGGCATCGCTCGGTTCGGATACGGGGGGATCTATTCGACAACCCGCTGCCTTCACGGGCATCGTCGGGTTGAAGCCGACATATGGACGCGTGTCGCGATACGGTCTGGTGGCGTTTGCATCATCGTTTGATACCATCGGTCCTTTTGCGCTCACAGTGAAGGATGCAGCGCGGGTTTTGCATGTGATCGCGGGGTACGATGAACGTGATTCAACATCGGCTGCGGTTCCGGTGCCTGAGTATGCAGGATCTCTGGACAAAGAAGTCAGAGGAGTGCGGGTTGGTATCCCGCGCGAGTATTTTGAGGAGGGACTCAATGAGGAGATCCGTGCCGCCCTTGAGAGGAAGATCGATTTGCTCCGTGCCGGCGGTGTGGAGGTGAAAGAGGTGAGCCTGCCCTACACGGAGTACGCGATCGCGACGTACTATATCCTCGTAACGGCTGAAGCTTCATCGAACCTGGCGCGGTACGACGGTGCCCGCTACGGATATCGGGCACGAAGAACCGGTGACTTGCTCGAGATGTACACGAAGTCCCGAAGTGAAGGATTCGGGCCGGAAGTCAAGCGTCGGATTATGCTGGGTACGTATGTGCTCTCGGCCGGATACTACGATGCCTATTACAGGAAGGGCCAGAAGGTACGCCGACTCATTCAGGAGGATTTCATCAGGGTGTTTCAGGAAGTCGATTGTCTTGTCACTCCGACTTCGCCAACAACGGCCTTCAAGGCGGGCGAGAAGGTAGATGATCCGCTCCAGATGTATCTTTCCGACATCTATACCACATCTGCGAATTTGGCCGGAATTCCGGGAATCAGCATTCCCTGCGGGCGCGACCGGCAGGGGCTTCCCATCGGATTGCAGATTCTGGGAAAGCATTTCGGCGAGCCCATGATCCTCAGGGTTGCTGATTTTCTGGAAACGGCTGGTTAACTTGGACAGAGTTCTGCCTGTGAGACGGAGTTATTTCGTTGGTCCATTCACGCTGCTTGAAACATCTAACTCTTTTTGGAGAGGGACATGTCGGTGAAAGCCACCAGCAAGAATGGCACAAGAATTCATTTGAATCCACAATTGGCTCTTTTGTTTCCACTCGCCCGAACAGATGGAAATGGTGTGTCAGAGACCAAGGCTCTTTGGTTGACGGAACGATTGAGGAATCAACTTGAGAGAAAAGAGAAATCGGAATATGGTACTTTCAAGGATAGCCTCCGCGCGCCGGTCCATAGGTGGTTCAAGTACCCAGCCGGGTATTCATACAAGTTTGTCGAAGCCAAGATGAAGATGGCTGGGATCACTGCCAGGCACTGGGTTTTCGATCCTTTCGTTGGTAGCGGCACGACACTGGTGGAAGCAAAACGGCATAATGTCAACTCAATTGGCATCGAGGCCCATCCATTCGTTGCATGGGTCGCGAAAGTAAAGACCAATTGGAATATTGACCCCGAAGAAATAGTCTCAGCATACAATACTATCATTCAGAGGGCCCGAGATCTAGCAAACCTAGGTGACACCTTGACGCGAGAAATCCCGGAGCTAGTTCACAAGTGCTATTCAAACCGGAACCTCGTCGCACTTACTGCGATACGAGATGCGATCAAGGAGTGCGTCCGACGTCCCGATGTTGCCGATTTCCTTAACATGGCACTGACTGATACTCTGCGCAACGCTTCCAAGGCCGCAACGGGATGGCCGTATGTTTCGCCCAGCAGAATACACGCGAAGGTGGAAGAAAGAGAAGCTTTTCCCGAGTTCCGCGTTCAGGTAGACAGGATGCTTGACGATATTCAGTTCATGCGTATGCATTATGGAATGAATCACGCCAAGTGTAACGTACTAGAGGGGGATGCGAGGGAAAACCACAACGAGGTTCGCCGTGGAACTGTTGACCTAGCGCTGACCTCGCCGCCTTACCTAAACAACTATGACTATGCAGACCGAACAAGATTGGAGACATACTTCTTCGGATGGTATAGATCTTGGGGAGAAATCACAGAGAGGGTCCGCGATCGGCTGATGATGAGCGCGACAACGCAAGTTCGTCGAGCCGCTTTCGAGGACTATTCCAGACTAAGGCATACTATGGCAGAGCTTGACAAGAAGCTGCTGTTTGAATTGCAGGAGAAAGTTCAACTCATGGGTGAACGCAGAAAAGAAAAAGGTGGCAAGAAAAGTTATGATTGTATGGTTGCAGGTTACTTCAGCGACATGGTCCAAGTTTTCAAGAATGTGTACGATTCGCTGAAAACAGGTGCATGCTTTGTACTGGTTTTGGGTGACTCGGCGCCATATGGTGTCCACATACCGACAGATCTCTATCTAGCCAGGATCGGCAAGGCAATAGGATTCTCGAAGTCGAGTCTGGAGGTGCTCCGAACACGCGGGGACAAATGGCATAACAATCCACAGAGACACAAAGTGAAGCTAAGAGAAGCCATTCTGACATTGACAAAATAGGATTCGACAATGACTGTAAAGAACGCGGCAAGCGCGCTGGGAGAGGCAATTGGCAAGCTCATTGAGGATGAACTTGAACGATTGATCTATCCGATTTGTAGTAAGCGAGGTTATGTCTATGACCGGGGCGGAGAGAGACCTGCCAGAAGACGTGGCATCAAATTGTCAATGGTCAACAAATCGGGCAACAGGTACCAGTTGGACGGCGTGATTGAAACAACGAAGGGTGAGCCGATCGTTCTTGTCGAGTCTAAATACCTTCGTTACAAGAAGCACAATCGAGACAAGGGAAGCTGGACATGTGCCGCACATTATAGCCTGAGAAAGAGTCATCCGACGATACGGAAAAGCATCGCAGTCCTTTCCGGGAATTGGTCCGCGCCCTCCAAAGCGTTCATCAGAAGCTTTGGGATCGAGTTGTATGAAGTGCCTTTTGAGGAGATGTGTCAAGTGCTGCGAAAGTACAACGTAGTTTTCGATTGGGATGAAAAGGATAATCAGACGCCGAAGCGTTCACTGGAACGGTTCAACAAGCTGAGTTCAAAACAGAGGGACCTGATCGCTCAAGAGCTGCTTCAGAGAATTCAATACAGCTTGACAAGAAGTATCGAGGAAACCCTACTGAGCGGTGAAGACTGGGCAAAACGCGTCAGAGAGATTGAGGTGATGCTCAAGACAGATAGGAACGAGTATTTCACGTACACATTCCGATCTATAAAGGACGTACTCAAATTTCTGGTCGAGCTCCAAGTTGATTTACCAGATCTGCGAGGAAAACTAGTATGAGCATACTTGTCGACAAGAATACGCGGCTCGTCGTTCAGGGGATCACAGGCGGGGAAGGAACGTTTCACACGAAGCAGATGATTGAGTACGGAACGAATGTGGTTGCTGGTGTAACACCGGGAAAAGGCGGCACGATGTATCAGGGCAACGAACGGGATCAGTTCGCCAGGCCGGTTCCGGTGTACAACACCGTCGCCGATGCTGTCCAACATGAAAAGGCAAACGCGTCGGTGATCTTCGTTCCGGCTGCGTTCGCAGCAGACGCAATCATGGAAGCAGCCGATTCCGGTGTCAAGCTTGTCGTGACCATCACGGAGGGAATCCCGGCGTCTGACCTCGTCAGGGTGTACGAGTATCTCAGGCTCAGAGGAGTGCGGATGGTCGGACCGAACTGTCCCGGTGTCATCACTCCGGGCCAGTGCAAGGTGGGGATCATGCCCGGTTTCATCCACAAACCCGGCCGGGTCGGTGTGGTGTCCCGCAGCGGAACATTAACCTACGAGGCCGTCTGGCAGCTCACCGAGCGGGGAATCGGTCAGTCGACGTGCATCGGCATCGGGGGAGATCCTGTGATCGGTACACGCTTCGTCGACGCCGTGAAGCTGTTCAATGAAGATCCGGAAACCGATGGGATCATTCTAATCGGCGAGATTGGTGGAACGGACGAGGAGGAGGCGGCGGAATACATCAAGAGACACGTGAAGAAGCCTGTCGCGGGATTCGTAGCGGGACAGACGGCTCCTCCGGGAAGGCGGATGGGCCACGCAGGCGCGATCATCTCCGGGGGCAAAGGAACTGCAGCCGAAAAGATCGAAGCGTTCCGCCAGGCGGGGATTCACGTTGTCGAAAGCCCGGCATTGATCGGCGAGACAATGCAGCGAGTCCTGAAGTCAATCAAACGCAGCTCGCGAACAACGAAGAAAGCCAAAGTATCGAGAAGTGGTTCGAGAGCCGCTCGAGGCTCGAAACGGTCTGTTCGTGCCCGGGGAGGAAGAGGGGTGAAGGCGCGCAGGCCGTCACGAAAACGGCAATAGAAAACCGGCACGGTATTGCCACGTATACACATCAAGGGGAGACCCCCATGTGGGAAGAAAAACGTATCGGTGTCGTCCGTGAAGTGACCAACGCGTCTCTTACGGTCATGCTCGATGAAAACATCACATCTCTGTCAAAGAAGATCGGGAAGAAGGTCTATTTCATCGGCCAGATCGGCACCTATGTGCTCATTCCCGTAGGTCAAATGCTGGTTCTCGGGATGGTTTCAGAGCTCAAGAAAGGTGATTTCCACGAGCAAGGGACGATTGTACAGCGATTTCTGATGACCATCATCCCTATCGGGACGCTCAAGAAGGGGAGATTCGAAAGCGGCGTCTCGGTCCTTCCGACAGCCGACGTACCGGTGTACCTTCTGGAAGACAAAGACCTAAAGGCGGCGTTTGCAACGTTTCAGAAATTCAACTTCTCCATAGGGCAGCTCTCGCTGTTCGAGACCGAGCGCGCCCATCTCGACCCGAATCGGTTCTTTGGCAAGCACGTTGCAGTTCTCGGCTCGAGCGGCGCGGGGAAGTCCTGCACGGTCGCGTCGCTGCTCCAGAAGGTCGTTGAACTTCCGGATACAAACGTTGTCATCCTCGATGTCCACAATGAATACAGGAATGCCTTTCCCGAAGGGTGCCAACATTTTGATATCGCCGCGCTGGAACTTCCGTACTGGCTTATGAACTTCGACGAGATGGTCGAGATGTTCGTCGATCCGCGGGATGAGAATGCGACCACGATCATCTCCACTCTTCAAGATCTCGTGTTTGCATCGAAGAAAGCCGCCAATCCGCGGCTCGCCAACATTATCACCGTTGATTCGCCGGTATATTTCGACTTGAACGAAGTCCGGGCGAGGATGCAGTTCTTCGACACGGAGAAGATAACCGGTCTTCCGGGCGGGGGGAAAGAGGGACCGCACTTTGGAAAGTTCACGCGGTTCCTGGTGAGACTGACCAGCATGATCAATGACCCGCGATATGCCTTCATGTTCAAGCCGCGGGTCTGTATCGACTCCGAGTCCGCCAAAGGACTGCTGACAATGGTCTTCGGACTCGACGGGAAGTCGAAAATCACCATCATGGATATGAGCGGTATTCCCTTCGACATCGTCAATACCATCGTCGGGTTGATTGCGAGAATTGCGTTTGACTTCAACTTCTGGAACCCGCATCGGCGCGACCTCCCCATACTGCTCGTGTTCGAAGAAGCGCATAATTATCTCTCCGTCAGTTCGAAAGGATCCACATCGGCACGCTTGACCGTCGAGCGGATCGCGAAGGAGGGCCGTAAGTACGGCGTCAGCTGCATGATCGTCAGCCAGCGGCCGTCGGAGATTTCAGAGACGATCCTCTCCCAGTGCAACAACTTCCTGATTCTGCGGCTCCTGAACCCTATGGATCAATCGTATATGCGGCGACTGGTGCCGGAGACCTTCACCGGCCTTGACACGGTGATCCCGACGCTCCGACAAGGGGAGGCCATCATCGTCGGGGATTCAGCACCGATGCCCATGCGCGTGCAAATTGACCTTCCCAATCCACCCCCAGCCAGCGCGGACATCTTCTTCTTCGACAAATGGAAGAAGAAGGGGGCCGAGACCAATGCCAGCGACGTCCTGGAACGGTGGTGGAATCAATTGAAGACGTGACCGGGTGGCGAGAGATCAGGAGGTAGAACTCAAAACTCTAAACCTGATATACACAGGCACAAACTAACGAAACAATGGCCCTGGAACGAACTCTCGCGATTCTCAAACCTGATTGCATAGAAAAGAACCTCCAGGGGGAGGTCCTCTCTCGATTGCAGAAGGCAGGCTTCAAGGTTCTGAGCATGAAGCAGGTTCGGTTGACGAAGGAGACTGCTGCCGCATTCTACGCCGTGCATAAAGCTCGCCCCTTCTACGGAGCGCTCGTCGAGTACATGACCAGCGGGCCATGCATTCCCGTCGCCCTGGAAAAGGAGAATGCCGTTGCGGATTTCCGCGCCCTGATCGGCGCGACCGATCCGAAGGAGGCCGCGGAGGGCACCATCCGGAAACTCTTTGCGGAGAATAAAGAGAGAAACATCGTCCATGGCTCCGATTCTCCGGAAAACGGGAGGATTGAAGTCACCTTCTTCTTTTCCGAGAGCGAGCTCGTTTCCTAAGCTATCCACCCCTTATTCATCACTCGGCGATCCGAAACCGGCAATCTGCCCATGGCCCTTTCCAAATGGAAGAAACTCAGTGAGAAGGAGCTGTTCAAGAATCCCTGGTGGATCTATCGCCACGATACGTTCGAGCTGCCGAACGGCGAGGTTGGCGACTACTTCTACGTCCACACCAACGGCTCGAGCCTCGTCATTCCGGTGCTCGACAACGGCAAGATCGTCATGGTGACACAGTATCGATACCTCTGCGATGAGCAAAGTCTGGAGTTCCCGTGCGGAGGGGTAAAGGCCGGCGGTGACTATCTCTCGACAGCCGTCCGTGAGCTGGCAGAAGAGGCAGGGTATCGATCCCGGGATCTGCGACAGGTCGGCGTGTTTAACCCCTTCAACGGCGTTACGAACGAGATGTGCCGCGTATACGTGGCTCGCGAGCTGCAAAAAGTCACCCCTCAGCCCGACGTCACGGAGGAATTCGAGCGATCCCACCTCACGCCATCAGAAATCGACGACGGGATCAGGTCAGGAAAGATATGGGATGGAATGTCGATCGCCGCGTGGGCGATTGCGAAGCCGACGCTCCTCTAGCTCATCAACCGCACGCTGCGTACGGCGTTTTTCTCATCCAAGATCTGATAAAGGCAAACGCGTGAAACAGAAGGCGGCAACTATTGTTCTTCTTCCGCTCATCTGCGGCGCACTCAATGCGCAGGTCAAGACTGGAGCCGATCTTCTTTTCGAGAAGTATTTTCATCTGATCGAAGGGAAGAGCGTCGGACTGGTCACAAATCATTCCGGTCTTCTCTCGAATGGAAAGCATCTTGCTGACGCGCTTTTCGAGGACAAGCGCGTCAAGCTCGGTGCTCTCTTTGGGCCGGAGCACGGCATTCGGGGCGATGCGCCGGATGGGAGGAGCATTACGCACGGCGCCGACGCGAAAACCGGCGTTACCGTGTACTCACTCTATGGTTCGGTGAACAAGCCGACAGAGGAGATGCTCACGGGTATCGACGTATTGATCTACGATATCCAGGATGTCGGGGTGCGATTCTACACATATACCAGCACGCTGTCGTACACAATGGAGGCCGCCGCGGAAGGGAAGATCCCTTACATCGTGCTGGATCGCCCGAATCCGATCAGAGGCCTATGGGTCGAAGGATTCGTTCGTGAGGACTCGCTGAGATCGTTCGTTGGTCTGCACCCGGTGCCGATCGCATATGGAATGACGGTCGGTGAGTTGGCAACGATGTTCAACGACGAAGGGTGGCTCAAGGACGGCGTCAGAGCGTCGCTGACCGTGATCGAGATGGATGGGTGGCGACGCACGATGTGGTACGATCAAACCGGGGTACGGTGGGTGAAACCGTCTCCGAATATGCCCACACTGAAAACGGCGGTGGTTTATCCTGGAACGTGTTTGATTGAAGGGACCAACCTCTCCGAGGGCCGGGGGACGGACCGCCCGTTCGAGTACCTCGGTGCGCCGTTTGTCGACGGCAAGAAATGGGCGGATGCGTTGAACGCCCAGGGACTGAGTGGCGTGAGGTTCGAGCCGGTGGAATTCACGCCGCAAAGTATCCCGAACGTCACGTCCCGCCCGAAGCACGAGGGAAAGCCATGCGGCGGCATCTTTGTGAGGGTGACCGACCGGGATACTTATGAGCCGGTGAAGGTTGGCGTGTACATACTCACAACTGCAAAGAAGCTTTTTGCGGACAGTCTGAGATGGAGAGAGCGGAGCATCGATCGTCTCTCGGGTACGCCGACGCTGCGCATGTCGATTGATGCGGGCGTTACCCCCGAGAGGATCGTATCAATGTGGGAGGGTGAGGTGGGGAGGTTCAAGAAAATCCGGCAGAAGTACCTGCTGTATTGATGCTGTAATTTCAGCTTTGAGCCTGTCTAGGGCTTCGATATTCGGGTTCAGACCTCGTAATTCTTCCGACCTACTCCGTTGTTATCCCCCAACCGTAGCGCATCTTCTCTGTAACCGTTACCGGCAGTCTACCGTGGAATGGTATCTTGCCGAACAGCGCTTCGGCCGCCGTCTCTTGTAAGGCCTTCGCGTTGTCGTAGGCACAGATGTACGCCGGCACGTCCGGCACGGACGAGCCGATGTAGGGATTGCCGAAGGAGATCAACACGATGTTCGGATTCGCTTCGACCAGCCGGTTCACAAAAGCAGTATGTGCAGTAGAAAGCTCAACGGTACCGCTGTTCAAGACAATCTTGATGTATGCAGCAACAACGACGAGGTCGGCGTTCTTGGCAAGCGCGAGCGCTTGATCGACTTCGCTCGTCGTCATGGCATCACTCAGCCGAAAGTCCGCAGCGGCCGGGGACAGCTTCCGAACTTCATCAGGGAACGACACGAGTCCTCGTGAGACCATCGAGTTCCCCTCTTTATTGCTCATCGTCAGGACAAGCACCTTCTTCGTTGAGGGCACCGGAACAAGGCTACCCTCGTTCTTCGTCAGCGTCAGGCATTGGGCGGCGACCGCCTTTGCCGCCCGGTAGTTCTGCTCTGTCCCGACTCGCTCGCCGATCCTCATGATATCTACCTCCCGCTTCTTGTGGAGGCCAACCTGAGTCTTCGCCCGCAGGATCCTTCTCACGGATTCTTCGATTCGCTTTTCGGAGAGCTCTCCTCGTTCAACAGCGTGCTTGACGGCCTGTATCCCTTTTTCGAGATCGCCAGGAAAGAGGATGACGTCACAGCCTGCCTGCAAAGCCTTCACGGTGCCGACATCGAAGGGGTTAGCGCGTCGTGATCCCGCCCATCACCATGGCATCTGTGAAAATGATTCCGTCGAAGGAGAGCCGCTTTCGCAGCAGATTGGTCATGGCATTCGATGAGAGAGTCGCAGGCACAGTGTCTGCATCG
>Ga0194111_10003980_pt1 | contig 17309 bp, 13 predicted proteins | sample TA2KigC300mmetaG_FD_146194 | JGI IMG/M metagenome (GOLD analysis project Ga0194111, IMG submission 146194) | Freshwater microbial communities from Lake Tanganyika, Tanzania - TA2015033 Kigoma Deep Cast 300m | ecosystem: Environmental > Aquatic > Freshwater > Lake | place: Tanzania: Lake... | reverse complement strand
GGTCCGGTTCAATTACGTTCACGATTGTCTGCACAAGTGACACCGGGGTATAGAACTCGCCTGCGTCGTGCGCTTTTTCGGCCGCGAACTTCATCAGGAAGTACTCATAGATCTTTCCAAAGACATCCCCATTCGTCGTGTTTAAAGCCGAGTCATAGAAGATCCGCAGAAGCCCTCTGAGGACGTCGGGCTCCAGCTTTGTGTATTCCTTCGGGAGGTTGCCTCTCAGGATGCGGTAATCCGCCTCAATATCCTCCATTGCCTTGTTGACCGCCGCACCGGGGTCCTTGTCGGCAGGGAGAGATACGAGATAGTCATACCGTGCTTCGTCCCGCAGATAGATGGCTGTCCTTTTCGCAAAGTCATCCTTCGTCAGCGCCCGCGGCACTCCCTGACGCCTCGGAAGCCTGGGTTCAATTTCCGCTTTTGTCTTGAGGAACCGATTGAAGGCATGCCGCAGGAATATCAGTCCCATCACGGGCATAAAGTACTCGTTAGAGCCAAGTCCGGAATTTGCCCGGAGCTGGTCGGCGGCGTCCCAGAGTCTGCGTTCAAGGGCTTCGATGTTTTCCATACGGTCTGTTGAAATCACCTATTTTTAGGCTGTTTTCGACATGTCCAAGGCTTGGACACGATTCCAAAACGTGTCCAAATAACTAGCCCTTTTGGACGTATAACCTCGAACGTGTCCATGGTCAGGACAGATCACTTTGTGAGCAGAGAGTAGAGTTTCTTGTTCAAATACAGCTTTTCCTTGCCGACCTTCTGACTTTTCATGATCCCGGCTTTCTCCAGCGCTTTCAGATACTCCGCAGCGGTCTTTCGCTCAGCAAGACCGGCGTCGACAAGAAACTTGCCTTTTGTGTATGGCTGCCGGAAGATCAACTCAATCAGTTCTTTCGAGTAGACCTTCCCAGGAAGCTCCTTTTTTGCCGCCTCAAGAGTTTCCTGCAGCATAGCGCGGATGTTCAGAATACGTCGGGCGGTCAGGTGTGCTGTCGATTCCACAGCATCAAGCATGAAAAGAATCCATGCCTCCCAGGAGCCATTTTCAGTGACCTCGCGCAGCAGGCGATAGTATTTCGGTTTTTCATCGATGATATGCTTGCTCAAATAGAGCACGGGCAGATCGAGGAGGCCCTGCTTGACCAGATACAGGATATTCAGGATTCTGCCGGTTCGGCCATTCCCATCGAAGAACGGATGAATCGCCTCAAACTGGTAGTGAACCAAAGCGAGTTTCACCAGCGGGTCGATAGCATCTTCGGCGTGAATGAATTCCTCTAGCTCCCTCAGTTTCTTCCTGATCACTTCCTCTCCGTCCGGCGGAGTGAAAAGAACCCTCCCCGTTTGCCGATCCATCACGGTCGTTCCGGGCATATTCCGAATCCCCGCGTCATTCTGTTTGATCGTTTGCACGACTTTGATGAAAAGATTGGTCGTCAACAGGGACTTTTTCTTGAGCGCCTCGTAGCCCGTCCAGAGGGCTTCCCTGTACCTTATGACTTCTTTCGTCGATGGATCGACAGCGGCGGTATCAGCTGTGATTGCTTTGAACAGCGCATCGTTTGTCGTTACAATGTTCTCGATCTCTGAGCTTGCCTGCGCTTCCTGAAGGACAAGCGTGTTCACAAGCATCGACTGATTAGGAATCGTCTCGCCAAGTCCCCTGAGCTCTGCGAGCCTACGAGCGGCAGCAATGATCTTCTTCAGAACCGATTTCGTTTCAATATCGGCTTTCGGAGGAAGAGGAGGCAAATCATTATACGGTTGGAGAGGATTGAACGGCATGTTGGATTTCAAGCCTCCGTAAGTTGACGGTCAAGGTACCCATCGTAGATCATCTTTGCAGTTTCGATATTGCGCGGATCGCCGGTCGCCACCAGATCAGCGTAGACAAGAAGCGGCGGAACAACAGTCGGGTCCGGTTCAATAGTCTGAAAATCCCAAAATCGCTCTCTTAGTTCGATATCTCCCTCCTTGTCCTGGCGAAGCTTGAGATCCAAGATGAGGTCGTTGTTCGGCCTACGCGTATAGATTGTTGTCACCTCTGGCTTGAGATAGTGAGTTAACCTATAAGCCGCCACTTCACCCCCCCACTGCGCGTCAAGCTGCTGGATGTCCGCCTCGCGCCAGAGCTCCGGTCTTGTCCCTTTGTACCTCCCCATCACGTTTCTCGGGCGAACTTTTTCTGCGTATGCTGTCATCCACCTTCGAAACAGCTCTTTTTGCCGAATGAGCCTTCGTTGCTGACCGTCGTATTCCACCAAGTATCCCTGTGCTTTAAGATCTTTCATCACTCCTGCCGCTGTTCCAAGCGCTACACGCGCTGCCTTCGCAATGTCCCGATAGGTCGCAGTCCACAACTCGCGCCTGCACATAAGAGCAAACGCGAGTCTAAGTCCGGCCCGCCCCAGGATTCCTTCTTCTCTTGCCTCGCCAGCAACAACTCGCCGCCTATGTCCCTCGATCTGTATGAAGACCGGCGGCCCCTCGATGAATGCATTGCCGGCTGTGTCGATGAACTGGATGTGGAGTTCACGCAGCGCTCCTGCAAGTTGTGGGTAAACGTACCGGGTTGCCAGAAGGTGTTTCGCACGATCGGCTCCAGACCGATGCGCAATTTGGGCAACCGCAATGTTGTTGATCGCAGGTTTCACTTCCACCCAAAACTCGACAGGGCCTGCTGGAAAGTGAATACGGAGAGTCGCGTCAACCAGTGGATCTTCCTGGGAACCGAGTGTCGCTTGCTGGGTTCGCGCGAAGATTCTCTCTGCCGTCAAATTTGTCTCGCGCTTAAATGCCGCGATTGCTTGGTCCAGTATTTCCTCTTTTTGTCTCGGCATGTTCAATATATCGTTCTGTTCGTTTGTTATGAACATAATCAATTTTTGAACCAGAACCAAACCATTTGTTCAGTGGAGGGAGTGTCGGCTAGTGCCAAACGTCACCAGCTCCGAACAATGCCCAAAAAAACAAAAGAGTCCAATCTTTGTGGGCGCTTGCCCGCCGATTGTAGGACCAATTCGGCTCCCGCCAGCAAGCACCAGCCCTTGTCTACTTCAGGATTTTCTTCCTTCATCTGACATTACGGGCAAAGGAATGGACGCAGTACACCTGAACCAGATGAGGTCTTGGGCCACTCTCGGGCAACAGAGACTTTCTGCATCCATGGTGAGTACTACATCATAGACGTGGGGATGGGGATGGCAATCGTCGTCGGGATGATCGTGGCGATAGTTGAAGGCAGGGGGATCGTGATAGAGGATGGGGATGTAATGTTTGTGCGGTTCAATGTCTGAATCAATCCTACTGTTTCCGCTCAGCGGGTACGCCCTCGCTTTTTCCCCGCTTTTCTCGATTTCGTCATCGGCTCGATCTTCCTCAGAAAATACCGTGCCGGCGCGAGCATCATATTCCGCGCGATCTCAAGCCCTTCATAAATATCCACACTTCTGATCGGCCGCAGCACACTCACGACATCCGTGATGGGCATGGCTGCAGGCTCCTGCACTCTCTTCAGAAACACAAACGTCACTGCCGCCAGCACAGCGGCCATCATAAAAAGGAAATGGAAGTGCTCCCAGTGAAGAGGGCCCACACTGAGAGACCAGTCGGATATGGACACGGCAATCGCTCCTCCTACCAACGGTGCAATTGTTGCAGCTATACCGACGACTGCTCCGTCCACCGTGATGTAGTTTGCCCGCCGCTCAACAGGGGCAATCTTGTAGACGAGGTTGAGCACTGCTACACCCTTTCCGGCATCGAAAACCCCGAAGAGATGAATGAAAACATATAGCAGAAAGGTCGTGGGAGTCGTGAAGAGCCACAGAAGAGCGAAGAGGAGTTTACCGCTCAGACATATGTAAAGGATCGGTTTGTTGCCGAACCGGTCGATCATCCGCCCCCAGAACTTCAGCGAGAAGAGGTACGCCAGCGTCGTCAGCATCACCATGACCGACACAAAGGTGAAGCTGAGTTGTGCCTGTGTGAGCATGTACACACTGTAGAACGTCCCAGCCACGCCGAGTGAAAGATCATAGAACACCCGCAGAACGAATACACGACGAAATGCCGGGTCTCCAAAGGGCCTCTTGAGCGATTCCCAGAACGTTTGCTCCGATTCCGATTTTGGATAGGGGGGATGATACATCCGGTTCTGGATCGACACTGCGAACAAACCGAATACGACGCCGAACGCCAGAAGAACCACGAAGGCATATGGCGCAGGTCCCAGAGCGGTATCGTTCCAGAAGTCAATGAAAGACCCTGCAGCGACGCCGAGAACTACACCAACAGCCCCCGCCGCAAGATTCCGCTGAGCGAAGAACCGCCCACGGACCCGCTCAGGTACGAGATCCACCAGCCACGATGTCCAGGGAACATAACTAAAGATCCCCAGGCTCACGGAGACCGTGAAGAGCGCCACAAAGATCCAGATGCGATACGAACCAAAGGGCTCAGCGGTCACGAATGTAACGGCGCAGATGAGGACCCACACCAGACGGGAGGAGGCTGCAAATCTAATTGCCATGGCTTTCCGATTGCCATGCTGCTCCAGCGAATGAAAGGCCCTTATCTGGAGCATATTCGCCCCCTGCTGTATCGCCGCAATAAGGCCAATCACAAATGCACTTGCGCCGAGCGACAGCGCGAAGCCCGTGAGAATGACACCCCCGATGAAGGTTGCCATGATCCCGACGAGCGCCCCCTCCCACACAGCATATTGCATGCTGTGATGCGCTTCCTCAGGTATCCCCGGCTCAGATTGGCGTACGTTGAAATAGAACGGGGAGAGATCCCGCAGGAACTGGATGATAGCTCTCATCTCTCCCGACGCCTGCGTTGGCATACCACCAGGGGGATCGGCTGGGTGTTCGGGAGGCATTTCTGAGGTGCTCATGGAATGCAGATGCGGCGGAGTTTGGTCATCTTGTTGTGCCCTTGATCTTGCGGGCAGCTCGCGCCTTTGATTCACGGTTGACCAGCTCCCCGTAGAGTTCCGGCCTTCGAGAAGCTGTCACTGCCAGTGTTCGATCATGTTTTTCGTGGAAGAAGAATTGCGTGACCCGTTTCTCGTCAAGGTCAAGATCGGTGGTCAAGACGCCGATCCCCCGACCGCAGTCGGCAAGTATCAATCCATCTCTCCCAACTACACCGCTCCGCCCGATCATTTTCCCCGGTGCCCATTCGCCCTCGGGATAGCCGTAGCATGCGGAGACAACGGGAAGCCCTGTGTCAACCGCGCGGGCACGATATCGGATCTCCCAGTCGACTTCACCCCAACCTGCCTGAACATGTGGGAACAAGAGCAACTCCGCACCGCGGAGCATGAGCACCTGCGCTACTTCGGGATATTCAATATCCATACAAGTCATGATTCCAACGGTGCAGCAGTCCAAGCAGAAGACCGGAAGGTCACCCCCCGGTTTGATACCTTTGGATTGCTCAGGCTCGGTCGGGTGCCCCTTTTGATAGCATCCTACAATGTCTCCACGTCGGTCAAAAAGCACGACGTAGCTGGACAGCGCGTTCCTGTATGTTCCCAACAGTGGGAGCACGACATTCATCTTGAACTTCTTTGCATATCTGGCTGCCGTCCGCGTGAACGAGCCGGGAATGGGATCAGCGACATACTCCTTCACGTCCTCAGACCATGTCCTGTGATGAAGATTTGCGTATTCCCCGAAGAGAACAAGATCCGATCTTCGCTCGCCCGCAACCTTGAGCATACGAACGATCACATCAACATTCTGCTTTTGCTTCCGAGCAAAGCTGCTCCCTTCAATCACTGCAGGCATTTGTACAACGCTTACACGGACTATGCGTGGCATGTTTGATACTCCTACAAACGTGTCTGAGATCGATCTTTTGTTAGGTAGAAGGTGCCCGCGCCGAGCCCCAGCAACATCACACCAGCTATCAGGTTCAATGACGAAGCGGCAAGTCGCGTTGAGGGAATGAACACGCAAGCGATGAGAACAGCTCCGAGAATGAGGCAGATTCGTCCCATGAGACGATACGCCCCAAGACCGCTCGGATCGAAACCTTTTGCCTCGCTGAGCGCCGGCCGCTTCAGATCCTCCTCGAATTTCAGGAGTTCCTGATGCCGCGGATCGTCCCGCTTGAACCAGAATGCCGATCCGAAGAACACAACGGTTGCCGCCAGGGATTCGCTGAACATGTTGCGGACAAACGCATGATCATTCCATACTCCCAGCGCCATCAAGGTCAATGCAACGATGATTGCAGCGGAGCATGAGGCCATCCCCGACCACCAGGGCGTGCGCGTGTACAGCAGACCGAGCGCCACCGGCATCATGAATGCTGCGGTCAATGAATAGAACTGGAGAGCGAATTGAAAAGCTCCTCCGAGTTTCGGAATGTAAAGAGCAACCCACACGCCAAGCGCACCTACAATGAACATGGTAAGCCGTGCAATGACAAGCTGGTGGCGGTCGGAAGTTTCCAGTCTGGTCAACCGCTTCCGGAGGGGGACATAGATATCTCTGGTCAACGTCGCGGCGAGCCAGTTGAAAGCGTCGTTTGCCTGTCCAAGCGTTGCGGAGAGTATCGCCGACACAACAAATCCGATCAAACCATGCGGCAGAAGCAGCAGCGCCAGGCTGACAAACGATGCTTCCGCGGGAACGGCGAACGACGGCCAGATCGAGTTGATGTCGGGGAAGATGATCCGGGATGCCATCACCGGCAGAATCCAGAGCAACGGACCGAGGAGTGCCAGTACGGCACAGAGCAGGGCCATCTTCTTGGTGTCCCGCTCGTCCCGCACGCTGTAGTAGCGCTGCACGATCGCCCAGCCGACATTGTAGCCGAGGAGAACATTCAGGAAATAGGCAATGAGGAACAACGGATTTGCCGTATCACCGCTGAGCTGGAAGTATCCTTCTGGGGCTTCGCTGAGCAATCGCGACAGTCCAGCCAGAAACCCGTGTCCCTCGCCAAGGTACGAGAACGACACAGGGAAGATGATCAGCGTCATCGTCGTGATGATCACTGCCTGCACGGTATCGGAAAGGACCGCTGCCCAGAGGCCGCCGATAACAGAGTAGATCACCATCACCGCGCCGACGAGGATGATCGAAAGCTGGAAGCCCGTCACCACAGCGAAGCCAAGATCGAACTCCCGCTCATTGAATCCCAACGCCGTCGAGATGAAAATACAGAGAATGTAGAGCCCCTGCCCGATACCGACGATCTGCGGAATGATCGAAGTGATCGAATAGAAATATGTGGTTGAAGGAGAGTACCGCCGCGTGAGAAACTGGAGTGGAGAGCTAATGCGGGCCCGTCGCCAGAGTTTCCCGAAAACGAAATAGCCCAGAATGTACGCCCATACAGCAGACGTAAAGATGACAGCTGCGCCTACGCCGTGGAGATAAGTAAATCCTGCCGCCGCAACGAACATGAACGCCGAGTAACCGGACACCCAGTTCGACAAACCCGCGATCACCCACGGAATCTTTCCGCCCCCCTTGAAGTATTCGTCGGTCGTCCGGTTCTGCCGCGCCGCGTAGAAGCCAACCCATATAATGATCACAAAATAGAGACCGATGAGCCCGTAATCGAAAAGGTCAACCGTGTTGAACTCGGGCATAGGACTGTAGTACCGAAGTCAGTGCAGTGTGAGAATGCTGGCCCTGTTTGACGCGCGGCTTCGAAAGATCGTTTCACCCAGTTCTTCAATCTGGAGGAATCCACGACCCCTCGTCTGCACGATATATCCCTCGTAGTATTCTTCGCTGACGCGACGGATGAACTCATCAACCCGATCCGTTGGCACAGCATTGACCGTGCAGCCGCCAAATCCCGCGCCGGTCAAGCGCGCGCCAAGTGCGCCGTTCCGACGGGCGATTGAAACGAGAGCATCAAGTTCCGGGCAACTGATCCCGAAATCATCCCGGCAGCTCGCGTGGGACCGATTCATCAGCTCCCCAAAACTCTGTATGTTTCCTTCCTGCAGTGCCTGCACGGCTGCCTCAACCCGCCGGGCCTCGGTGACAACGTGCCGGTACCGCTTCCAGACGAGGAAGCCGTCGCGCGGCTCCGGAAGAAACCCTCCACTCTTCAACGCCAGGCATCGTGCCCTCACCGTATCAACTGGCTCCTGCAGTCGCCGCGAGATCTCTGCCAGCGACAATGGTTCCTCACCAATCGCCTGTTCTGCAATCGCATTGACTTCACGCTCATCCATCTTCAACTTCTCGGGTGACAGATCTGCAAGCAATGTCGTATGCTGCACCTTCCCCCTTCGATCGGACAGCGCCCTTGAGAGAAGGGCTGCCGCGAGACGGCATTCCACCACACGACGGTTGTACGCGTGTTGTGCACTCTCAGTCTTGGGCGCGCTGACAAGGCTGTTGCAGACAACGAACTCCAGATCCATCGGCAAGTCCACGGAGTGCGCTCGCAGCGGAAAGAAATCGATCTTCAACCCTTTCCTCGGTTCAGCCAACAACGAGACCGCTTGATCCATCCCTCCCCCCTCGCTTCCTACGTAGCGCTCGGCATGGGCAAGCAGTTCCGCCAGCGTTTGGGTCTCAACTGTGGTGCCATTTGACGTCAGAAATGCCAGGGCGGATGCGACAACAAGAGCTGAAGAGGAGGAGAGTCCTGCTGATTCCGGAATTGTTCCGCCAACCACCGCATGAAAACCAAGAGCTCTTTGACGATCAACGATTTCGGCTTCGAGTATTCCGTTGATAGCTGCCTTGATGTAGTTCCCCCAGTCTCCCTGGGGATATGCTCCAAGAGGAAAGCGCGCTGGGAATAGACGGCGCTCATATCGGGAGTCGCTATTAACGACCTCGACAGTTTCGCCAGAAGATGGGGAGATTGCCATGACAACGTCGCGGTCGATGGCCATAGGGAACACCGGATAGCCGTTGTAGTCGGTATGTTCGCCGATGACGTTAACGCGACCTGGCGCGCGGACGATGGCATGAGGAGGGATGCCGAAGGTCTTGGAGAATTGCTGTATGAGCCTGGTGTATCGGTGCACTCGCGCAGGCACCTCATCCGCCGGGGCGGCGTAGGCGTGCCGGATATACTGGGCAAGCTGCTGTTCAGTCGGTATTGTCAAAGGGATGGGAACAGAATGATCTCTTACCAGTTCAGCTCGGCGAAATGCTTGCGCAGGTACTCCTGAACGCTGCCGATGTCCTCTTTGTAGGTTAGGTCAGGGACATGCTCGCTCAGGGGCAGAACTTTCAACGATCGAGGAACGGCTTTGACCATATTCGTTACCGCCACGACAAGTTCCTTCTCCTGCCGCACAGGATGCAGGGGGCACTCTTGAAGAAATGGCAGGACCAAGTCGTAGTTCAGCCGGAAAATATTCATGCTCACCCGTAGGCTGCCGTCACTTCCTCGAAGGCGGTCGAGTTGGTCCAGTGGCGGCTTCTCGAGAATCTCAAGCAGATACCCTTCGGCATCTTTGCAGGTGATCCCAAACTGCACAATTCGTCGCTCGTCAAATTCCAATCCCGACCGGTCGTAATCGATGAGTGCGTTCCTTGCCTCACTTTGCAGCAACAGACGGTAGGCACGCACGGAATACAGATTGTCACTGTTGCACACGATGAAATCACCCCCCTTCCAGTCCTCGCGAAGCGTAAGGGCCTGGACGAGTGCATCGGCTGTTCCCAAAGGCTTGCGGCGCCCCGGGGGAATTTTCTGGATTGCGTACGAAATGCGGAGGCCGTGAAACGGATTGTTACGGTCGTGCATGCCGTAATACTGGCGCAACGCGTCGTCGTGCTCGCCGATAACGATCACAACATCGTCAATTCCAGACTTCTTGATATTGTAGAAGAGGTAGTCAAGAAATGGACGACCGCCGGCGCCAACGCCGATCATCCCCTTTGTGCGTTCGTCGGCCTGTTTGAGAAGCTCGACGTCAACGGCGTGTTCGTGGTCTGCCAGCGGAACTCTCATTCGTGAGGAGATACCCCCAGCCAGGACAACGACCCGCCTATCCCCCTGCTTCATTGCTCAGGCACCTCGCCGTTTCGCAGCAGCATACTCCGCTGCATACGCTGCTCCGTCGAATCCTTCTTCGGAGGGGACTTCAGAGAGGTAGATCTTGCCTCCATGTTGCCGGGAGAGCTTTGCCGCGATGTGGATCTTTACCGCTTCCAGTGGAGCTTCGACTGCAAACGGAACCTCATTTCCCTTCACCAATTCAATGAAGTTGTGCAGGAAGGGCTCGTAGAACCGCGTCGGGTCAATCCGCATCGTGTGCATGCCCGTCGCTGTGAACAAACACATCGACCATTCGTGAAACGGCTGCTGAAGTTGAAGGATGAGAACGAACCCATTATGATAGGTAACGGAGATGAACGCTGATTTGTTTTCGGCTACATATTCGACGTAGTTGGCTCCGGTGCCGACAAGCCCCTGTGCCATTTCCGTGGTGTGAATGCCGTAACTGAAAAAATCACCCGGTCCCGTCGCAACCGCCGTAAACACGTCACCGATCCGTTCAGCCTGCGATCGGAGCATGGCAATCTCCGGCGCGTGCCGCAGTGCTGATCCTCCGTATACAGGTGCTTTGTGCGCAGCGTGGAGCTCAAGCAGCCCGTAAATGTCCCGAACCTTCCCGACCATCGGTTTGTCGATCAATATCGGCTTCCCCGCTGTGAGGAACGGAAATGCTCTGTCCAGGTGCTTGTCCCAGTTCACCCCGTGAATCATCGCAGCATCAACACGCTCAAGCATATCTTCAAGGCGTTTGCACACATGTGGGATATTATGTTCTTTCGCAAACCGCTCGTCATACCCCTCCGGCCAGACATCCCGACCGTCCCACAGAGCGTTGACGACGACACCTGGAATAGCATTCAGGATTTTTGTGAACGTCTTTGGGTGTGATGTGTCAAGATCAACGAGGCCGATGCGAATCATAGAACCATCCTTTACGAGACGAACCGGGAAGGAAGTTTGAGTTTCAGATGACGCAGTTGAGTGGCAAAGACAACTCCTAAAAGGACAAGAGCTGAACCCAGAATGTCGGCAAGCGTCATGCGCTCACCCAGCCAGAGGATCCCGGCCAATACCGCCACAAGAGGAATAACGTACGAAATCATCGAGAGAAGCACGATGTTGATCCTCTGAAACAGTTTGAAGTACATCACAAATGGTATGGCTGTCGCCATAATGCCAAGATACAGCAGCGCGACCGCAAGCTCCGGCGTCAGCGAGAACCGTGGGGCACCACCGAGGAAACAGAACGGCAGAGTCTCAAACCCAGCGAACAGAAGAACGTACATGTTGAATCCTATCAGATCGCGCCTTTTGAAATACCGGCGCGAGAACGCCTGGGCAAATCCGATACACGCCGAGGTTATCAAGACAGCCACACCGGCGAGGAACGCCGATCCGCCTGATACCTCGATAGGGTCATCTGAAAATAACACTATGATTCCTAGGAAGCCAATGACAAGGCCAATCATGAGCACTCTTGTCAGTTGACTTTCTTTCAGCAAGAAGTAGGCAAAGAACGCGACAAAGAACGGTGTTGTGCTTTGAAGGATTGACCCGAGGCCTCCGGTGATGTACTGGAGAGCCCAGGCTGTGAGGGCCATGGGTATTCCCACCCAGCACGTGCCGGCAACGAACGTGATCCAAATCGCTCGTCTGTCAAAGCTCTCTTTCTGTACGTTCCCTTGCCTCCACGCCAGGAGGACAAGACCCCCAATGATGCTTCGCACGCTTGCGATGACGAGTGGATCGGTATACCGCAAGCCCAGGACCGTGAACGGCCATGCAAGCCCCCACACCGTTGAAAGGAAACCAACCGTAAGAAAGTCAGCAAGCCTAGATGGGTCTTTCTCGATGGAAGTATTCTGCAATGTTCGGTTTCCTTTATGGGTGCACGCGTGAGCCGATCCTGGTGAGAGACCGCCGCATCAGGCGTTTCGTTCTCTCTGCAATCAGAGACGATGCACGCCGGATCGCCTCTTCTCTTGTGGTGTTTGCATCGACAAGCGATTCTAAGTCATCGAGAAACTCATCGCCTACAAACGATTCTGGTTTGCCCTCAACAGAACCGACGACCGCGACGACCGGAACCAACGCACGCCGCGCCCGCTCGATCACGCCCGCCAGAGCTTTGCCAAACCGCACCTGTTCATCGATCTTCCCCTCGCCGGTTATCACAAGGTCAGCACGTCTAAGGTCATCCTCAAACTTCGTTACATGAAGAACTACATCGATGCCCCGCCTGAGCTTTGCCCCGCAGAATGCAACCAGGCCAGCTCCGAGTCCGCCCGCCGCTCCCGAGCCAGGCAGAGAGAGGACGTCAATGCCGAGAGAAGACTGGATGACTTCAGCATACTGAATCAGGGCGGCATCGAGAGTTCTGACATCGTCGACGGTCGCTCCCTTCTGCGGGCCGTACACAGCAGAAGCACCGAGCTCGCCACAGAGTGGATTCTGCACGTCCGAGGCAACGATCACCTCTACCTGGTCGATTCGCCGGTCCTTTGCGGAGACATCGATAGCCTGCAGCCGTACCAATGAAGCACCCCCTCGAGCGAGCGGTTTGCCGGAATCGTCAAAGAATTGTACACCAAGCGCCTCGGCCATGCCGGCACCGCCGTCATTCGTCGCGCTTCCGCCAATGCCGATGATCAGCGAGGAGACACCTTTGTCCAAGGCTGCGCAAATAAGCTCGCCGACGCCGTACGTTGTTGTAATCTTCGGATCGCGCTGCTCCTGGCGGACCAACGGCAGGCCGGCAGCTTCCGCCATCTCGATAATAGCTGTCGATTCATCGCCCGAGAGCCCCCACCTCGCCGTGACCCGCTGGCCGGGCAGTGGTCCACTCACCTCTGTGGCAATAACCGTTCCATCGAGAGCGGGTGTGAGAATATCCACCAGTCCCTCTCCGCCATCTGAAATGGGATGTTTGATAACAACATAATCCGGCACAACATCTCTGACCCCCCGTTCCATCGCTTCTGCTACTTCCCGGGCACTCAGGGAGCCCTTGAATGAATCGGGAGCGATGAGTATGGTTCTTACGCGGGTCATGGCACCTGAGGGTATCTACCGGGTCTTCTGGACGTTCGTAAACCCTGGCACGCGCCACTGGAAATTTGGATCGACATGCGGCTCATCGTTTTCGCGACCCTTCATCAGCTCGATCTTCCGCCTGAGATGTTCACCGAAATTCTTGTAGTAGATGAACGTCGTCTCGCCGACCCCCGAGACCATCATCCAATTGGTCTTTGAGGTTTCCCAGAGTTTCAGCAGCTGCTTCGTATTCTCGATCTCATCAAGCACCATCTGCTTCAGGAGCATGCGAGATTCTTTCCTTCCCTTCTTACTATGCGTCTCAAGATATATGTGTACCCCGGCCACCCATGCGGTGACGTTGCGCTGCGTCCGGTACCAGCAGTAGAGGGCCCTCATTCTGTCTGTCAGGTCATCGATGCATGCGTGCGCTGTGTCTGTCGCAGCCCTTCTCTTCATCGCTGCGAGAACTCCCATGGCAGAGTCCAGTTGCGGAAAGAGATCGCGATCGATGATGGTCAAGCACCGATGAGCGTGTGCAGGATCCACAAGATCGAAACCGACATCATACCGAAAATCGACGCGGCAACGATTGTGGGATGTTGCCAGGAGGAATTCTTCGTAATACATCCGCTCCTTTTCCGGAATCGCTTCGATGTTCGGCACGATGGGCCTTGCCCACAACCGGTACCATACACCCCACGATGAGTAGATCCAGATTGGGAGAGGGAACGACCGGTAGGCCTCGTCCGAATGCATCCAGACCTTCACCAGGTCGTCGGCCAGATCTTCGCCAACCCATTCGGTCGCTTTCTCATGGAGAAAAGAATCGAGTCCAAAATGCTCCTTCGTCTGAAAGGCCCGGACAACTTCCTGGTTGATGTTGAAGGGAGCAAAGGATGGCGGCGTCGCACTTCCGTTGAAGCAGATCGTCGCAACCTGTTGTTTCTGTAGATCCTTCAGCTTGTCATGGACAAGCGATGGAAAAGGAATGCCGATAAGCGGCTCGTGGTTCCATATGATCCCCGGGCTGAAGTACACGTCGGCCTCCGATCCCTTTCGACGCAGCTCCTCGATGATGGGCTTCTCAGCATCCACGAACCGGTTATGCAGGGCTGTGCCGTGAATCTCGCGCGCTTCCGGATACTTCGGGTGCTTGTATGCCAGTGCCCATCCTTTCGTGAGCAGAGACGAAACTTCAACGTCAAGACCGTCTCCCAATTGCTTCCAGATGTGATCGTGCTCCACCCAGAACGGCTCAAGGCGGATCAGTGTCCGGAACCTCGGGTTGACGTGCCGTCCCGCATCGCGGAGGATGCGCATGAAGCGCACAAGGTTATTAGCCGCCGCCTCGGAGATTTCTGTATCTCCCTTCCATTCCCGAACGACATACCCGCCACCATTACGACCCACGTACAGCGAATTGGTATACTCGAATCCCGCTCCACTATCATTTGACCAGATGGAGATGTATTCCAGGGCAGGAACCTCTCTGAGGATCTTCTCCATCATCTCCGCGTAGTGCTCCTGCACAACAGGATGGGCAACAGAGAGATTGAACCGCGGGTGCCAGCTCCGGATCGGGTGATCGACGCGGGCACCGCGCAGCATCGGGTAGCGCTGAAGCAGGTTGTCCGGGACTGAGCGTGGCTCGAAGCAGACCATGCCGGGTGTCAATCCATACCGCTCAGCAATCTCCGCATTCGACTTGAGAAAATTGAGATTTGCCTGGAGATAATCGTCATCGTAGATACCCTTGTTCAGCCGGCTGTAGACGAACTGATCCAGTGACGGGCAATAGGTGTAGAACCTGTGAAGGACTTCACCCTGCGGTCCCCGCTCAAAGGGTACAGCGAACGCAAGCCCGTTTACTTCAACATGCGAAAAGCCCATCCGTGCAAGGTGACGGATATGTTCCTCGCGGTTGAAGCCTCGCACCGTGCGAGCGTGTTGCGTCAGAAAAAGGTCATATACAGGACGGATGTTCGGAAAGGATGGGTGAGCGACTTTACCGACTCGGAACTCGTCAACCTCCTTCGCTTTCCAGTCTTCAGTAACAAGCGTGAACAGAGAGTACAGGAGGTGCGGGCGTGAAGCCAGCAGCTCAAGGCCTCCCCCCCGCGGCGCCCTCACAAGCATCCAATCCCGCTTGCCATCAAGCGACGCGTGAACCGATTTCCACCTTGACTTCTCGGGAATGACAGCCAGTCGCACCGACTCTGACGGGGCCTCCAACCGAGGCAAATGCTTGACGGTGGCCCGTCCACCCAGGATAGTCAGCAACTCTTGCGCAACTGTTTGTTCAACTTTGATCTTGGTGGAAGTTGTGAATATTGTCTTAACGTGTGAAAGGATTTCTGTGATCGTTGCCATGGTCAACCTTTTCGTTTGGATCCAAGAAAGAACATGCTTTCGAACGGCGTGCAAATCGTCAGCCCGTCACAGCCCGTAGCTTCTCGGTGTGTAAAGACGGCCATACTGATCGGACATCGCCCCCACAAGATCCTCCTCGTGCTGTGGCAGAGCTTCCAGGGATGAATGGATGCGCTCCAGCCAATGGGATTCCCGCTCGGCGAGCTGAAGCTTTCCGTCGTCGATAGCCTGACGAATGATCGCGACTGCTTCCCTGGACGCGGCCGCGGTCTTCCGATAATGGGTCGGCTCTTTTACAATGGCAGAGGCGATCCGAAACGTTGAGTCAGGTGACAACACCAGCGCCTGCGGGCTTTCGTAGATGTCGGAATCGACGAGGAGTTTCTGGTATGTTTGCTCCGTTCCGGATTCGATGGCCTTGTTGAAGAGCCGGCAGTCGTATGCCAGCAATTCAAGAAACGCCTCAGGTGCAGAGCCCGAAAGCAACCGGATATTCTGAACCGATTCGTTGCTCCAGAGATCGCACATCGCGGCGGCAACATTCCCCACGGGACTAAAATGTGCACAGCTTGCCGATTTACCTTCCATAGAAATGGGCGTTCCCGTTATAGCCTTCAAGATCGGTCCCTCATAGGCACAGTCTTTCGAAGGCCCGACTGCGCCGCACTCGTATGCCACCAGGCTGCGAACGGCGCTTGCAGCGCGAACAATAGCGGCAAAGACCTCCGGTAACATTCCTTGCGACGCGAGCTGCATAGCGGTGTTGGCAAATCCACACGCAGAATCTCCGCCCGGAATGATCTTGTGTTCGCTGCAGATAGCCACGATTTCGTTCCAGAGGAACTCCACGTCACGCGGGGCAAGGACACCGAGAGCGAAGACCACCCCCTCCATGTCACCGTAGAGCATCGCCTCGTCGCATACCTCTTTGCCGCCGACAGATTCAATAGAGAGGAGATCGGCACCCGCGGCGGCGCAGGAATCAAACGATTGGCGCACCGCGTCCCAGGCTTTTCCCGATCGCAGCTCAGGCGGTCGAGTGACATCCCGGATATCAGTGGGCGTTACACGCAACGCACAGGAGAGACCAGATTCTTCGTGCGCAAGCCTCAAATGCCGCTGTAGAATTGACGTAATCTCGGCTCCCCACTCAGGGTGTTCGGTCATCGGGGGGAGCAGCTCGAACTCGATCATCAGGCCCGGGAGGTGGAGCCGTTTTGACGCTCTCCGTACCATTTCCCCGATTTCTTCATAGTGGGAAACTACGGCCGCCCAGTGTGCTTTGTCGAGCGTCATCATTGGTAGTGTGAAATTCAGCTCCGGATACACCTGCCCGGAACCGAGCCGAAGCGCGAAACCACACGTAATCGGCTTGGGGGCTTTTCCGAACGCAAGATCCGACGCGGTCTTAACTGAAAGCTGAGTGAAATTCTTTTTCATCCTGCATCCCTTCGTTGTATCCTAGAAACTCAGCCGAAAACCTGTCATTTGCCACGAAGTTACCAAGACACGAAGTAAGAATTTTGGTTTTCGTTCCACTGTGAAAGACTTTGTGCCTTTGTGTCTTCGTGGCGATGCTTTTCCGCCAGGTCTCTAGCCCTGTGCCGACACCCCAAGGAGTTGCTTCACCTTATCCACCGCAAGAACAGCATCACGTGCATAGCCGTCGGCTCCGATCTCCTCTGCAAACTTCTGGCTCACCGGCGCGCCTCCGACGATGACTTTCACTTGCGAGCGAAGGCCCGCGGCTCCAATTGCATTAATGGTGGTCTTCATGTTGAGCATCGTTGTCGTGAGCATTGCGGACAGGCCGACAATTGCCGGGGTGTGATCCGTAATTGCCTCAATGAACTTCTGTGGCGGAACATTGAGCCCGAGATCGACGATTTCAAAAC
>Ga0194111_10003975_pt1 | contig 17327 bp, 18 predicted proteins | sample TA2KigC300mmetaG_FD_146194 | JGI IMG/M metagenome (GOLD analysis project Ga0194111, IMG submission 146194) | Freshwater microbial communities from Lake Tanganyika, Tanzania - TA2015033 Kigoma Deep Cast 300m | ecosystem: Environmental > Aquatic > Freshwater > Lake | place: Tanzania: Lake... | reverse complement strand
TCCTTTGAATGTAAGCGCCTCGCTTCCTTCTAAAAATTGTTTGACCTGCTCTACTGTAGTTAACTCTTTGTCGTTCATGATAAGTTGCATGTCCCAATCATAAACGAGACGCCTGTCTGTTCAGGCTCATCCTGTATTAGAAATCGATACCTCCTCCAGGCTCATCTTGTATTGGAAGAGACTCCCACTTACAGAACAGAACAGCAGTGTGCTACAATATGGTCTCGGTGCATTCTTCTAAGATTAGACCAGCAAATCCAGCTTAATGGAGTTAAGATAATGGGTATTGAAGAAAAGATCGCCGAACTGAACAAACTAAGAGCACAGGCCCTGGCCGGCGGCGGAGCCAAGCGCATCGAAGCCCAGCACGAGCGTGGCAAGCTTTCCGCCAGAGAACGAATCGATGTACTGTTCGACCCTGGCACCTTCGAAGAGATAGACCCTTTCGTTACGCACCGCTGCACCGATTTCGGCCTGACAGAGCAAAAAACCCTGGCCGATTCCGTAGTCACCGGCTACGGCAAAATTAATGGGCGCAATACCTTCGTTTTTTCACAGGATTTCACTGTCTTCGGCGGCTCATTGTCCAAGGTGGCCTCCGAGAAAATTTGCAAGGTTATGGACCTATCGGCCAAGAACGGCGCACCCGTAATTGGCCTGCTGGACTCGGGCGGCGCTCGCATCCAGGAAGGCGTTGACAGCCTGATAGGCTATGGCGATATCTTCACTCGCAACACCCTCTATTCCGGCGTGGTGCCCCAGATTTCAGTGGTTATGGGCCCCTGTGCCGGAGGCGCTGTTTACTCGCCAGCTATTACCGACTTCATCTTCATGGTCAAGGGAACCGGCCAGATGTACATCACTGGCCCAGCCGTAATCAAGTCGGTTACCGGCGAAGAAGTCAGCCTGGAAGACTTGGGCGGCGCTATGACGCATGCCACCAAGACCGGCAACTGCCATTTTGTCGCCGATAACGACCACCAGTGCCTGGAGATGGTACGCAGGTTGCTAACCTTCCTGCCCCAGAACAACATGGAGGAACCACCTTTTGTGGTAGCAACCGACAATCCCAACCGCATGGATGAAGAGTTGCTGCGCATCATCCCCGATGACCCCAATAAAACCTACGACATGAAGCAAATAATAACCAGAGTGGTTGATAACGGTGACCTCATGGAAGTCCACGAGAACTTCGCCCGCAACCTCATTGTCGGCTTCGCCAGGCTGGGAGGACACAGCGTGGGCATCGTAGCCCAGCAACCTTTAGTCTATGCCGGAGTGATAGATGTGGACGCCTCAGACAAGGGTTCCAGGTTCGTCCGCTTCTGCGATTGCTTCAATATCCCCATTATCACCTTCGTTGACGTACCGGGGTACATGCCGGGCACAGAGCAGGAATATAAAGGCATCATCAGGCACGGTGCCAAGTTCCTCTATGCCTATGCCGAAGCCACTGTGCCCAAGATAAGCATCATCACCCGCAAGGCTTACGGCGGCGCTTTTGTAGTTATGAGCAGCAAGAGCCTGCGCGGCGACATAAACTACGCCTGGCCCACCGCCGAGATCGCTGTAATGGGCCCAGACGGCGCTGTCAACATCGTATTCAAGGACGTTATTGACAAGGCAGCAAATCCCAAGGAGGAACGCCAGAAGCTGGTGGCGGAATACAAGGAGAAGTTCGCCAACCCCTATGTAGCAGCCAGCAAGGGCTACCTCGATGACGTCATCGACCCCCGTGCCACGAGGCCCAAGGTAATTAAGGCACTGGAGATGCAGAAAAACAAGTCAGACACTAACCCGCCTAAGAAGCACGGGAACATCCCCCTGTAAGGAAGCGTAAATGAAGGAAACGGTAGTAGCAGCTATCACCACCGCCATAACCGCCTATATGCAGCAGGAGGAACAGGCCAGGGCAATAGCCCCAGTAACCATCCCCCCCCACCCCCAGATGAGCAACTGGCGCATCTACGGACTACAAGAGCTGATGCGCGCCAGAACTCGATGGCAGGTAAAAAGGCCTGGCCGATAGAACCGAACAACACACGCACTGCGTGAAAGGAGATATACATGACCCCAGCTAAAGGAAATAGCAAAAACCCGCTTAAAATAACCGACCTCACCTTCCGTGATGGACACCAGTCGCTGTTCGCCACCCGTGGCAGAACTGCTGACTTAGAGCCCATCGCCCCCGACATGAACAAAGCAGGATTCTGGTCAATGGAAGTCTGGGGCGGCGCCACCTTCGACGTAATGACCAGGTTCCTCAATGAAGACCCCTGGGAGAGAGTCCGCATTCTCAAGAAACTAATGCCCAGTACCAAGCTGCAGATGCTATTGCGCGGGCAGAACCTGGTCGGCTATCGCCACTATGCCGACGACGTGGTCAAGGCTTTCTGTCATCACTCCGCCGACTGCGGCATAGACGTTTTTCGCGTCTTCGACGCTGTCAATGACGAGCGCAACTTCATAACCGCTTTCAAAGCCATAAAGGACAAGAAAAAGCATATCCAGGGCTGCCTCTCCTACTCACTCACCGAACCCAAGCTGGGCGGCCCGGTATACAACATAGATTACTTCGTGAAGAAGGCTGTAATCATCCAGGACATGGGTGCCGATAGCTTCTGCATCAAGGACATGGCCGGACTTATCGCCCCGGACGACGCCTACGAGCTGGTCAAAGCCTTGAAACAAGCACTAAAGATACCAGTATGCCTCCACACCCACTATACCAGCGGCATGGCTTCCATGAGCACGCTCAAGGCAGCCGAGGCAGGCGTTGACATCATAGACACCTGCCTGGCTCCCTGGGCTCTCCGCACGTCACATCCTGCCGTGGAGCCTATAGTCGTAGCACTAAGCGGCACGCCCAGAGACACTGGGCTTAAGCTAGAGCAACTGCTGAAACTTGGCGAATACTTCGAGTCAATTGCACCTAAATACCGTGACTTCCTGGACAGCACCAAGATGTCGGTCATAGACACCGGTGTGCTGTGGCACCAGATACCGGGTGGTATGTTCAGCAACATGGTATCCCAGCTTAAGGAAGCCAATGCGCTCGATAGACTACAAGAGGTCTACGCCGAGCTTCCTCGCACCCGTAAAGAGCTTGGCTATCCCCCCCTGGTAACGCCAACCAGCCAAATAGTAGGCGTTCAAGCAGTATCAAACGTCCTCTTCGGCAGATACAAGATGATCTCAAAAGAAATCAAAGACTACGTCTACGGCCTGTACGGCAAACCACCTGCGCCCATAGACCCAGAAGTGCAGAAAAAGGTGCTCAAGGGCTACGAACGCGGCGAGAAACCGATAACTGGCCGACCTGCTGATATCCTGGAACCTGAGCTGGAGAAAGCCAGAGAAGCCACCAAAGACATAGCCAAAGACATCGGCGATGTTCTCATCTATGCCCTTTATCCCACCACTGGCATGCGCTTCCTCAAGTGGAAGTACGGCCTGGAGACACCACCCCCTGAAACCAAGCCCAAGACACTCGAAGACGTAAAGCGAGAGGACGAACTCATCGCCAAGGCAAAAGCTGGCAAACTGGTTGAGAAGACCAAAATCGAAGCGCCAGCCAAAGGCCCAGGCGCCAGGGCTTTCAACGTATACGTAGGCGAGGAATATTTCAAGGTGGATGTGGAACCAGTCGGCGGAGCGGTAACCTTCGCCTCACCACCTCCTCCTGCACCCACGCCAACAACACCACCCCCAGCACCTGCACCAGTGGCGCCACCGCCACCACCAGCAGGGAAAAAAGAGGCTGCCCCTGCCGCTAAACCAGCCGTAGCGGCTGGTGAGACCCCATTGCTGGCCCCGATACCAGGAACCGTAATCCGCTACCTGGTGAAAGAAGGTGATGAGGTCAAGTCAGGCACCACCATAGTCGTCCTGGAAGCCATGAAAATGGAGAATGACATAGTGGCTCCCTGTGCCGGCAAGGTCAAGGCACTGACCTGCAAGCCAGGTGACAAAGTGGCCGGAGGCGCCGTATTAGCCATAATCGGATAAATATGAATGGGGAAAACCCTCAGCGAGCAAATCCTGAGTGAAAAGTCAGGGGTTGATGTCACAGCCGGCGACATAGTTATCACCCCGGTGGACCTGGTCTTCGTTCAGGACACCACCGGGCCCCTGACCATCAGACAATTCAAAGAAAGCAAACACAGTAGTTTAGCTAACCCCCAGCGCTCGGTAATATTCATCGACCATGCTGTGCCCAGCCCCAACCGCCAGTTGTCAAACGACCATCAATTCCTGCGTCAGTTCGCCAGGGAGACCGGCTGCATCATCTCCGAAGGAGGCCAAGGCATTTGCCACCAGCTTGTCGCTGAGAACTTCGCCAACCCCGGTGATATCATCGTCGGCGCTGACTCGCACACGGTCACTGCTGGTGCTCTTGGAGCCTTCGCCACCGGTATGGGATCCAGCGACATCGCTGTTGCCCTAGCCCTGGGCAAAACCTGGTTTCGTGTGCCGGAAAGCTTCAAAATCAACCTCAGCGGCAAATTCCAGAAATGGGTAAGCTCCAAAGACCTCGTCCTCTACCTCATCGGCAAAATCGGAGCTGATGGCGCCACCTACAAGGCGCTGGAATTCAGCGGTGAAGCGATGCCTGAAATATGCATATCCCAGCGTCTAACCATAGCAAATATGGCTGTAGAGGCTGGCGCCAAGGTGGGCATCTTTCCCAGCGACGAGGTCACCAGGGAGTTCCTTGTAGCACAGGGAAGAGCCATTAAATACAGGCCGCTCCAGCCGGATGCCGATGCTGAATATGAGCAGACCCTAGCTATCAACCTCTCCGAGCTCGAACCCATGGTAGCCAAGCCACACACCGTGGATAACGTGGCTCCAGTACAAACACTCTCGGGAATCAAAATCAACCAGGTGTTCATTGGCACCTGCACCAACGGCAGAGTTGAAGACCTGGCCATAGCCGCTTCCATCCTCAAGGATAAGAAATGCCATCCTGATGTCAGACTAGTAGTAGCTCCAGCCTCCCGACATGTCCTGGCCTCCGCCTTAGAACTCGGGTACATACAGGCACTGGTGGCTGCCGGCGCCACGCTGGTTCCACCAGGGTGCGCTGCCTGTTTAGGCTTGCACCAGGGAGTGCTGGGAGACAAAGAGGTTTGCCTATCCACAGCCAACCGCAATTTCAAGGGCCGCATGGGCAATCCAGAAGCCTTCATTTATCTGGCTAGTCCAGCTACAGCCGCAGCTTCAGCCCTTACCGGCGAAATCACTGACCCGAGGAAATTGAAGTGATGGCAGACTCGATCCTTAAAGGCAAGGCCTTTAAGTTTGGAGACGACATCTCCACCGACCAAATCATACCCGGCCGCTATGCCCAATTAAGGAGCAATCCGCCAGAGCTGGCCAAGCACGTTATGGAAGATGCCGACCAGACCTTCGCCCAGAAAGTGAAACCTGGCGATTTCATCGTAGCCGGCAAGAACTTCGGGCTTGGCTCCAGCCGGGAACATGCTCCGCTGGTAATAAAGATGTCGGGCGTGAGTGCCATCTTAGCCAGCTCAGTAGCCCGTATCTTCTTCCGCAACGCCATAAACCAGGGGCTGCCAGTGCTCATCTGTGACACTGATAAGATTGACTCTGGAGATGAGCTAGAGATAAACTTGACCACAGGCACCATCCTCAACAAGACCAAAGGCATTCGCCTGACATCTGGCAAAATCCCAAAGGTGATGCTAGACATACTTAGCGAAGGCGGGCTCATCCCCTATATCAATAAATACGGCGATTTCAAGCTTTGACTGTTCGGAAGGCATCATGCCATACAAAGTAACTCTTCTACCCGGAGACGGCATAGGGCCAGAAGTCACCGACGCAACCCGCAGGGTTCTGGCGGCTCTGGATGTGGAATTCGAGTGGGAAATCGGCATCGTCGGCGAGGCAGCCCAGCAACAGTTCGGCACTCCGCTGCCCGAGAAAGTGCTGGAATCCATTAAGAGGAACAGGGTAGCCCTCAAGGGCCCGGTGACCACTCCTATGGGCACGGGGTTTCGGAGCGTCAACGTAGCTCTGCGCCAGAGTCTTGAGCTGTACGCCTGCCTCAGACCCTGCAAAACCTACACCGGCGTTCAAACCCCATTCCAAAACGTGGACATCGTGGTGGTCAGGGAAAATACCGAAGACCTCTACATCGGAATTGAATTCGCCAGAGGAAGTACCGAAAGCGCAGAGCTCCAAAGGGTCATTGCCGAAGCCAACTATAAGCCTGTTAGAGAAGACTCCGGCTTCAGCATGAAGGTCATCTCGGAGACCGGCTCCAGACGCATAGCAAAATTTGCCTTCGAATACGCCCGCGCTAATAAGCGGAAAAAGGTCACTGCAGTTCACAAGGCCAACATCTTGAAATTTACAGATGGCCTGTTCCTCAGTACTGCCCGCGAGGTAGCTAAAGAATATCCTGACATCGAGTTCGAAGACGTAGTGGTGGACGCCGCCTGCATGCGCCTGGTGAAAAGCCCACAGTCGTTCGACGTTATTGTCCTGCCCAACCTCTATGGCGACATAATCTCCGACCTCTGCGCCGGGTTGATAGGAGGACTGGGGGTTGCGCCTGGTGCTAACTTGGGCGATAATATGGCAATATTCGAGCCTACCCACGGCAGCGCGCCAAAATATCGCGGCCAGAATAAGGTCAATCCCATGGCTATGATGCTATCAGCCAAGATGATGCTCAATTATCTTGGTGAGAATCAGGCTGCCGAAAGGCTGGAAAATGCCATAGCTGACGTTATTGCCGAGGGCAGAAAATTGACCTATGACCTGAAAGCCGACCGCTCTGAACCCGCAGCCACCACTTCAGAGGTCGCCGACGCTGTTATCGAGAAACTTAAATAATAAGGAGGAAACATACATGCGCAGCAAAGTCAGTGTCATCGGTGCTGGTAATGTGGGAGCCACCCTAGCCCATATCTTAGCCCAAAAAGGATTTATCGACGTGGTAATGGTGGATATCATCGAAGGCATGCCCCAGGGCAAGGGTCTAGACATGTTGCAGACAGGCCCCATTACCGGCTCAGATGCCAAAGTAGTCGGTACCAACTCCTATGAAGATACCGCCGATTCCGAAATCGTGATCATCACTTCAGGCGTCCCCAGGAAACCAGGCATGAGCCGCGATGACCTAGTGCTGACCAACATGAATATCGTGAAACAGGTCACCGAGCAGGTGGCGAAATATTCCCCAAAGTCTATTATCATCTTGGTAGCCAACCCACTGGATGCTATGACCCAACTGGCACTCCATGTCAGCAAGTTTCCGCGACAACGCGTTTTCGGCCAGTCAGGCATACTGGACACCGCCAGATTCAGGGCCTTTATCGCCCAGGAGCTGAACGTCTCAGTAGAAGATGTCCAAGCTTGTATCCTCGGTGGCCACGGAGATACCATGGTAGCCATCCCCAGGCTGTCCACTGTGGGCGGAGTGCCTCTAACCGAGCTCCTGCCCCAGGAGAAGATAAACCAGCTTGTAGACAGGGCAGTAAAAGGCGGCGCCGAGATCGTAGCCCTGCTGAAAACAGGCAGCGCCTTTTACGCACCAGCCACCGCCACCGCGCAGATGGTAGAATCCATCCTGCTGGACAAAAAGCGGATATTACCCTGTGCTACCTATCTGGATGGCGAATACGGTATCAAAGGCGCAGTAGTGGGAGTTCCAGCCAAGCTGGGCAAGAGTGGCATAGAGCAAATAATAGAGTTGAAACTAACAGCCGAGGAGGGTGAGGCTTTGAAGAAATCGGCTGAGGCAGTGCGAGAGCTGGTTAAGATAATGAAGCTGGAGTAGTCAGACTCCAAGAGGACTACTGCCGAGTTGAATAGCAAGTTCACAGGAGAAATGGATACTATTCGCCTACGCTACGGCTCGATAACATAGGAGCGCATAGTGACAACTAATAGTGCTCTTAATCTGAGGGATATCATAAATATCTTGAAAAGAGAAACGTCTCCAGGGGAGAGCCACAAACATGTGGAGGGGAAGGTTCTCTTGGAGAACGGTGAAGGAGTAGTAAGAAAAGACGATTTTACATATTCTCTGAACTGGCAAAATGTCCCATTTTACGAGATGGACGCACACGAATTGCTCTCGTTTGCGAAGCAGGACTTGGAAGAAGACTCCGACAGAGGAAGAGTGAATGCCCTGACCAATGCGAAAAGGGCAATTGAATGCCGAGTTGACGAGTGTTTGAAGTCATTAAACTTCCAGCGTTTCTCTTCCCAACACGGCTGGCACATGCCATATAAGATGCAAGTTCTCCAAACATTTGGCATCTTAACTCCAAGCATATTGAAAAGGCGAATAACCTCAAAGCGGAACCTGCTAGAACACGAATATGTTAGACCAAAGAATCAAGAGGAGGTTAGAGATATTGTAGAGATTGCCGAACTTTTCATAGAAGCAACCAACAAACATATCATGAAGGGATACCTATCTTCAGCTACAATAACCTGCACAGCATGGTTCGAGGAACTCAAAACCGAGAAGGTTACTCGTTATTACGGGTTCAGGGACAAATACGAACTTGACTTCGATCTTGATAATGAAATGCTGAAGCTGACACATTCTGAGTGTGAACTCGTGCAAGAAGTAACGCCACCAACTATGTCGATCAGAGAACAACGCATTGGCCAATTGCATAAGAAAGAAGTTATCACCCTGAACATCCGTGATAGCGAAATGGATGATTTTAGAGAACTCATAATTCTACTTAAGCAGAAGGAGCAGTGAGCCACAAGGAGTCTATGTCAAAAAGGGATAATTGTATGAAAGTATATGATTCTGATGATATTTTGGAACCGAATGAAGCTGGAGTAGTCAGTCGATGAGGGATATCAGAGCCAGCGCCATAACCGAAACCGTAGCCAGATTGTGCCAGGAAGCTAATTTCTATCTGCCTGAAGACGTAATCGATGCCCTAAAGCGAGCACGCAAGGCAGAGGAATCACCCTTAGGCCAGCAAACCATAGACCGCCTGCTGGAAAATGCCGAGCTGGCCAGGAAAGAGCAATTGGCCATCTGCCAGGATTGCGGCGTGGCTGTAGTGTATCTGGAGCTAGGCCAGGACGCTCATGTCACCGGGAAATATCTTTACGATGCCATAGACGAAGGTGTGCGCCAGGGCTATGACAAAGGCTATCTGCGCAAGTCCATGGTGAACCAGCCCTTTTCGGCGCGGACAAACACCAAAGACAATACCCCGGCCGTAGTCCATGTGGAAATCGTCCCGGGAGATAAGTTGAAGATTTATGTACTCCCCAAGGGCGGCGGCTCCGAAAACTGCTCCCGCCTCACCGTACTCACTCCGGCCAAAGGCCGCCAGGGAATCATCGACTTCGTGACAGAAGTGGTCAATAACTCCGGAAGCAACCCCTGTCCCCCAGTAATCATCGGCTTGGGCATCGGCGGAACTACTGACAAGACAATGACTCTAGCCAAAAAGGCTTTGCTACGCAAAGTGGGCGAGCCTAACCCTGACCCAGAGGTCGCTGAACTGGAAAGGGATGTCCTGAAACAGGTCAACAATCTGGGCATCGGGCCAATGGGCTATGGCGGCAGAATCACCGCACTGGCCGTCCACGCTGAGGCATTTCCGGCACATATCGCCAGCCTGCCGGTGGCAGTCAACATCCAGTGCTGGTGCGCCCGTCACAAAGAAGCAACTTTATAGCAGAGGAGAACCATGAGCGAAGACATCAGAATGATAGACGTCTATATCATGGGTAAGCACTACAAGGTGCCCGAAGGGCTTACCATCATGACCGCACTGGAATACTGCGGCTATCGACTGGTTCGCGGCGTTGGCTGCCGGGCTGGATTCTGCGGTGCTTGCGCTACCGTTTACAACTTCAAAAACGACCCTCAGCTCAGATTCGACCTCGCCTGCCAGAAGACGGTGGAACAGGACATGTACCTCACGCAGATACCGTTCTTCCCCGCGGCCAAAGCCATCTACGACATAGAAAAGTTAGAACCAGTCGGGGCCACTGTACTCTCTCTCTATCCCCTGATGGAGAAATGCTTCGGCTGCAATACCTGCACCAAGGCCTGCCCTCAGGAGCTGGAAGTGATGTGGTACATGTCTGATGCGCTTCGAGGCGATATCCCAGAGGTGATGAATAAATCATTCGATTGCGTCATGTGCGGCCTGTGCGCTGCCCGCTGCCCCCAAGGGCTGGTTCCCTACAACTACGCCCTGCTCTGCCGTCGTCTCTACGGCCGCTATCTGGCGCCGCGCTCCAAACACCTTGAAGACAGGATAAAAGAAATCGAAGCCGGCAAGTACAACACAGAGATAGACAAGCTGAAAAAGGCAGACAAGAGTGAACTGCAACGTTTATATCAATCTCGGGATATAGAGGCGGCTTACTAATTTTTTTGGAGGAAACAAATGCCCTATCCGGCTTATATGGAAGAAAGCATCAGGAAAGTCGAAGCCACCAGGGAAAAACGCCTCAAGGAAGAGGTACATCGCTTAAGCGATGCCGAAAAAGCACCGCTGCTCAAGGAATTCCATCCCGACTTCATCGAGAAGAACATGCGCCAACTGGCGGTGGGGTCAAACAAAGGAGACAAGGCTCCGCTGGAGCTTACCGACCTGCTGGAAGGCAACAGCCGCATCGACCCCGCCAAAATCAAACTCGATAAGTTCGATTTCGATGTTGACGTGCTCATAATCGGCTTCGGCGGCGCCGGCGCTTCAGCCGCATTGCTAGCACAGGAAAACGGGGCCAGGGTCTTGGTAGCCACCAAGCTGCGCCTGGGCGATGCCAACACCGTCGGCGCTCAAGCCGGCACGCAGGCAGCCGATAGGCCCGAGGATTCCCCCCTCATCCACTACATCGACACCATTGGCGGCGGCCATTACGCCAACATCCCTGAATTAGTGGAAGCCCTGGTCAAAGACGCCCCCTCTGCCATCAAATGGTTAGAGGACCTGGGAGTCTGCTGGGACAAGAACCCCGACGGCTCTATGCACGAATTATCCGGCGGTGGCGCTTCAAGACTGAGGCTACATTCCTGCCACGATTACACCGGCCTGGAAGAGATGCGCGTCCTCTGCGATGAGTTCAGGAACCGCCAGATAGACTTCCTGGAATATGCACCGGCCATCGAGCTGATAACAGACGAGAAAGGAACCGTCTGCGGAGCTGTTCTGGTAAACCTTGAGACCAACGAGCTAGTGCTGGTCAAGGCAAAAGCCGTGATACTGGCCACGGGTGGCATAGGCCGTCTTCATATACAAGGCTTCCCCACCACAAACCACTATGGTGCCACTGCCGATGGCCTGGTGCTTGCATACCGCGTCGGCGCCGAGCTTATCTTCATTGACACTATGCAGTACCATCCCACCGGCGCCGTTTTCCCGGTGCAAATTCTAGGACAATTGGTCACTGAAAAGGTGAGAACGCTGGGCGCGCAGCTATGCAACATAGACGGCGAGCAGTTCATCATGCCCCTGGAACCACGCGACGTGGTAGCCTCGGCTATAATCCGCGAATGCATAGGCCGCAATAAGGGCATCAAGACACCACATGGAGAACTCGGCGTCTGGCTGGATTCTCCTATGATCGACCTTATCCGCGGCGAAGGCACCATAGCCCGCGAACTGCCGGCAATGGTAAGGCAGTTCGGCCGCTACAACATAGACATAATAAAGGAGCCAATGCTTATCTATCCCACACTTCACTATCAGAACGGCGGCATCAAGATAGACCCGGACGGAGCCACCACTGTCCCCGGGCTGTTCGCCGCTGGCGAAGCAGCCGGCGGAATACACGGACGAAACCGCCTCATCGGCAACTCCACACTGGACATATTCGTCTTCGGCCGTAGGGCTGGCAGAGCCGCAGCCCACTACGCTAAAAAAGCCAAGATAGGCAACCCTACTCTGGAACACGTCCGCCGCTGGCAGAAGGAAATTGCGAAGGCAGGGATAGCCAAGTCCAGACCCATCTCGCCTCGCCTGCTGCCTGACTACGCCAGACAACCATACGACTACCTTGCTGACTATGCTAAGGAAATGCTGGCCCCCGGCCAGGTGAAAGTGGCCTGATAACCAGGAGAAAACCATGCCACTACGCATACAGAGAGACGTAAAGGAAGTCGAAACTATACTGAATCACATCCTCAACATCAACAGTCCACCTGTAGCTCGCTGCCGCCTGCTTTCCAGCGGCTTCGGCCCCAGCCACGCCTTGAACATCGCCGAAGACATTGTAGGACACAAGGAATGCATAGGCTGCGGCAACTGCATCGACATCTGTCCCATATTAGCACGTGAGCCGCATCGTCGCGACAAGACGGCACAGCGCACCTCCATGGCGCTGGAGACCCTGGTCGGCGAGGATTGCGACCAGTGCGATTCCTGCGTTCTGGTCTGCCCGCAAGTGGACACCACCATCAAGAACTACATAGTAAACCGGCGCATGATAGAGGTGATGTCCAGATTGGAACAGCGGTTGGGAGACGAGGACGAACCCGACCTCGATTTGTTCGTGGAGGAAGCCATCACACAAGCCTGATTTCGGGGGGATTAGATAATGGATTTCACCATACCTGAAGACCTGGCAATGATACAGACAATGGTCAAAGACTTCGTCAATGACCAGTTGAAGCCATTAGAGAGGACCATCCTGGGCAAGGCAGCCGACCTCGGCGATTCCCTGGCTTACCTGCCTGCTGAGACCGAGGACAAGCTCTTCAAAATGGTACAGGAGCTGGGCTTGTGGGGCGTAGGCATACCTGATGAGCTGGGCGGCTCCGGCTTGGGGATTCTTGGCACCTGCCTGGTAGAGGAAGAGCTGGCACAGACCATTATCCCCTTCAACTTCGGCGATGTCACGCCCGTGCTCTTCGATTGCAACGAGAAACAAAAACAGGACTACTTCCTGCCCACGCTCAACCGGCAGAAATACGCTTACCTCGCCTTGCTGGAGCCGGGAAAACAAAATGATATATCCGCTCTGGAGACCACAGCCAAGAAAGACAACGGCCACTACATCTTGAACGGGCGCAAGGTCTCTTTCTCCAGAGCAGGACAGGACTATTTCGCCATTGTCTTCGCCGTCACCGACCCTGAAAAAAGGCGCAAAGGCGGTGTTACTTGCTTCCTGGTAGACAAGGACACGCCGGGCTTTTCCGTAGTCGGCGGCGAGGAGAAAAAAGGCTGGGAATCACAAACCCGCCAGCCCATCTTCCTCACCTTCGAAAACTGCAAGGTGCCAGCCGAGAACATACTGGGCCAGGAAGGCAAAGCTTTCCAGCTAGGCAAAAAATGGCTGCCACAGAGACGCATCGTCAGAGCCGCCAGGACAGTAGGCGTGGGCCACAGATTGTTGGAAGAGGCAACTTTGCAGGCGCAGAACTGGACAGCTTTCGGACAGCCCATTTCAAAACGCCCCAGCATACAGGCAGCGCTGTCTGAAATGGCAGCCCATATCCACGCCGCCGAGCTAATGGTCTACGAAGCCGCCTGGAAAGCCGACAAAGGCGAGCCTGTACAACGAGAAGCCGCTATGGTCAAGCTGTTTGCCACGCAGATGATTCACCATGTTGCCGATAGAGCAGCCCATGTCTGGAACGCTCCGCCATATATCGCTGGCCAGCCCATGGAAAAATTCTGCCGAAACGCCCTGGCAAACACCGCCGTGGAATACGGGCTTGACCTGCAGAGAAACGTCATAGCCTCGGATATTCTCAAAGGCCTCAAAGTTTAGGAGGATACCATGCCCAAGAAGCTGAACCTTCCACTGACCGAAGATATGATAAAAGACCTCAAGGCAGGAGACGACGTCCTGCTCAACGGCGTGGTCTATGTTGCCCGCGACGCCGCCCACAAACGAATGGTCGAATCACTGGACCAGGGCAAGCCATTGCCTCTCGATATCAAGGGACAGACCATTTACTACATGGGCCCGTCCCCAGCCAAACCCGGACAGGCTATAGGCTCAGCCGGCCCTACCACCAGCGGCAGAATGGACAGCTACGCCCCACGGCTCATGGAAGTGGGACTCAAGGGCATGATGGGCAAAGGCAACCGCTCACAGGCGGTAAAGGACGCTATGAAGAAGTACAAGGCGGTGTACCTTGCCGCTATCGGCGGAGCCGGCGCCCTGGCATCAAAACGAATTAAAAAAGCCGAAGTGGTGGCTTACGAGGAGCTGGGCGCTGAAGCCCTGCGGCGCATAGAAGTAGAAGATTTCCCGGCGCAGGTTATCAACGACATCTACGGCGGCGACCTCTACGAACAGGGCAAAGCCAAATACCAGCGCAAGTAGCAACTGTCTTGAGCATTCTTTTGTGCTAGTCACCCGCCCACGGGTGACAGTAGTCGTAGGGCGGGTGCAACCCACCACTATTCAAACCCGTAGGGCGGGCACAGCGCAGCGAACACCTTAGCTGCCCTTCAACCCCAGCGATATCACCCTGAACAGCCCGGCGACGCTCTTGGCATCGCATATCTCGCCCGAAGCTATCATATCCGGTATCCTGGACAGCGGTACACGCTCCACCTTTATATCCTCCGTATCCTCCGCCTCCAGCCTGCTCGGAACCAAATAGCTAGCCATGTACAGGTGCAGGTACTCACTGCAATAGCCAGGTGAAGAATAGAAGCCACCCAGCTTGTCTATCTTATTGGGCAAATAGCCGATTTCCTCCTGCAGCTCGCGGCGGACAGCAGCAACAGGCAGCTCGCCATTGTCGATGCTTCCAGCCGGAATCTCCAGCAGATGCTTGCCCACAGCTTTGCGATACTGCCTCACCATGATAACGTTGTCCTTGTGGTCCAGCACTACTATCGCCACGCAATCCTTATGCTCCACAATCTCGCGGGTGGTCGTCTTCCCATTGGGTTTCAGCACCTCATCCACCCGCAGTTTCAACGCGCGCCCCTCGTAGATAACCTTGCTCGATATCGTCTTCTCCATCTAGACCTTCACCTCATTCTATCCTGTAATTGCCAGCCACCTGTCACTGCCGCCCCTCTCACCACAAGCCCTTCCCCTTCCGTCATTCGTCTCTCCCCGTCATTCTGAGCGCAGCGAAGAATCTCACCGCCCTCTCTCACCCTACACCACTCTCTCCTCAAAACTATAAATCAGCGCCACCTCTTCGCAGTCCGGGAACTTAGGACACCTGAAGCACTCCGACCACACCTTGCGCGGCAGCTCCATCTTGTCCACCTTGTGAAAGCCCTGCTTCTCAAAAAAGGCGGGCTTATAGGTCAGGCAAAAGACCGTGGGTATCCCCAGCCCCTTAGCCTCATCCAGGCACGCCTTCACCAGCATAGCTCCCAGCCCCTTATCCTGCTGCTCCTCGCTCACCGCCAGGGACTTTATCTCAGCTATATCCGCCCAACTGATATGCAGAGCCACGCAGGCGATGACCTCATTCTTGCTGTTCCTGACCACAAAGTAATCGCGCAGATTCTCATAAATCTCGCTCAGCGCCCTGGGCAACATCTCATCCTTGCTGGCAAAATAGTTCACCAGCTCGTGCATCTGTTCCACGTCATTTATCTTGGCTTTCTCCACCTTCATATCCTGCGCCTCAGTCTTGATTCCAGAGAGCCATAAAAGTAATTCCTGGGCCGTATCCTCAAAAAACGGGTCATATATGGGCTAAGCTCCACCGTCACCTCGTCCCCGCTGGAAAGCTGGGTCTCCACCTGCCCGTCGAGGCTGAGCATAGCCTCGTGGCTAGTAGCCACCTTCAGCTTAACCACCGTTTCCGCAGGCAGCACCAGAGCCTCGTTCAGCGTCAGGTGAGAGCAAACCGGATTCAGCAGCATATCCCTGGCCTGCGGGTGCAATACCGGCCCCCCCGCCGCCAGCGAATAACTGGTGCTGCCGGTAGCCGTAGCCACTATCACTCCATCTGCCCTATAAGTAGTAAACGTCTCCCCGTCTATTTTAGCCTCCACATTCACCAGCCTTGACGAACCACCCCTGCCCACCACCACGTCATTTAAAACGTGGAAAACCCTGCCCTTCTTATTCTTCCAGGTCTGGAGCATCGCCCTCTCCTCCAGCCAACCCTCGCCCTCCAGCAGCCTGGGCAGCTTCTTCAGAGCCTCCTCTGCCTTAAGCTCGGTCATAAACCCCAGGTTGCCGAAGTTAATGCCCACGATAGGCACCTGCTCCGGCACAATCGCCCTGGCAGCGCGCAGGATGGTGCCATCGCCGCCCACGCTCAGCACCAGGTTAGACCCGGGAACCTGGGGCTTCGACTTCTCCTCCTCCCAGGCAGAGCATGACCAAAAAGAAATACGCCGTGCACTCAAGAAATCCTCAAGCTCACGGCTAAAAGCTCTAGCCCTTTCGATTTTAGGATGATACAGGATGCCTATTCGCTTCACGTATGCTGCTACGGTACCTACGCTATCGAGTCTATCACCGCCCTCATATCCTGTCAAATCTCCATACTATCCTCTCCCTCGACGGGAGAGGGTTAGGGTGAGGGTGCACCCGCCATCGTGAGCAATCTCATAGTCTCTCGTCGCTCGGCACTCGTCGCTCGTCTTCCGGGGCTACCGTAGGGTGGGTTCGCAAACCCACCAGTCCTTCCCATGAAGGACCAACCGTCTTGCAACTTGCATCTTGCAACTAGCCCATTGCTCGTTACCAAACATAGTACGCAGCTCAAATCATCTGCTATAATTTCATTAGGATATATGACGTAAGGTTGGCCTTGTATACGATCAACTTTATTCCTCAACTTCAGAGAAAGGGAATAGAAATTGGAAACAAAGAAATTTATTTACTATCAGGAAAATGACTTATGGACTGGCTGGTTCGAGGAGTATCCTGACTATCGCACGCAGGGCTCGACTCTGGACGAGTTAAAAGCGAACCTTAAAGACATTTACGCAGACCTTAGCACCGGAGCGATTCCTCATGTACGCAAGTATGGGGAGCTTGTGGTGCATTGAATCAGCATACCAAAGTTTCCCAGCCTATCGCCAGACACAGAGAAATAGCTGATAGCTTAGCAAAGCACATCATTAAGATGCTCGGCGCCTAACTTCCCCACACCCTGCCCCCTGTAACCCCATTGCAACTGCCGACTGCTGACTTACCACTTGCAACTAGCACTCGATTTTATTGACTGCCGACTATTGACTTGCCTCCCGCCGTGATTTCACTTCTAAAGGGAATAGAGCCTATAATAAGACCTGAAAAGAGGTGATGGACTATGGCAAGAGCAGGCAGCTACCGGGGCAAGCTTCTTGAAGAGCTAAAATCCCTTTCCGAAGATAGAATCAAAGCCCTGGCTGATTTTGCATCTTACCTCAGAGAGA
>Ga0194111_10003965_pt1 | contig 17346 bp, 18 predicted proteins | sample TA2KigC300mmetaG_FD_146194 | JGI IMG/M metagenome (GOLD analysis project Ga0194111, IMG submission 146194) | Freshwater microbial communities from Lake Tanganyika, Tanzania - TA2015033 Kigoma Deep Cast 300m | ecosystem: Environmental > Aquatic > Freshwater > Lake | place: Tanzania: Lake... | reverse complement strand
GACCCCTGACCCCTAATCCCTAACCCCTGACCCCTGACCCCTGATACCTAATATCCAATGTTCAAAAACCCGCCATTGGTGCAAATTAACCGAAAACCGAAAACCGAAAACCAAAAACCTGAAAAAGTGCTTGACACCCAGGGGGAATGGGATTAAAACTTCCTCTGATAAAGAAAATTTTCACAAGTCTATTCCTTCACGGATTCGTCATGCTGGAAATCAAACGCCCCGTCAGCGCCCCCTTAAGCTCCGAACAAGCCGCCGCCATCCGGGAAATCTGCGGCCGTTACCAGGTCAGCAAAGGCGGCCTGCTGCCGGCCTTACACCAGGTGCAAGGCGTCTGCGGCAACTGGCTCCCCATGGAAGCCCTGCAGCTCTTTTCCCGGGAAATGCAGGTCCCCTATGCCTACCTGTACGGCGTCATCGGATTCTATACCATGTTTTCCGTGACGCCCCGGGGTAAATTCATCATCCGCATGTGCGAGTCGCCCCCCTGCCACATCTGGGGCGCGGTGGACCTGGTGCAGGTGGTGAAAAGGGAGTTGGGGATCAAAAAGGTGGGAGAGACCACCGAGGACGGTCTCTTCACCCTGGAGCACACCGCCTGCCTGGGCTGCTGCGAAGTGTCCCCGGTGATGCAGATCAACGAAGTGCTCTACGGCCGCCTCACCCCCGAGCGCCTCAAGACCGTCATCAACGATTACCGGGCCGGGAACGTCCCCGATTATCGGACGCTCCGCCGGACCACCAATCCTTTGACCGATTATACTCCCAGCGGGGACGAATTGGTCTTGTTTGCCAACGTGGACCAGATCGACCCCCTGAGCCTGGACGACTACCAAGCCCGGGGCGGCTATGAGGCCCTGAAAAAGGCCCTGAGCATGACCCGGGAAGAGGTGGTCAACGTGGTGAAAGACTCCGGGCTCCGGGGCCGGGGGGGCGCCGGCTTCCCCACCGGGCTCAAATGGTCCTTCACCCTGCCCTCCCCCGTTTTTCCCAAATATATCGTGTGCAACGCCGACGAAGGCGAGCCCGGCACCATCAAAGACCGCTATATCATGGAAGGCGACCCCCACAAGGTCCTGGAGGGCATGGCCATCGCCGGGTACGCGGTGGGCGCCAGTCTCGGCTACATCTACGTCCGGGGCGAATACTACCTCTGCATGCACCGGTTGAACCACGCCATCAAAGACGCCGAAGCCAAAGGGCTCCTGGGCGACAACATCATGGGCGCGGACTTTTCCTTCCACATCCAGGTCCAGACCGGCGGCGGCTCTTACGTGTGCGGCGAGGAAACCGCGCTCATCGAGTCCATCCAGGGACAGCGGGGCAACCCCCGGGTCAAGCCTCCCTTCCCCGGCCAGGTGGGGGTCTGGTACAAGCCCACCATCGTCAACAACGTGGAGTCCCTGTCTAGTGTACCGGGTATTATCCTCAACGGCTCCGAGTGGTACAAAGCCAAGGGCACCCCGGACACCGCGGGGACCAAGATCCTCCAGGTGGTGGGCCACGTGAACAAGCCCGGCGTGGTGGAAGCCAACCTGGGCATGCCTCTTAAGGAACTTATCGAGAAATACGGCGGCGGCGTCCGGGAAGGACGCCAGCTCAAAAGCGTGCAGCCCGGCGGCGCGTCGGTGGGTTTCCTGCTGCCGGCCCATCTGGACACCATCATCGAACACAACGCCCTGTGGCAAGTGGAAGGCGGCCTGGGCTCCGGCACCTTTATGGTGATGGACGACACCACCTGCGTCATCGACGTGGTCAAGTGCCTGCTCTACTTCTTCCAGCACGAGTCCTGCGGCTTCTGCCTCCCCTGCCGCAAGGGCACGAGGGTGCTTTACGAATTGATCTGCAAAGTGGCGGAAGGCAAGGGAACCCAAAAAGATTTGGATCGGATGTTCTCACTGTCCAAGACCATGGCGGACAGCGCCAACTGCGCCCTGGGCTGGAGCCCCTATTCCTTTATCAAGACCACCCAGGAACGCTTCCCAAAGGAATACCAGGCCCACCTGGCGGGGAAATGCCCGTTGGGAGTGTGCCAGGCGGCGCGCCACTGATAGACCATCGCTGTCCCAGGTTTCCAGGTGTAACCGGGGACGGAAAAATTTTCAGCCATTAATGCAGCCACCGGTAAAACGAGCCATCATAAGTTTTTTAAAGAGCTCAAAACCGGGGAAAATTCTGGATATTCCTTGCGGCGACGGCTGGCTGAAGAATGAATTAATCGGGAAAGGATGGGATTACCACGGGGCCGACCTGTTCACTTCCCCGGATATCAAGGCTTTTACGGTTGGTGACTTAAACAAGGAATTGCCCTTCGAAGATCAAAGTTACGATTACATCGTCTGTTTTGAAGGCCTGGAGCATATTGAAAATTATCATCTGGCCATCAGGGAATTCCATAGAATTCTAAAAGAAGACGGGCAGTTATTAATTTCAACACCCAATATATTAAATGTAAAAAGCAGAAAAAGATTTTACTATTATGGGACTTATTATGGATTCCCTCATTTATTTGAAATGCCGGCGGAAGGAGAGCATTGCCATATAAATCCGATTAATCCTTCATTCCTGCTATCCTTTGCCGAGAAATACGGCTTTAAATTAAATAGTATTCATCCAATTGAGATCAAACCGAAGATGTATAGATTTTTAATTAGTTGCCTGGTTATTAAATTTTATGCTTTCATAAAAACAATTAACAAAGATAAAAAAATAAAAGATTTCATCAGGCAATTAACCACGGTTAACGTTCTTTTAAATGATGGCATTTTTGTGTCATTTAAGAAGACAGGATAGTAAAAAGCTGTCAAAGTACGAATCGTAATAAACGTTAAACTTTAATAATAGGTCGTGCATATGCTCATCGACTACCTACCCATCCTCCTGTACCTGATTATCGCCATTGGGCTGGTGGGGGTGATTGTGCTCATGTCCGAATTCCTGGGCAAAAAGCGCCACACTCCCCAGAAGGACATGCCCTATGAGTGCGGCATGGACCCCATCGGCGACGCCCGCCACCGCTACGCGGTGCGGTTTTACGTCATCGCCATGTTCTTCATCGTGTTCGACATTGAAGCCATCTTCATCTACCCCTGGGCCGTAATCTTCAAGCAACTGGGCTGGTTCGGATTCATGGAGATGCTGGTGTTCATCGCAGTTTTGGTGGTGGGCCTGGTGTACGTGTGGGGCAAGGGCGCCCTGGAGTGGGAATGAAAAACCGGTCTTCGGTCTTCAGTCTTCGGTCTTCGGGTTAAGAATAACAGGGAATTTGCCAGGTGGGGGAACCCCGCCCGGCACGGAGCATCGGCATGGGTATTGAAGAAAAATTGGGATACAACATCCTCACCACCACCCTGGAAAAGCTGGTGGATTGGGGTCGCAAAAACTCGCTGTGGCCCGCCACCTTCGGGCTGGCCTGCTGCGCCATCGAGATGATCGTCACCGCGGCCAACCGCTACGACATCGCCCGCTTCGGCATGGAGGCCTTCCGGGCCTCTCCCCGCCAGGCGGACCTGATGATCGTGGCGGGGACCGTGTGCAAGAAGATGATGCCGGCCATCGAGCGCATTTACGAGCAGATGCCCGAGCCCAAATGGGTCATCGCCATGGGCGCCTGCGCCACCTCCGGAGGCATCTTCGACTCCTACGCGGTGGTTCAGGGGATTGACCTCTACCTCCCGGTGGACGTGTACATTCCCGGCTGCCCGCCCCGGCCCGAAGGCCTGCTCTACGGCATCCTCAAGCTGCACGAAAAGATTCTCAAAGATCCATTTATCACCAAACAATACCAGGAACGGCTGCAACTCCGCCGGGTGGAGGCCGCATGAACGCCGCGGTGGAGCTGCTCCAGACGAAATTTGCCGACGAAGTGGTAGAAGTGGTGGAGTTTCGGGGGGAGACGCAAATCACCGTCAAGCCTGGCCGCATCAAAGACATCTGCCTGGCATTGCGGGACGACCCGGAAACCTCCTTCAAGTACCTGTCGGCCATCGCCGGCATGGACTACCTCCCCCAAAGCCCCCGCTTCGGGGTGGTGTACCATTTGTATTCCCATAAGAAAAAGAATCGCGTGGCGCTGAAGACCCTTTTGAAAGACGACGTAGCCCCGGCCATTGATTCGGTGGTGTCCGTGTGGTCCACGGCCAACTGGCACGAACGGGAGGCCTATGACCTCCTGGGCATCCGTTTCAAGGGCCATCCGGACCTGAGGCGCATCCTCATGCCCGCCAACTGGGTGGGGCATCCGTTGCGGAAGGACTATCCGTTGAAAGGTATGTAATAAGTTCACAGTTCACAGTTCACAGTTCACAGAAAAAAATTCATGAATGGTCCATAAAGCAATACTGTCAACTGTCAACTGTCAACTGTTAACCGAAAACTGGAAACTGGAAACAGGATTTAAAATGGACATCACTCAACCCATGCCGCGCACCGAAACCATGCTCCTGAACCTGGGGCCGCAGCACCCCAGCACCCACGGGGTGCTCCGGGTCCTGTTGGAGCTGGACGGCGAACTCATCGTCAGCGCCGACCCGGATATCGGCTACCTCCACCGGGGCATCGAAAAGCTGTGCGAATACCGCACCCTGCACAAGTGCATGCCCCTGATGAACCGCCTGGACTATCTGGCCGGGGAGCAGAACAACTTCGGCTTCTGCCTGGCGGTGGAAAAACTCCTGGGCGTGGAGGTCCCCAAGCGGGCGCAATATATCCGGGTGATGATCGCGGAGTTCACCCGCATCGCCTCGCACCTTTTCTGGCTGGGCACCCACGGCCACGACCTGGGGGCCATGACCCCGCTCTTCTATGCCTTCCGGGAGCGGGAAAAGATCATGGACCTGTGCGAGATGGTGTCGGGGGCGCGGATGTTTCCCCTGTACTTCCGCATCGGCGGCCTGGCTGCGGACCTGCCCGAAGGCTTCATGCGCGCCGCCGGGGACTTTGTCAAGTCTTTCCCCCGGCGCTGGAAAGATTACGACACCCTCCTCACCCAGAACGAAATCTGGAAGGAGCGCACTGTGGGCGTGGGGGTCATGAACGCGGAGGAGGCCCTGGATTGGGGCTGGTCCGGCCCCATGGCCCGGGGTTCCGGGGTGGATTGGGACCTGCGCCGGGATAACCCCTATTCCAGCTATGAAGAATTCGACTTCGAAGTGCCCCTGGGGAAGAACGGCGACACCTACGACCGGTACCTGGTGCGCATGCAGGAAATGCTCCAGGCCAACCGCATCGTGGAGCAGGCCCTGAAGAAGATCGAGGAGACCGAACCCGGGGACATCAAGGCCAAAGACCCCAAGGTTTCTCTTCCGCCCAAGGACAAGGTCTATACGGACATCGCGGCGCTCATCAACCATTTCTTGATTATCCAGGACGGCATCCGGCCCCCCCAGGGCGAGGTGTACCAGTGCATCGAGGCCCCCAAGGGCGAGATGGGCTTTTACCTGGTGAGCGACGGCGGCCCCCAGGCTTTCCGGTTGAAAATCCGGGGGCCGTCCTTCGTGGTCCTGGCGGCCACCGATAAACTCTGCCGGGGCCGGCTCCTCTCCGACCTCATCGCGGTCATCGGCACCATGGACATTGTGCTGGCCGACGTAGATAGATGACGGTTTACGGTTTACGGTTTTCGGTGAAAGCACTGCCGCCGAAACCCGGAAACAGAAAACAGAAAACAGAAAACCGCTTTTTATAACAGGAATGACTCATGGTTAATTTGACCATCGACGGCCGGGCCGTACAGACGAAAAAGGGCCAGACCATCCTGGAGGCGTGCGACGACCTGGGCATCTTCGTCCCCCGCCTCTGTTACCACCCGGCCCTGAAACCCATCGGGGCCTGCCGCATCTGCGTGGTGGAAGTGAAACCGGGCCCGCCCCGGCCCCTGCCGGCCTGCGCCACCTACGTGGCCGAGGGCCAGGAAGTGGTCACCGCGTCGCCCAAGCTGGACGTCATCCGCCTGGAATTGATGAAGCTGGCGCTCATCAACCACGCGTTGGAGTGTCCTGTCTGCGACAAGGGCGGCGAGTGCGAACTCCAGGATCTCACCCATGCCATCGGGGTCCCCGAAGTGGACCTGGCCGCGGTCAAGCTCCCCCCCAACCAGGACTACGAGTCCCAGTTGGTGGAGCGCCACCCGGACCGTTGCGTCACCTGCGGCCGCTGCATCCACATCTGCCGGGACCGGGTGGGGGCCATGGCCATCAATTTCACCTTGCGAGGCTACTTCACCGAGCTGACCTCCGGGGCCGTCCCCCTGGACTGCGAGTTCTGCGGCTCCTGCATCGACATCTGCCCCGTGGGGGCGCTCATCAACAAGCAGTTCAAATACCGTTCCCGGGCCTGGGAAGTGACCAAAACCGAGATGGCCTGCCCCTTCTGCGGCGGGGGCTGCACCTATGAGCTGCACGTCAAAGACGGTAAAGTCATGCGGGTTTTCAACGGCGGCGACAAGGTGGTGCTCTGCGGCCGGGGCCGTTTTGGCTGGCCGGTGGTGGAGGCCCCGGACCGCCTTAAGACCCCTCTCATCCGCCAAGACGGCCAACTCCAGGAAGCCACCTGGGACGAAGCCCTGGACCTGGTGGCCGCCAAATTTAAGCAAATCACGGAGGCGGCCGGGCTTGGCGCCATTTACGGCGTGGGTTCGCCCCGGGCCACCAACGAAGCCAACTACCTGTTCCAGAAATTCTTCCGCCAGGGTTTGGGAACCAACAACCTGGACAACCCCGGGCGCTATACCTACATACGGGCCTTGCAGGGCCTGGCCGCGGTCTTCGGGCCAGCCCAGGTTTCGGGAGTGGAACTCGACCCGTCCCGGCCCCCGGCCTTTACTTCCCCTTATCCAGTGACGGATGATGCCAAGGGCAAAGGCTTTCCCTTTGTCCTGGGGAAGATTGACGACCTGCCTAAAGCCGACGTGGTCCTGGTGGTGGGCGCCGACGTCACCCCGGAACTGCCGCCCCTGGGCTGGGCCTTGCTGGAAGCCCGGGAACGGGACGCGTTCAAACTCATCGTCGCCAACAACCGCCGGACCAAGTTCGACCGCTACGCCGATTTGTCAATGCGCTGTCAGCCGGGGACCGAGCGCCTGCTGGTGGCCGGGATTATCAAGGCCCTCCTGGCCGCGGAAGTTACTCCTGCCATCAGAGCGTCCGGGGTGGAGGAGTTCAAAGAGAGCCTGAAGAAGCTCACTCTGAAAGACGTGGCCAAAAAGACCGGGGTGGAGGAAGCGGCCATCAAGGCGGCCGCGGACCTCCTGGCCCAGGCCCTGGCCCCGGCCATCATCTTCGGCGCCGAACTCCTGGCCCAGGACAAGGGACAAGAGAACGCCTTGGCCCTGGCCGACCTCTTCCTCCTGGTGGGGAAACCCGGCGCGCCGGGAAGCGCCCTTTACCCGGTGGCGGAAAAGAACAACACCCGGGGCGTGTGCGAAGTGGGGGTGCTCCCCGACTTCGGCCCGGGCTTCGCGCCGGTGGACAAACCCGGAGCCGCGCTGCCGGAGGTTCTGGCGCTCCTGGAAAAAGGCGACGCGGCCGCACCCCAGTCTCTATACCTTCTGGGGGGCGACCTGCTGCGCTTTGCCCCTAACCACAAGCAGGTGGAAAAAGCCCTGAAAAAAGTCCCCTTCATCGTGGTGCAGGACGCGTTTCTCACCGAAACCGCCAAACTGGCCCACGTGGTCCTGCCCGTGGCGGTGCACGCCGAGCAGGAAGGCACCTTTATAAGCAGCGACGGCACCCTGGGCTATCTCCCCAGAGCCTTGTCGGCCAATGGGGTTAAGCCGGACTGCCTGATTATCCATGAGATTGCCTCCCGGATGGGATACTCTATTCCCACCGGGGGCCCGGCCAACATCTTTAAAGACCTGGCTAAGGCCATGCCTCTGTGGGCCGGGCTGGCCCCCAAGGGCAGCGAGCCGCGGGCGGATTTTGGCAAAGATCTCTCCGGCCAGTTAGTCCCCTTTGACCTGGACGTGAGCCTCCCGGGCCGTCGGCCCTTAACCCTGCTGGTGGGAAAATCGCTGCAGCACTCCGGCTCCTTCACCACCCACCACCCCTGCGGCGCCCTGACGGTGACCCCCCGGGCCGAGCTAGGCATGAACCCCGACGACGCCCAGGGTCTGGGGCTGACCGAGGGCGACGCCGCCAAAGTCACCAGTTCCCAGGGCGAGATCAGCGTGCCCATCACTTTGAATCCGGACCTGCCCCCGGGGCTGGTTTTTCTGCCGGAGCACTTCGCCGACCCCGCGGCCAACGCCCTGACGTTGAACTCCAACCTGGTGCGGGTGACCATCTCGAAGGGTTGATTATATGAACATCACCGTTTTAGTCATCCTGACGGCCATCAAGATCACCCTCATTCTGGTGGTCTTTCTCACGGCAATCGCCTACACCGTGCTCATGGAGCGCAAGGTCCTGGGCTTCATCCAACTGCGCTACGGCCCCAACCGGGTGGGCCCCTGGGGACTGCTCCAGCCCCTGGCGGACCTCCTCAAACTCCTGTTCAAAGAAGACTTCACGCCCCCCGGGGTGAACAAAGTGCTCTTTGTCCTGGCGCCTATCATCACCGCGGTGACCGCGTTCCTGCCCTTCGCGGCCATCCCTTTTGCCCAGCAGATTTTGCCGGACCACATTTATTTATACGGCCAGAAAGTGGACCTCTCGGTGGCCGCCCTGAACCAGGGGGTTATTGCCGACGTCAACGTGGGGCTGCTCTATATCTTCGCGGTGGCCTCGCTGTCGGTGTACGGCGCGGTGCTGGGGGGCTGGGCCTCCAATAACAAATATTCGCTTTTGGGCGGCATCCGCCTTTCCGCCCAGATGATCAGCTATGAGCTGGCCCTGGGCCTTTCCGTCATCGGGGTCATCATGATGGCCGGCACTTTGAGCCTGGTGAAGATCGTGGACGCCCAAAAAGACGTGTGGTTCATTTTTTATCAGCCCCTGGGGTTCCTGATTTTCCTCATTGCCTCTTTTGCGGAGTGCGCCCGCACCCCCTTTGACTTGATCGAGTGCGAAAACGAGTTGGTGGCCGGGTTCCAGACGGAATACAGCTCCATGAAATGGGCTTTATTCATGCTGGGGGAATATTGCCACATCATCGTGGCCTCCGCCCTGGCCGTCACCCTGTTCTTCGGCGGCTGGCACGGGCCGTATCTCCCGCCCATCGCCTGGTTCGTCATCAAGACCTTTATTTTTGTCTTCTTCTTTATCTGGGTCCGGGGCACCTTCCCCCGGTTCCGGTTCGACCAGCTCATGCGACTGGGCTGGAAAGTGCTCTTACCCCTGGGGCTGGCGAACATCTTGGTCACCGCCGCAGTGATTCTCTTCTTCCACAAGGGTTAGCCTTATGATTATGCCGTTTCTCAAAGGTTTGGCCACCACCCTGAGGATGGTGTTCACCAAGCCCATCACTCAGCAGTATCCGGAAGAGCGCCGGGAGATGTACCCCCGCTGGCGGGGCCACCCTGAGCTGACCATCGACCCGGACGGCCGCCGCCGCTGCGTGGCCTGCACCCTGTGCCTGGTGGTTTGCCCTTCCAACGCCATCAAGGGCATCGTTCCGGCGGAAGGCCCCGAGCACGAGAAATACCCCGCGGCTTTCGTCATTGATCTGCAGCGCTGCATTTTCTGCGGGCTCTGCCAGGAGGCCTGCCCCCAGGCGGCCATAAAGTTGAACAACCTGTATGAACTGGCCCAATACGACAAGAGCTTGCTGATTCTGGAGATTGACCGGGCCACCCAGAAGGAATCCAAGCTCCGGACGCCGGACTGGCTGTAATCCGGCGCCATTTTTTACCATCCATAACAGGAGGAACGAGGGATGCAGATCCTCTTTATGATACTGGCCGCAATTGCCCTAAGCTCCGGGGTCTTGGTGGTCTTTCAGAGACACCCGCTGAGGAGCGCCCTCTACCTCATATTAAACTTCTTCGCGGTGGCCGGGATGTACCTGCTGGCCCACGCGGAATTCATTGCCGCGGTCCAGATCATCGTCTACGCCGGGGCCATCATGGTTTTGTTTCTCTTTGTCATCATGCTCCTGAACCTGCGGCAGCCCGAAGAGGAAGCCAAACCGCCTCACATCCTGCAGAAAATTTCAGGAATCACTTTGGCGGTATTCGTGGCCTTGCTGCTGATATACGGCTTCACCCAGGCCAAACTTCCCGCCCCGGGGAAAGAGGCGGCCGCGGGTCTGGGGAACACCGAGGCCATTGCCCGGGCGCTGTTCACCGATTATCTGCTGCCCTTTGAGGTTACTTCGGTGCTGCTCCTGGTGGCCATCGTGGGCGCGGTGGTGCTGGCTAAGCAGAAATTGAAATAACGGTCGGCCCTGGGGCCGTAACGTAGGGTGCGTTTTACGCACCAATAACAAACTTTGATCGGTGCGTGGAACGCACCCTACTTGGCCCATCCCGGGCGCGGTGGCGGACCCAATAGGGTTCCCAAGCCCGGCTGGGGAACGAGAAAAACACGGAAAACGGAAAACTGAAAACGGGGTGTCTCAAATGGTCGTGCCCTTGGAATATTATCTCGGAGTGAGCGTGGCGCTGTTCAGCCTGGGAGTCATCGGGGTCCTGGTGCGGCGCAACGTCCTGGTCATCCTCATGTGCGTGGAGATGATGCTCAACGCCGTGAACCTGGCCTTCATCGGCTTCGCCGATTATTTCAAGGCGGTGGACGGCCAGATGTTCGTCTTCTTCGTGATGACCGTGGCCGCCGCGGAAGTGGCCGTGGGCCTGGCCTTAGTGGTGGCCATCTTCCGCAACCGGGCCACGGTGTACGTGGACGATCTCAATCTCCTGAAATGGTGAGGCCTGTACCATGATGATGGATTATGTCTGGCTGATCCCGGTCTTTCCCCTCATCGGCTTTCTCATTAACGGCCTGTTCGGGAAAAAACTGTCCAAAAACACGGTGGGAATCATCGGGTCCGCGGTCATCGGCCTGAGCTTCCTGGTCACCGTCAAGATCTTCTTTGAATTCTTGAATCTGCCGCCGGGCGTCAAGGCGGTGGAAAAGACGGTGTTCACCTGGATCAGTTCGGGCAATTTTACGGCCCAGGCGGCGTTCCTCATCGACCCCCTGTCCCTGGTCATGCTGGGGGTGGTCACCGGGGTGAGCTTCCTCATCCACATTTACTCCGTGGGCTACATGCACGACGACCCGGGGTTCTACCGTTACTTCGCCTATCTCAACCTTTTCGTCTTCTCCATGCTCATCCTGGTGTCGGCCAACAACTTCCTTTTGATGTTCGTGGGCTGGGAAGGCGTGGGATTGTGCTCCTACCTGCTCATCGGTTTCTGGTATGAGAAACAGTCCGCCAGCGACGCCGGCAAAAAAGCTTTCGTAGTCAACCGCATCGGCGACTTCGGGTTCCTGCTGGGCATCTTTCTGATTTTCTGGACCTTCAACACCATCAACTTCCGGGAAGTCTTCGACCTGGCAGCCAAGTACCCCATAGGCTCCGGGGTCATCACCGCCATCACCCTGCTCCTGTTCGTGGGGGCTATCGGCAAATCGGCCCAGATCCCCCTGTACGTCTGGCTGCCCGACGCCATGGAAGGCCCCACCCCCGTGTCCGCCTTGATTCACGCGGCCACCATGGTCACCGCGGGGGTTTACATGGTGGCCCGCTGCAGCGCCTTGTACGTCCTGGCGCCATTCTCCTTAACCGTGGTGGCCGTGGTGGGGGCCTTGACCGCCATCTTCGCCGCCACCATGGGCATGGCTCAAAACGATATCAAGCGGGTCCTGGCCTACTCCACCGTGAGCCAGTTGGGTTATATGTTCCTGGCCTGCGGCGTGGGGGCCTTCGTTTCCGGCATCTTCCACCTCATGACCCACGCCTTCTTCAAGGCTCTCCTCTTTCTGGGGTCCGGCTCCGTGATCCACGGCATGCACGGCGAGCAGGACATGCGTCACATGGGCAACCTTAAGAAGTACATGCCCATAACCTACTGGACTTTCATGCTGGCCACCCTGGCCATCGCCGGGATCTTCCCCTTCGCCGGATTCTTCAGTAAGGACGAGATTCTCTTTTACTCCCTGGTGGACGGCCACTTGCTCTATTGGGGCATCGCCACCGTGGCGGCCTGCATCACCGCGTTCTACATGTTCCGGGCGGTGTTCATGACCTTCTACGGCGAAGAGAGGTTCGATCACCACCATGTCCATCCCCATGAAGCGCCCATGACCATGGCAGTACCGCTGATGATCCTGGCGGGGCTCTCGGTGGTGGGCGGTTTAGTGGGCTTCCCCATCATTGAGGGCGCCCACAAGTTTAAGGAATTTCTGAAGCCCTCCATCGCGCCGCTACATGCCGAAGTCCATCATGCGATGAGCTTCGAAATCATTATGATGATCTTCAGCATGACGGTGGCCGCGGTGGGCATCTATATCGCGTACAAGTGCTACATAAAGACCCCTGAGCTGCCGGAGAAAATCACCGAAAAATTCCCCACCACTTACGATTACGTTTACAACAAGTACTACGTGGACGAGCTCTACGACGCCACCGTGGTGGAGCCTATCAAGTCCGGCTCCGACTTCCTGTGGAAGGGTGTGGACGACAAGGTGGTGGACGGCGCGGTGAACGGGTCCGCCGGAATGGTGGCCTGGCTCAGCGCCCATTTGCGTAAACTGGAGACCGGGTTTGTGCAGAACTACGCCCTGGCCATCCTCATCGGGGTGGTCCTGATCACCGGCTATCTGATCGGCAGATAGATCTAGGGCCAATTACTGTTAACTGAGGTTCTCGCCCGAGTCAGGGGTTGAATTTGAATAAAATGGTTGCCCAAAGACTCGCCGGTTTGACGCTGGCCGTCCTGTTACCCCTGGTTTGGGCGGCAGGAGCCGCGGCGGACCCCATCGGCAAGAATGATAAAGAAGTCCAGGCCGCCGCCAACCCCATCCTGGACAACCTGCTGGCAGGGTTTAATGCCGGCGATTATGCCAAATATTCCAAGGACTTTGATGCGACATCAAAGGAAATGATGCCGGAAGAGAAATTCCAGAATGTCAGGACTGACCTTCTGAAGAGAATCGGCAAATATCAGTCCCGGCAGTATCTGGGTTTTCTCCGGCAAGATAAGGCCACCACGGCTTTGTGGAAAGGGAAATTCAGCAGTACCGAAAGTGATATTTTAATCAAAATGGAAGTTTCCAAACGGAAAGACAAAAACGTGGTAGTCGGCCTTTGGTTTCAATAATTTTAGTAAGTTAGGCCACTGACCGCTATTCCCTTAGGAGCGGCGCATGAAGCTACCTATCCTCTCATTTCTGGTCTTTTTCCCCATCGCGGGAATGGTGATTTTGCTGTTCATAGACCGGAAGAACCACAAGATGCTCAAGGAGGCCACCCTGGCCATCTCCCTGGTGGAGTTTGTTGTCTCCCTCCCCTTGTGGTTCTGGTTTGACGGCAAAACCGCGGCCATGCAATTCGTGGAGCGCTACAACTGGCTTCCCCAATACGGGATCAGCTACTATGTGGGGGTGGATGGGTTCTCCCTGCTGCTCATCCTGCTCACCACCTTCCTGACCCCCTTGTGCGTCCTGGCCACCTGGACGGACATCCAGCACCGCGTCAAGGAGTTCATGATCTGCCTCCTGGGTCTGATCGCCGGCATGATCGGGGTGTTCGTGGCCCTGGATTTATTCCTCTTTTACGTATTCTGGGAAGTGATGCTCATTCCCATGTACCTGCTCATCGGGGTCTGGGGCAACCCGGCCCGCCGGGTCTATGCGGCCATCAAATTCTTCCTGTTCACCATGTTCGGCAGCCTGCTGATGCTGGTTGCCATTTTGGTGCTGTACTTCCATTACGGGAAGACCACGGGGACCTACACCTTCGACCTCCTGAAGATGTACGGCCTGAGCATCCCCTTTAACATGCAATTTTGGATGTTTCTGGCCTTCGGGCTGGCCTTCGCCATCAAGGTGCCCATGTTCCCCTTCCACACCTGGCTCCCCGACGCCCACACCGAGGCGCCCACCGTGGGCTCCGTCATCCTGGCCGCGGTGCTCCTGAAGATGGGGACCTACGGCTTTCTGCGGTTCAATATGCCGCTCTTTCCCCAGGCGGCCCATTATTTCGTGCCCCTGTTTTCCATCCTGGCCCTCATCGGCATCGTTTACGGCGCCCTGGTGTGCATGATGCAAAAGGACCTGAAGCGCCTCATCGCTTTCTCTTCCGTGAGCCACCTGGGTTTCGTCATGCTGGGCCTGTTCACTTACACCATGGCCGGGGTCCAGGGGGGCATCATTCAGATGATCAACCACGGACTGAGCACCGGGGCCTTGTTTTTCATCGTGGGCATGATCTATGAACGGCGGCACACCCGAATGATCGCCGACTTCGGGGGTCTGAGCACCCCCATGCCCATTTACGCCACCATCTTCATGATCGTGTCCCTGTCATCCATCGGGTTGCCCGGCCTGAACGGCTTTATCGGCGAGTTTCTCATTCTCCTGGGGGCATTTAAGGCGAACATGGTCTATGCCACCATCGCCGCCACCGGCGTCATTTTCGCGGCCTGCTACATGCTGTGGATGTTCCAGCGGGTGATGTTCGGCAAGGTGGAAAATGAGAAGAACCGCACCCTGAAAGACCTCTCCCCCCGGGAGATTGCCATCTTTGCGCCCCTCATTCTGTTCATTGTCTGGATCGGGGTCTATCCCAACACTTTCCTGGACAAGACCAAGGCCACCACGGAAAACTTCATAGCCATGATGGAGAAGGTCAAAGCGCCCCAGGTAAGTTTCTATCAAGTGATTAAGGGGGAGGCGAAATGAGCGTCACCATTCCCAGCTTCACCCTGAGCTCCATCGGGCCGTGGCTCACCCTGACCGTGGGCGCCATTTTCCTTCTGCTCCTGGACGCCCTGTCCCCCAAGGGCCGGAAAGCCTATTTCCCCCAGCTTTCCCTGGTGGCCCTGGGTATTGCCGCTCTCCAGACCTACTGCCTCTGGGGCCGGAGCGGCACCGATTTCGCCCGGATGATCTACCTGGACAACTTCTCCTTCTTTTTTTACTTCATCTTCATCCTGGGCACCGCGCTCACCGTGATGCTCTCCCGCCAGTACCTGGAGGACTGGGGCAAGAATCTGGGCGAATACTACGCCCTGGTGCTCTTCGCCACCGCGGGCATGATGCTCATGGCCTCCAGCGCCCATTTCATCATGATCTTCCTGGGCCTGGAGGTGATGTCCATCGCGGTGTACGTCCTGGCGGGATTGTTTCGGGAAGATTTCAAGTCCAATGAGGCGGCCCTGAAATACTTAATATTAGGGGCTTTCTCCAGCGCCTTCCTGCTTTTCGGCATGGCCATGCTCTACGGCGCCGCGGGGGGCACCCTGTACCTCCCCGATCTGGCGGCGCGACTCACCGACAAGGCTTTCGTATCTACGCCCCTGGCCCTGCTGGCCGTGGCCCTGCTCATCGTGGGCTTCGGCTTCAAGGTCGCCTCCTTCCCCTTCCACATGTGGACCCCCGACGTCTATGAAGGCGCGCCCACCTCGGTAACCGCGTTCATGGCCGTGGGGGTCAAGGCCGCGGCCTTCGCCGCCTTCGCCCGGGTCTTTTTCCTGGTCTTCCCGTCGCTGAAGGTGGATTGGGTCATGGTCCTGTGGGTCCTGGCCGTGGCCACCATGACCATCGGCAACGTCACGGCCATCGCCCAGACCAACATCAAACGCATGCTGGCCTACTCCTCCATCGCCCACGCCGGGTACCTCATGGTGGGGCTGGTGGCCGCCAACCAACTGGGGGCGGTGAGCCTGCTCTACTACCTGCTGGCCTATACTTTGATGAACCTGGGGGCCTTCGGGGTGGTGATTCTGGTGGGGCGCAAGAAAGACGCTTATCTCAACATTTACGACTATTCCGGCCTGGGGGCCCAGCACCCGGTGCTGGCCGCCACCATGGCCTTATTCATGTTCGCCCTGGCGGGCATCCCGCCCACCGCGGGGTTCGTGGGCAAGTTCTATCTGTTCTCCGCCGCGGTGCAGGCCGGCTTTATCTGGCTGGCCATCCTGGGCGTCATGAACTCCCTGGTGTCGGTTTATTACTACCTCCGCATCACCGTGCTCATGTACATGAAGCCGGCGGAGGCGGACCTGGGGCCGGTGGCCTTTTCTCCCGCCACCACTGCGGTCCTGGTGGCCACCGCGGTGGGGGTCCTGTGGGCCGGCGTCTTCCCCGGATTTCTCTACAACCTGGCGGTGAACTCGGTGAAGATCTTCCCGGGAATGTAAGGTCTGTTATACCTTCCGGTCTCCCTTTGCTCCCGGATGGGGGTTTTATCAAAAGAATTAAGCCGGGCCTAAGCCCGGCTTGATTCTTTTTCATTTCTTGGGAGCAGAATGCCTGGCACCTTGCGGCCGGGTCTATTTGTGCCCTTTGAGATCGTGAATCCGGGCCTCTACGCCGGCCATCTCTTTTTTTAACTCCTCCAGGTAGTCCCGCAGACGCTCCAATTCCTCCGCAGGGGAGATAAAGCGCCGGAAGCCCATGCCCCCGCAGCAGCCGGGCATTGCCGGGCCGCAGCAGCCCCCTTGGCGCATGCCGCCCCAGCCGCAGCAGCCGTGTCCCCGCATGCCGGCATGTCCGTGCCCGTGTCCATGTCCATGACCACCCATCTGACACATTGGTTATTCCTCCCTCTAGTCGGCCATCAGACCAACTTTAAAAATTCTTCCACGCTCAAACCGGCATCCCGCACAATGCCGCCCATGGCATAGGCATTGACGGGATTATGCCTGGGTATGGTAAGGAATCGAATCCCATCGGACCTCACAATATGCTTGCGGCCTTGCCGAACCACGGTAAAACCCCTCTTCTCAAGAGCCTTAACAGCGTGGGAGCGATTGATCCAAGGCATTTTCGGCATCTTCAGACGGCGACTTCAACTTCTCTTATTTCCTGACCCCTTAAAGAGTCGGCCACGGCCGCCAGATATACCCGGATGGCATCCTGGATATTCTCCAGGGCTTCCTTCTCTGTTTCCCCTTGAGACCAGCAGCCCGGCAATCCCGGACAAGAGACGCTGTATCCTTCGTCCGTTTTGTTTATAACCACCAAATACTTCATGCGGATTACCTTATCCTCTTACGCCGCCTGATGGGTGCGCTTCTTCAGGCGGTTGGCCTTCTTGCGCAGGATATCCACCTCCTTGCGGGAGGCCCCCGAAGCGATGGCCTCCATCTTTTTGTTCCGGGCTTCCTTGGCCTTTTCCTTCAGTTCCCGGACGTTCACTTCCTTGGCGGCCTTGCCTTCCTCCTTGATGCCCTTAACCTTCTTGATGGCGGAGAGCAACTCTTCCTTGTTCATGCCGTGGACGCCGACGATTTCG
>Ga0194111_10003962_pt1 | contig 17352 bp, 9 predicted proteins | sample TA2KigC300mmetaG_FD_146194 | JGI IMG/M metagenome (GOLD analysis project Ga0194111, IMG submission 146194) | Freshwater microbial communities from Lake Tanganyika, Tanzania - TA2015033 Kigoma Deep Cast 300m | ecosystem: Environmental > Aquatic > Freshwater > Lake | place: Tanzania: Lake... | reverse complement strand
GCGGGACGCGGCACGGCGCCCTACGGGGGACGGCCCACCGCGCCCATCAGGCCCAGGACGACACAGAGCGTGGCGGTCGCCCTGCGCGGCGATGGCCCGTCGGACGTCCGCACCATCGAGGGCACGGACCATTCCGAGGAGGCGGCCCGCCAGGCCCGCCAGCTCGCCGTGCAGTTCCTCCGCGCCGAGGAGGAGGCCCTCGCCGAGGAGCCCCTCCCCCTGCTGCGCCGCGAGCAGGTCCTCCGCTACTTCTCCACGCTCAGGAGGCGTATCGAGAATGAGCCAGCCGCCAAGCCTTGAGCCCGCCGAGCTCGAGGAACGCCTGAAGGCGTTCGCCGACCGCTTCGGGCGCCTCCGACGCGAAATCCAGAAAGCCATCGTCGGCTACGACGACCTGGTCACCGACACCCTTGTCGCCCTCTTCTCCCAGGGACACGTCCTGCTCGAAGGCGTGCCTGGCATTGGCAAGACCTATCTCGTCCGCGTGCTTGCGCGCGTGCTGGGCCTCACCTTTGGGCGGGTGCAGTGCACGCCCGACCTGATGCCGGCCGACATCCTGGGGACCCACATCGTGGGCGAGGACCCGGACGGCCGCCGCGTGTTCCGCTTCGAGAAGGGGCCGGTCTTCAAGCACCTGCTGCTGGTGGATGAGATCAACCGCGCGACGCCGAAGACCCAGGCGGCGATGCTGGAGGTGATGCAGGAGCGGTGCGTGACGGCGGGCGGCGAGCGGTTCGAGCTCCCCGCCCCCTTCTTCGTGCTCGGCACCCAGAACCCCATCGAGATGGAGGGAACATATCCGCTGCCCGAGGCGCAGCTCGACAGGTTCTTCTTCAAGCTGCGCGTCCCCTTTCCCAACCTCGATGACCTGGTGGAGATTTCGCGCCGCACCACCCGCTTCGGCGAGCCGGAGCTGGCCGTGGTGGTGTCGGGCACCGAGATTCTCCAGATGCAGGAGCTGCTCACCTGGGTGCCTATTGCCGACCCGCTCACCCGCTATGCAGCATCGCTCGTGCTGGCCACCCACGGCGAGCGCGAGGGAGCATTGGCCTCGGTGAGCCGCTACGTCGCCTACGGCGCCAGCCCGCGTGGCCTCCAGGCCCTCGTGCGGGGGGCAAAGGTCCGCTGCGTCCTCGACGGTCGCACGGCGGTGGCCCTCGCCGACGTCCATGCCGTGGCCAAGCCGGCCCTGCGGCACCGCATCATATTCAACTTCGAGGGCGAAGCCGAATCGATCGACCCCGACCGCCTCATCGGCGAGATCATCGAGCAGGTGCCCACTCCGGCGCAGGGGGCGCAGAGCGAGGAGCGTGGGGCGGAGAGCGAAGGGCGTAGGGCGTAGGGCGAAGAGGGTAGGGAGTGGGGCGAGGAGCGCAGGGAGAAGAACGTGGGGCGAAAGGCGAAGATCGGGGGGCATAGGGCGAAGGGCGCGGGGCGCAAGACCTGCTGCACCCGCTCGCCCTGCGCTTCGCGCCCTGCGCTCTTCGCCCTTCGCCCTACTCCCTTCGCCCCACTCCCTTCGCTCTTCGCCCTCGCGCTCCTCTGCTCGGCAGCATACGCCGCCGAGCCGGCGGAGGGGCTCGCCGCCCGCTCGCTGCCCCTGCGGGCGGCCCTCCACAACGACCCCTCGCTCGTAGCGCCCTTCGAGCGCCTCGTCGCCCTCTACCGCGAGGCCAACCGCACAGGGGAGCTCATCGAGCTCTACCGCACCCACCTCGCCCGCTATCCGGCGGACCTGAATGCCACGCTGGTCCTCGTCCGCCTCCTGACCGGGACGAACGACGCGGCAGCGGTCTCGACGGCTCAAGGCGCTGCAGCTCGCTACCCTGACCAGCCGCTCGCGCACTACTTCTTCTACGAAGCGCTGCGCGCTGTGCACGATCCCGGCGCCCTCTTCGCCCTGGACCGCGCCATCGGGGCAGAGGCGCTTTTCGCGCGTAAGGTCGCCTGGCTCGAGGCCTTTCTCCCGCAGGCCCTGGCGGCTGACAGGCGCGACCTGGCCGAGAAACACCTCAGAGCCCTCGCCAGCGAACTTGCCCGCGCGCCCGACGGAGCGCTCGACCTCGCCCGCAGGATGCTCCAGTTCGGGTTCCCAGCCCTTGCCCTCCAGACGCTTGAGGCAGCGGGCAAGGCATCGCCCGCGCCCGAGACGGCGGTCGAGATCGAGGCGGCCGCAGCGTCCGCCGAGGTCGCGCTGGACCGCTCGGAGGCGGCGGCCGCGCGGCTCGAACGCCTCCTGGGCCGCCTGGCCCCCGACTACTGGCAGCGCCAGGAGATCGTCCGCCGCCGCATTGCCCTCGTCCGCTCCGAGGCCGAGCGCCAGGCCATGCTCAAGGAGGCGCGGAGCCAGGCCGCAGCTCGCCCGGCCGACGAGGCGGCTGCGCTCCACCTCGCCCACCTTCTCGACGCCTTCGAGCTGCGCCGCGAGGCCCTCGACGCCCTCCTGGAGAGCGGCCGCCACGTGCCCAACTCCGCCCGAATCGAAAAGCAGCCTCTCGAGCTCTTCGACCGCCTGCGCGACGAGCGCGGCCGCGAGGCATACCTCGCCGAACGCCTCCGCGCCGCCCCCGACCGCAGGGACCTGCGCCTGTGCCGGGCCAAGTCGCTCTTCCTCCTCGGCCAGCGCGGCGAGGCTGTCAAGGAACTCGACGTCCTCCTCGCCGCGCTCGACGACGCCGAGCGGGCGAGCCAGCTCCTCGACGTCGCCCGCTTCCTGCGCGCCTCGGGACTCGCGTCCGACAGCGCGAAGCTCCTCGGCCGCCTGCTGGCCCTCGCGCCCGACCGGCTGGACGTGCGCCGCGAGCTGGCCGACGCCCATCTGGCGGCAGGCGCGCCACAGCGCCTCCGCGAGCTCTTCGCCGCCCCCCTGCCCAAGGACACCCCCATCGAGGCCCTGCTCGACACCGCCACGTTCCTCCTCCAGCAGCAGCTCTACCGCGAAGCCCACGCCGCGGCCGCGGCGGGGCTTGCCCAGAGCCCCGACAGCCTCGACCTGCGCCTCCTCGCCGCCAGCATCGAAGCACGCCAGGGCAACCGCGCATCGGGCGAGAGGCTCCTCCTCGACGCCCGCCGCCTGGGCGACACCCCCGCCCTCTACCGCCGCTGGCTCGAGGCCGCCGTTGCTCTCAACGAGCCCGCCGGCTCACTCGACGACTTCCTGGAGGAGGAGCGTGCCCGCGTGGCCCTGGAGCGCGGCCCGTGGACGCCTCTGCGCGTCGAGCGGCGCCTGGCCTTCGCGGAGGTGGCGGCCCGCTGCGGCCAGCGCGCCGAGGCGGCCCAAATGCTCCGCAACGACCTCGACGAGAACCCTCCGCCCGACGTCCGCCTCAAGCTCCGCCGCCGCCTCGTGGACCTCGCCAGCGGCGACCCGGCCCAGGCCAAGTCCGTCCAGGAACAGCTCCAGGCCCTCCTGAAGGACGACCCGCAGAACGCCGACGAGTACCGCGCCCGCCTCGCCATCCTCTACGCCGGGGCCTTCCGCGAGGAGTCCTTCGACAGCCACCGCCCCGTCACCGCGCTCCTCGAGGAGATCAAGGTCACCGCCATCCGCGACCCAGGCGTCCTGGCGGGCCTCCAGCGCATCTACGAGACCCACCTCCGCCAGCCCCAAACCGTGCTCGACATCCTCGCCTGCCTCACCGCCCTCGAACCTGCCAACCGCGCCCACTGGGAGCGCCGGCTCGCCCTCCTGGCCATCCGCGGCGACGAGGCTGCGCTGCGAGCCGCCGTCCGGCGCCTCCTCGCCGGCGTCGAGCAGATGCCCCTGGCCGCCGAGACACGCGGCCTGCTCCAGCGCCATCTCGCCGCGTCCTCCTGGCGCTCCATCGCGTCCCTGGTCGCCGACGGGCGGCCAGGCCCCCTCGCCGAAGCGCTCGCGCTCCTCGACTCCGCCGAGCGCGCCACGAGCGGCGCCAGCGGCGGTCCAGCGAAGGCAGACAGCCGCCATCCACTCTGGATCGCATGGACCCGAGCCTTCCTCCTGAACCGGCTCGGGCGCCCCAAGGAGCGCGACCAGGCCATCCGGGACCTCGAGCGCCTGATCGCAGAGCGAAAGAGCGAGGAGGGTGGAGCGAAGGGCGACGAGCGCCCCACGCCCGACGCCCCACGCCCGACGCCCCACGCCCCAGAGCCGGGCGAGGAGCAGGACACGGTGGAGCCGTTCCAGGGGATCGTCTTCCCCGACGGCCTGGGGGTCTCGCTGGCGAACGCCCGAGCGGCGCTCACGTCCAAGCCTTCCGAGCCGGCCAGGCCCCGGCCCGCTGACAGGTCCGGCCCCCTCCCACCCCTGAGGGTCCAATGGGTCTTTGAGAGCTTCTCCGGCGTACCCATCGCCAAGGCCCTGCCGCTGGACGACGCGCGGCTGCTTGTGTGCGATGTGGCGGGCGGGATGTCGTGCCTCGACCGCAAGACCGGCAAGCTCCTGTGGGAGCGGAGCGCACAAGGGGCCGGCCAGGCACAGGCCGCACCCGGGCAGGTGGACTCCGCCCTCCAGTGGCTCGCGCGCCACCGGCTCCCCAGCCCCCGCTACGTCTATCGCGGCCGCGTCCGCTATGCTCGCCGAGTGTACGACTACGACGAGGGCATGCCCACCCGTCTGCCGCCGCTGCCCGTGGCCGACACCGAAGGCCGCATTTACATGCCCGGCCCAGGCACCGTGAGCTGCTTCGCCGCGAAGGACGGCAAGCTGCTGTGGAAGGCTGAGATCGAGCGCGTCCAGGGCATCGAACTCCCGCAGCTCAACGCCGTCCTCTGCCTCCACCCGCGGGGCGTGCTGGCCTTCGAGCCAGTCACCGGCCACGCCGCCGCCTTCCACCGCGCGACCGGCAAGCTCCTCTGGGAGAGGGCGCTCCCCGCCGCCGACCCGCTCGGCCCGTCCTGGTTCCGCTCCGGCGCCAGCCTCAGCGGTGACCGCTTCCTCGTCTACGGCTGCGCCTCGGCCATCCTCGACGCCACGACGGGCGAGGTCGTGTGGTCATTCGACCCCACGGGCCTCGCCAAGTTCCCCGTGCAGATCAAGGAGCCCGAGGACGGCCCCACCTTCGCAGTCGAAGGCTCCCCTGCAACACAGCAATCGTTCGCGCCCCACTACGCCCCCGGGGGGCCCTACTGGCGGGGCGGCCGTGGCGGCTACCAGCCCGCGCCTCCGGTCGTCACCCTTGCGGAGCGCACAGCGGACCCCGAGGCCGAGCGGGAGATGCTCAGCCGCGGCTTCATGCTCGCCGCCCCAGCGGTCGCCTGGGCCGCGGGGGAGCACCGCGGCGACAAGTTCGGCCTCCTCACCGGCGGGCAGCTCATGCTGTGCGGCCCTGACAGGGGCATCCACATCCTGAGCCTCGACCTCCCCGTGGGAGCACGGACCATCCCCGATGTGACAGGCACCTTCATCGGCCTCGCTGGCCACATCGCCTGCGTGTTCGCAGACACCCAACTAACCCTGGCGGACACGCGGAATGGGACGGTGCGAACCTATGGACTCGGCTCGCTCGTGAAGGATGCGCGGGAGCCGCGCCTGCATCTCGCCCTCGACGGCACGATGGTCTACGCCACCGGCCCCGAGGGTATCCTTTGCCTCAATGCCGCCACGTGCGAGCGAGTGTTCCAGGTGGGCTGGCCGGGCGGCATCGCCGTGAGGCCCAGGACCCCGCCGCAGCCCTTGGGGCCCGGACACGAGCGCGATCGTCCTAACTGGGTCTACTACTGGCAGGGGGTCGTAGAGGACGAGGCGAACTGCGTGCCGATGGCCAACTGCGTGTCGGGCGGCACGCTCTACGCCACGCTCAGCCCCTGCCACCTGGCGGCCCTGGTGGAGCGCGAGGCCCATGAGCGGTGAGGCGGAGCTCTTCGACCCCAAGTTCCTCAGCCGCCTGCGCGCGCTCTTCTTCAAGCTGCGCAAGCGCCGCCAGCTCCGCAAGAAGGGCCTCCAGGCCACCCCAGCGGCCGGCTTCACCCGCGAGTTCAAGGACCACCGCCACTACACCGCGGGCGACGACTATCGAGCGATTGACTGGCGCCTCTTCGCACGCCACGAGCGCCTCTTCATCCGAATCTTCGAGGAGGTCCAGGAGTTCCACATCCACATCCTGCTCGACCGCAGCCGCTCGATGTACGAGCCCCATGCCGAGAAGCGCTCCACCGCCCTGCGCCTGGCCGTGGCACTGGCCTACCTCGGCCTCATCGGCCAGCACCGCGTCTCGCTCCTCACCCTCGGCCCCGACGCGCGCCGCGAGATGCCCCCCCTGAAGGGCCAGGGCCACGTCCACGCCCTCCTTCAGTGTCTCACGGCGCTCGAGTTCGACTCTGTGACCGACCTGGTTGCCAGCCTGCGGCAGTTCCGCCCGGGCCGCGACCGCCGCGGCATCGTGTTCATCATCTCCGACCTCTTCGGCCGCCTGCCCGAGGAGTCGTGGGACGCCCTTTCCCGCACCATCGCGTGGCCCGCGGAGACCCACGTCATCCACGTCCTCCACCCCCACGAGATGCAGCCGAACCTGGAGGGCGAGACCCAGCTCATCGAGGTCGAGACCGCCGAGTCGCGCCGCATCTGGCTCACCCGCCGCGAGCTGGAGGCCTACGCCAGGGCCTTCGGCGACTATCGCGACGCCCTCGAACGCTCCTGCATGCGCCGCCAGATCAACTACGTCGCCTGGGCCACTGACCAGCCCTTTGAAGAGATGTTCCTCGGCCTCCTCGCCCGCGGCAGCGCGCTGGCAGGGGGGTAAGGTGAAGCATGCGCTTCCTCCACCCCGCACACCTCGTCTGGGCGCTGCTGATCGCCGTGCCGGTTGTGCTCTACCTGTTCCGCCGCAAGCCGCGCACGGTGCGGGTGAGCACGCTGCTGTTCTTCAAGTCCCTCGCGCGCGAGCACCGCGAATCGGAGTGGCTGCGGCGGCTCAAGAGGCTCCTCTCCCTGCTGCTGAACATCCTGGCCATCCTGGCCGTCGTCGCGGCATTGGCTCGCCCTGTCGTCTCGCCGCGGGCAGGTTCGCTCAGGAGCGTGGTGGTGCTGATTGACCGCTCGGCCTCGATGGCGGCTGCGGACGGCCGCGGCGTCAGCCGCCTCGATGCGGCGAAGGCCATCCTCGGCGAGCGCCTCGCCGGCCTGCCGGGCGGCGTGGCCGTCATGGCCATCGCCTATGACTGCAGGCCCGACATCCTCCAGCCCTTCACCCTTGACCGCCGCGAGATCGCGCGCGCTCTCGCCGCGGTGGAGGTCAGGCCCATCGAAGGCGACCCCGACGCTGCCGTGTGCCTCGCCGCTCGCCTGGCCGCCCTCGACCCGCCCGCAGCCATCTGGCACGCAACCGACGGGCTGCCGGGCGAAGGAAGCGGGGAGAGGAGCGAAGGGCGTAGGGAGAAGGGCGAAGAGAGTGGGGCGCGGAGCGAAGGGCGCGGAGCACAGGGAGAAGAGCGCACCGGCGAAGGGCACCCCACGCCCTACTCTCCACGCCCTACGCCCTACTCCCGACGCTCTGCGCCCCACGCCCCACTCCCCCCAGACGTCTCGCTCGAAACCCTGTGCGTGCCCCTGGAGCGGCCCGTCAACGCCGGCATCACGGCCTTTCAGATGCGGCGCCTGCCGATGCAGCCCTCGCGTTTCGAGGCATTCGTGCAGGTGCACGCCGTCGCCCCGGGGCCGCTGGAGGCCGCTCTCGACGTTCGTGTGGACGGGCGCCTCACCGCCACTCGCAAGCTCACCCTCGGCCCTCGCCCTCCCTCCCCCGCCCCACGCTCTTCCCCCGACGCCCCACGCCCTTCGCCCTTCGCGGAGCGGCTGCTCATCCCTGTGACGGCAGGCGAGGGGGCCGTCCTCAGCATCGTGGTGGCGGCGCCTGGCGACGCCTTGCCCCTCGACGACGCTGTCCACGCCCGCGTGCCCGAGCTGCGCCCCGTCCGCGTGCTGTGGGTGGCCAAGGACCCCGACCCCTTCACCGAGCTTGCCCTCCGCTCGCTGGGCGCCGAGGGGGAGATCCAGGTGTTCCAGGGCGGGCCGGCCGCCTGGCCGCCCAAGGAGCCGCCCGACGTGGCGGTCTTCGATGGCTGGCTCCCCGAGGCCTGGCCAGAGGGCGTGGCGGTAGTAGCCGTCAACCCACCCCGAGCCTGCGGGCCGCTCCAGGTCGCACCCATCAGGGGCGGGGTCCCCGTAGAGTCCGTGCGCGTCGCCGCCGAACGCCACCCGCTGCTCTACGGCGTGGCCAGCGGGCGGGTCGCGCTCACCCAGGCCCAGGCCGTGGCGTCCGACGGGCCGCTTCAGCCCCTCTGGGTCGGCCCCTCCGGCCCCCTCCTGGCCGCCGGCGAGGCCCGCGGCCAGCGCATCGTCGTCATGGCCTTCGCCCCGAAGAACTGTGAGCATCTGCCCCTCATGGCTTCCTACCCAATCCTCGTCGGCAACGCCATATACTGGTCGGTTCAGCCCGCGATGGCGGCCCACGGCGGGAACAGCCGAAAGACCGGCGAGCTCATCGCCACCGACGGCTCACCCGTCACCTGGTCGGTGCCGGCGGCAGGGGGCCTTCGGCAGGAGGCCGCGCCGGTGCGGGGCCGCTGGGCGGAGCTGGACCGCGTGGGCCTCTGGCAGACGGGCGGTGGCGAGGCCGGCAGCGCCGCCCTGCTCGCCGAACGCGAGTCCCTTCTGCCCGCTCGTGAGAGCGAAGAGCGAGAGGCGGAGGGCGAAGGGCGCATCGGCAAGGAGCGCCCCACTTCCCGCTCTCCCTCGCTCCTCAGCGGCGACCTGACGGCGCTCTTCCTCTGGTGCCTCCTGGCACTGCTCGTCCTCGAGTGCTGGCTGTTCCACCGGCACGCGGTGTACTGACGCCGGTGAGTGCGGGAGCCGGGAAGGCGAATAACGGGATAGAGAGACGACACGGCGGGAGGAGGGCGGCAACGATGGATTGGGCACAGCCTCTCGTGCTCGTGTTGGTGCTGCCCCTGGCGGCACTTGTGGCGTGGTTCCACCATCGCACGGTGCACCCCATGTCGCAGCGGCGGCGCCGCCTGCTCATGGTCCTCCGCACGCTGGTGCTGACCCTGACGCTCCTGGCCCTCGCAGGCCCAGCGTGGCAGAAGACGACCGAGGACCAGGCGGTGGTCTTCGTCATGGACCACTCGCAGAGCCAAGGCGTCGGGGGCATGACGGCCGCCTACGAGCGGGCCAACGCCCTCGCCGCGGCGCTGCACGGGGGGACATATGTCGGCTTCGTCTCCGCCGGCGCCTCCGCCACGGTCCGCCGCCTCCCTGCCAGGGAGCGCCCTGGCCTGGCGCCCGACGAGGCCCTGCTGGCAAAGGACGGGCATCAGTCCGATCTCGCCGCCGCAGTGGCCCTCGCGGGCGGACTCTTCCCCGCCGGCACCTCGCGCCGAGTCGTGCTCGTCGGCGACGGCGTTCAGACCCGAGGCGACCTCGAGAGGGCGGCCCGTGATGCAGCGGTCGCCGGAGTGGTGATTGATGCGGTGCCCATCGCAGGCGCCCCGCGCCCCGACGTGCGCCTCGTTGCCCTCCGCCCCAGCCGCTCCCGCCTCCACGAGGGCGCCAGCCTCGCGCTCACCGCCGACGTCGAGAGCTCCCTCGCCGGCGAGGGGCGCATCCGGCTTTTCGAGAACGGCATCGAGGTGGATTCCCGCCCCCTCAAGCTCGCCGCCGGCGCCCAGACCTCGGTCGTCTTCCGCCGCACCCCGGAGCGCCGCAGCCTCTACACCTATCGCGCGCGCGTCGAGGGCTTCGCCGCCGACGCGCTCCCGGAGAACGACGAGGCGATGACGCTGGCCGACGTGCGGGGGCGCCCGCTGCTCCTCTACGTCGAGGGCGAGCACACCGAGGCCCGCTACCTGGCCGACGCCATGGCCCGCGAGGGCATCCGCCTGGATGTCCGCCCCCCCCACGCCGTGCCCGACACGCTCCAGGACCTTGCAGGCTATGACGGCGTCATCATCTCCGACGTTCCCGCCCACAAGCTCACCGGCCGCACGATGGCCCTCCTGCGAGACTACGTGGAGAGGCTCGGCGGCGGCTTCCTCATGATCGGGGGAAAGCACTCCTTCGGCGCCGGCGGCTACTGGCGCACGCCCATCGAGGACATCTTGCCCGTCAAGCTCAAACCGCCCGACACCGAGGAACGCGCCTCCACCGCCCTCGCCCTAGTCGTTGACCGCTCCGGCTCCATGAGCGGCCACAAGGTCGAGATCTGCAAGTCCGCCGCCATCGCCACCGTGGACCTCCTGGAGCCCAAGGACCACGTGTGCGTCGTGGCCTTCGACTCCCAGGCCACACTGATCGTGCCCACAACCCGCGTGAGCTCCAAGAGCGCCATCGCCGCCCAAATCGCAGCCATCAACGCCGACGGCGGGACAAACATGTACCCCGGCATGACCCTCGGCTACGACGGCCTGGGCAGCGTCCGAGCCAAGGCCAAGCACATGATCGTCCTCTCCGATGGCCAGACCGAGGGCAGCGGCTTCCAGGCCCTCGCAGCCCAGATGCGCGCCCAGGGCATCACCGTATCAACCGTCGCTGTCGGCGACGGCGCCGACGTCCCTCTCCTCCAGGGCATCGCCGCCGCAGGCGGAGGCAAATCATACGTGACCCTCGACCCAGCCAACATCCCCCAAATCTTCACCCAGGACGCCATGGTCCACCTCGGCCGCGTCATCCGCGAGGAGGCATTCGCGCCCCGCCAGGCCGAGCGCCACCCCATGCTGCGCGGCTGGGCGGCCGACACGGCCCCACTCCTCCTCGGCTGCGTGAAAACGCGGCCGAAGGCCACCGCCCAGGTGCCCCTGGTCACCGACACGGCCGAGCCCCTCCTCGCCCACTGGCGCTTCGGCCTCGGCAAAGTCACCGCCTTCACCTCCGACTGCACGTCCCGCTGGGCCGCCCTCTGGATCACCGCCTGGCCCAGCGGCTACGCCCAGTTCTGGTCACAAGTCCTCCGCGAAACCGCGCGCGAGCCCCAGGGCGAACACATGGACATCCGCGTCGAGGAGCACGGCCAGGAAGCCCGAGCCATCGTGGACCTGCTCGAGGACCCCGCCCAATTCAGGAACCAGGCGGCGGTGGACGCCGATGTCTTCTTCATCCCCGCCCACTCGCTAGGCTCGAGCATGGAACCCTTGGCCCGCATGGACTTACAGCAGGAAGGCCCTGGCCGCTACTCCGCACGCTTCCGCCCCGACCAACCTGGCGTCTACCTCATCCGCGCCCGCTGCGGCTCCGATGTCGTCTCGGCGGGCATCGTCCACAACGTCTCCGGCGAGGCCGCCGCTGGGCGGATCAACCTCCCCCTCCTCCAGAGAGTCTGCGAGCTCACCGGCGGAACCCTCCTCCGCGAGACCGATGCCGCGCTGCCGGCGGGCAGGAAGGGCCACTCCCGCTTCATCGAGCTTGCCCCGCTCCTCCTAGCGGCCCTGCTTGCCGTCTTCCTGGCCGACCTTGCCGTCCGGCGTTGGGAGAACATCCTGGGCATGGCCGAAGCCGCCTCACGCACTGTCCGAGCACTCACACGCAGCTCGTGAGGCTGCGTCGTTCTCTGTCTCCCTCGCCCCGGCAACCCGCAACCCCAACGCGACAGACACACACACCGCCACTGCACCCCGCCTCTTGGCGGCCTGTTGGCTCCCTGCCCCATCGCCCTGGGACCGCTGTGGCTCGGTGACCTTTCCCCGATTGCTGCCATTGCTATAATGGAGAGACGTATGATGAGCCCCAGCTTCGGCAACCTGAGCCCCGAGACTATCCGCCGCGCCCGGCAAGGCGACAGGGCGGCCATGGAAGCCACCGTCCGGCGCTATCAAGAGCCTGTGCGGGCCTGGGTGGCGGCCCACTGCCCGCCGGGAGGGGACGTTGACGAGGCGGCTCAGCGGACGTTCATGGCGGCTTTCATGCGAATCGCGGAGTTCGAGGAAGGCACCAACTTCGGCGCCTGGCTGTTCGCCGTCGCCCGATTCCAACTGCTGGGGGCAGGAAGTGATGGCCCTTGAGGGAGGAGCCGCTATGCATACCGCGTTGACGATGGGACTCCTTGGGTGCCTGCTTGCTCTGGGTGGTGTTGCGCTCGCGGCGGCGCCCGTCGCGCTGGTGGAGGACGGCAAGCCGGCGGCTACCATCGTGATCGCGGACGACCCGACCACCATCCCTATTGGGAAGGGGGCGGCGAAGGGGAAGCCGCCCACCGTGGCCTATGCTGCGGAGGAACTCCAGCGCTTCATTGAGAAGGCCACCGGCGCGCGCCTGGACATCGTGCCGGCTGCCAAGGCGCCCACGGCTGGCACGTTGCTGCTGGTGGGCCGCAGCTCGGTTAGCGAACAGCACAAGCTCGCGCTGCCGACCAGGCCGGAGGGCCTGCGCATTGCCGCCTTCCCGCGCGGCGTGGCCATCCTGGGCGAGGTGAAGCCTGCCGGCGCGGGCAATATCAAGCAAGAGGTGGACCGTGGCACGCTGCACGGCGTTTACGAGTTTCTCGAGCGTGTTGTCGGATACCGCTTCTACATCCACGTCCCGAAGGACCCCGAGCTGGGCATCGTGACACCGGCGGTGAAGACCCTCACGGTGCCATCGGATTACACCCTGGACTTGGCACCGGACTTCCCGTTGCGCAGCGGCGCATTCGAGATTTGGTCTGCGCCGCTGGACTGGCAGCGGGTCACGCGCGAAGGCTCCGGCACTGGCATGCCCGTCATCAACCACACTGACAGGTGGTTCGGGAGTCGGTTCTTCAAAGACCACCCGGACTGGGCCGCGATCATCCGCGAAGATGGCACGCGCAGCTCGGACTACCCCTGCTACTCGCAGCCGGGGGTCCTGGCGGCGCGCGTGCAGGTGACGCAGGACGTCTACGACGGCAAAGGCGGCTGGTTCGGCGAACACGGCCACCCCGGACCCAAGTGGATCCGGTTCGAGCCGATGGACCTTTGGGACCAGCGAGGGCTGTGCAAGTGCGAGCGCTGCAAGCCGCAGCTCCAGCCCCGGCGCGGCCGGTTCGGGATCGCCTCGAACCTTCTTTTCCGCCACGGCGTGGAGTTCGCGGCCGGTGCATTCGGCATCCCGGCAGGCCAGGGGGGGACGGTGGAGGTCCAGTTTGAGCGGCACCGCACGGCCCGGGGGAAGGGCAGCGCGAGCGACTACTACTGGATGGCCCCGATGAGGGCGGTGTGGCTGGCACACTTCCGTTTCGGCCGACTCCAGGTAGAGGCCAAGTAGAAGGAGAAGAGACCACGTCAATCCGCTCACCGCACCCTGCGTTGATCCGCATGCTGAGCCTCGCGGGGCTCTGCGGCACCGTGGCCCTGGCGCAGAGCGGCGATGCCCCTGCGCACGGGCGCCCGTTCTTCATGCCCGCCCAGGAGCGAGCACGCATTCGGCAGTTGATCGCCACCCAGGAGTGGGCGAAGGCGGACTACGCGCGCATCTGCGAGGCCGCCAGCAAGGGCGATGGCTTTCTGGCCGCGTTCATGTACGCGCTGGACGAAGCCCCGGCCTACGTGCCCATCGCTCAGAAATGGCTGCTCGGCAAGTTTGGCGCGAACGCCGGAACAACGAAGCGCGCGCGAGGCGCGCTCGACAATCCCGAGTTCTTCAAGGCCGGGGTGCCTGCACTCAACGACGTCTTCTACGACACGGACTTCAGTCCCTATGCCGCCTTCGACTGGGCATACAACGGGCTGGAGCCAGCGGCCCGCCAGGAGATTGAGGACGGCATCAGGGCCTTCATGCGTTTCAAGATGCGCTCAATGGACCGCTGGACGCAGACGCCCAACCTGGTGTTCAAGCCCACGTCCATCGTCGCGTTGGCCGGGCTGGCGATTCAGGACCGCGAGGCGATTGACTGGGGCTTTCACCGCAAGCCGCAATCTCGGATCGGCGGGTATCTCCCCGTGCTCAATATCATGCTAAAGGACGGCGGCCCCTGGCACGAAGCGCCCATCTACGCCATCGCCCACACCGACCTCTACTGCATGGCCGTGGTCTCACGCCATCGCTCGCTGTACGACGGCAGGGACTGGTGGGCCGCCAAAACGCCGAACGGCGGCAGCCCGAAGGGCTTGATGGACTACTACATTGACAGCGCCTACCCCATCGAGCGGACTGGGCACGGGACCGGCCAGATTCGCGTCGCCACCTATGGCGACGGCGCCACCAACGCGAGCAACGACCTGTTCCTGGTCAACCCGGCCGGCCCGGCGATTGATGCTACCCAGGCCCTCATCGCGGCGTACAACGCCTCTGGCGACCTCCGCCTGGCGCCGTTCGTCGCGATGGTCCCGGAGTACACGCCCACGCTCATAGACCGGCGCCCGCTGCCGGAGAAAAGCGAATTCCCCCCGGCGCCCTCCAAAGTGTGGCCCGACTACGGGCTGGCGATCCTGCGCGCAGAGGAATCCTCCGCCTACTGGACCAGCGACGCGCCGGTGGTCTTCCAGCTCATGACCAAGGGTTACGGCCACGACCACCACGATAAGTTCAGCATCACCTTCCACGGGGCGGGCCGTTTGCTCTATCCGGACTACAACGCGATCCAGTACGAGAACGCCAACATCGGCTGGACGCGCAACACCATCGCCCACAACACGCTCATGATTGATGAGGGGGATACGCGGGCCGCACAGCCTTCCGACGTGCGACACGCCTTCACCCCAGAGGTGAAGTACCTGGCGACGTCAGCCTCCGGCGTCTTCGAGAGGGCCGCCCAGACACGCGCGCTGCTGCTCACCCGCGAGTATCTGCTCGACCTCTTCCAGGCGAGCAGCCCTACCCCACGCACCTTCGACTACCTGCTCCACAGCTTCGGCGCGCCGCGGCCCGCGCAGCCTGAGTCGTTTAGACCCTCGAATGCGCTGGACAAACGCTTCTGGCTGGTGAGCGACCGGCAGGCGATGGCCACCGACAAGTCCTGGGCGCTCGACTTTGTCATCAGGGAGGAGCCGGGCAGCCGGAAGGGGAAGTTCGGCCCCGAGTGGTATGCCCACACCGCTGCCGTGCGCGTGACGATGGCCGCCGAGCCGAACACCCTGGTCACTCACGGGGTCTCAGGCATCGAGCTGGGAAAGGCAGTGAAGCGCACCTTCGATCCGCTGGGCATGCTTATCGTGCGGCGAGCAGGCGTCCGGCAGACGGTCTTCGCCGCCACCCACGAGCCGTATGCCAACGCGGCCAAGCCGCGAATCAGCGCGGTCAGCAAGCTGGCTCAATCCGACAATGCCGTGCTCGTGCGCGTGGACGCCGCCGACTTCACCGACTATGCGGCCGTGGCCTTCGGGCCGCAACGGGGCGCGCCCGAGCACGCGCTTGCCGCGGCCGATGACCCGAAGACTCACGTCGCCTTCAAGGACTTCGGCTACCTGCGTGTGCGCAGAGATGGCACCACGATCGCTCGGGGCGGGTGGAGCGGCTTCAGTCTTCCGACAGCCACGGCGGCAGGCGGTTACCTGGCCTTCGGCGTGCTGCTCGCTAAGCAGCCGGCTCAGGTGGTGGAACCGGAGTGCCCTTTCCCGGTGACCCCGAGCGCGGCCGTCGCCCGCCTGGCGCAGGGAGCGCGGGGGGCTGTGGCCTTCACCGTGAAGAACTCGCTGCGGCAGAGCATCGCTGGCACCCTGGCCTTTGAGCTGCCGGCCGGGGTCACGGCTGAGCCCGCGGCGCCACAATTCGGCCCCCTCGCACCCGGCGCGACGGCGCAAGTGCCAGTGACCTTCATCGCGGGAAGAGACGCGGCACAGGGGAAACAGCTCGTCCCGTACCGCGTCAGCTACCGCGTTGAGGACGCCGCACAGGAGGCGCGCACCGCGCCCCTGCCCTTCCACGTGGTGGTCAATTCCGTCCTGGAATACGTTTACCGGCATCCCGAACGCAATGTCTTCCGAGTGAGCGCGCCACGCTACATTGTCGAGATGGACATGGATAGCGGGCTGACCCGCTACCTGGCCGATGACGACGGTGCGGTACGCCTGAACGGCGGCCCGCTGTTCACCTTCTCCGACGGGAAGAAGCCCTGGCTGTTCGACGGGTGCACGAACAACTACACCTGGCCGTCATCTGTCCCCGCCGCCCTGACCGCGGCGCCGAGCGGCTATGGGGACTGCCGGTACAGGATGAGCTTCAGGCCCGACCGCATCACCACGCACATGGACGCCGGGTGGACCCGGTTTGACCCGACGCACTTCACCGTGCCGGGCAAGTGGACTTCCCCTCAGGGCGCGCCCGCCTGGGCTCGAATCATCGCAGTGGATGCCAACGGCAAGGAAGTAGAGGCGAGGCCCGGCACGGAGCTGAGGATCGCCGCCGCCGAGCTGGCCTTCCCAGGCGCCAAGTGGCATCTGGCGTTCGCCTTCACCCCGCCGCAGCCAGTGGCCTTCAATGGCACCGAGATGCAGTTCCCCATCGGCTCCCTCAGCGGGGATGCCTGGTCGGTAGGCTTCTGCAAGCCCGGCGAACTGGACGCCTGGCGCAAAGGACCGTAGTCGGTGTGTTTGGCCGTTCGGCGAAAGGAGTCGCCCATGAGCCGGTTGAATGGCCGATACCAGCTCGCCTGCGCATCCACGGTTGCGCTCGCGTGCGGCCTGTTCCTGGGGATGGGCACGGCGTACGGTGGCCCGGCCGATCACCCCGGCACCGTGCGGATCGAGAACGTGGCGGCGGTCCCGCGCGATGCGCGGACCGCAACCGTGCAGTTCGACATCTCGTGGGGTGGCTCCTGGCGCCACGAGGCCAACCACGATGCAGCCTGGGTGTTCTTCAAGGTGCTGGCCGAGGGCGACAAAGAATGGCAGCACGTCCGACTCGCGGCGGATAAGGTCCTCAACCCCACGGGCTACGGCCAGGCGGAGGGCGGCACGCGGCTGGACTTCATCGTGCCCGACGGGGACGACGGTCTCTTCGGCGTGTTCGTGCGGCGCGCGGAGTACGGCGTGGGCAAGGTGGCGGCCACCAAGGCCACGGCCATCTGGGACCTCACAGCTAACACGGGGATCACGAAGGACACGAAGGTCAGCGTGCGGGCGTTCGGGATCGAGATGGTGTTTGTCCCCGAAGGGCCATTCTACCTGGGCTCGGGCGGCACGGAGCCCTACCGGTTCTACAGGTACACGGACGGCACCCAGCACACCCAGCCTTACCGGGTGACAAGCGCCGGTGCGATTCCGACCGGGCAGCAGCCCGGCAAGCTCTGGGCGAGGCGGGGCGCCCAGCCGGAGGACAATGGCGAGATCCCTGCGGCCTTCCCCAGCGGCTATGCGGCCCTCTACTGCATGAAGAAACACATTACGAAGGGTCTACGCGCCGCACGAGACTTCGCTCGTGCGGCGTGGCCCCTGCGGGGCAGTTGAATCTGGGGGCCTGTCCTGGCATGGTAGTGGCGCATGTGACCAGGG
>Ga0194111_10003949_pt1 | contig 17374 bp, 17 predicted proteins | sample TA2KigC300mmetaG_FD_146194 | JGI IMG/M metagenome (GOLD analysis project Ga0194111, IMG submission 146194) | Freshwater microbial communities from Lake Tanganyika, Tanzania - TA2015033 Kigoma Deep Cast 300m | ecosystem: Environmental > Aquatic > Freshwater > Lake | place: Tanzania: Lake... | reverse complement strand
CGTCTTGAGCTCCTGCCAGGGGGGCTCGGACGGGCCCCACCCATAGGGAACCGGCCGCCCCGGGGAGCAGGGCTGGCGTCGTTTAGTCTAATATTCATCAGGAAACTACGGTGATCCCCTTAGGAACTCAGATGGAAAAACGAAAATCTTATTTGTAGGGGCGAGGCATGCCTCGCCCCTACAAGGGGTAACCTTCGGATAAAAAACAGGTTTCCGGATGGCCACTAGTCTAATATTCTTCCTGATCTTCCCGCTCGTTGAAATGATCTGCCAGATATTCCAGGATCAATCCCGTCTGGACGAGCTGTTCCAGGAGATCGGGCCTGTGAGCCGCTAACAACTTCCAACGTCTTTTTTTGTACGGTTTGAAAAGGGCGACCTCGAGGACAAGGTGAGCCAGGATGGCAATGTGTTGATCCGTCGAAGCGGCCAGGAGCTTCAGTCGGGCGCAATTTTTCTTGGAAATGTGTGATTGCCACAAGAAGCCGCTGATTTCATCTTCCAGTTCAAGGCGCCGGCGCTCTGCTTGGGGCAATCGGGCGCATTCCTGGCAGACATGGATCCGATGACCTTTCCCCGAGAACCGCTCGTTGGCCCTGATCCGGCCACATATCCGGCAATAGTGCCCCATGGTGTGTTTCCCGTTATGGCTCAGAGCTCAGCATTTTTCCACCATCGCGCCCGCCATGGACTCATTGTATGAAAATCGGCTCGAAAAATAAAGAACATAAAATCTTTTGCAGGCGTTCCGGGGAGGTGTGATGGGGGCGGTAATTTATTCTGCCCAGGTTAAAAAAACTCTTGACGACGCCAGGGACAAGCAGTATAAATAAAGATTGTATTACTAAACAAATTGTTTATTATTATTAAACCAGAGGAAATGTGAAGATTGGCGAGAAGCTCAAGAGACTGCGCCAGGCCAATTCCTTGACTCAGGAGGAGTTAGCCAACCGGGCTTATCTAACCAAGGGATTTATTTCGCAATTGGAGCGGGACCAGACCTCCCCCTCCATTGCCACCTTGAAAGATATCCTGGATGTGTTCGGGGTGTCCCTGGCGGATTTTTTCCAGGGCCAGACCCAGGATCGGGTGGTGTATCCCCACAGCGCCCGCATCGTTACCTCCAACTCCACCCCGGAGTGCCGGGTGGAAGTGTTGATTCCGGACGCCCAGAATCGGATGATGGATCCGGTGCTGGTGACCATGGGCGGCGGGGCCGCCTTCCCGGTCCAGGAGCCGCACGAGGGCGAGGAGTTCGGCATTGTCTTGAAGGGATCGGTTCATCTCACCCTGGACAATCGGACCTACAGGGTGAAACAACACGAATGTTTTTATTTCCGTTCTAACCTGGAACATGCGGTGGTGAACCCGGGCAAGCAGGAAGTTCGGATCTTATGGGTTGTCACCCCGCCGATTTTTGGTTAAGGAGGGTTATGCTTTACCGCGACCCGAAACATTAGGTTGCCCCACGGGGTTGCAACCGCTCTGAAAGCTTGTAAGTGAGGGAGGTAGTGTGAGTTGGAAAAATTTGAACTGGGTTTTGGCCAGCACCTGATGCTGGACGGCTATGGGTGTCCGTACGATCTGTTGACGGACCTGGACCGGATCTACGAATTCTTGAATCAGTGCCCGGATCTGATCCAGATGACCAAGATCATGCCCCCGTACGCCTTTAAATACTCCGGCAAAGTGCCTCAGGATTGGGGACTTTCCGGCTTTGTGCTGATCGCCGAAAGCCACATCAGCATCCACACCTTTCCGGAGAAGGGTTACCTCAGCATCGATGTCTTCTCCTGCAAGGACTTTGATGTGGAAACAGCAGTGGATTTTGCCACCAAGGTGTTCGGGATCGCCACCCGGGAGATCAAAATCGTGGACCGAGGACTGGAATTTCCCCGGGATGTGGGCGCGGTGACCCGATTCATTACAGATGAACGCCAAGGGATGAGGATTTAAGATGGACGACGCTGACAGTAGCAAGCCTGACCGTTGGTTCCGTTTCTGGCGGCGATGGTTCAGGAAAAGAGACCTCAAGCATCCGGACGACATCGAGAAGGAGATCCAGAGCATCCTGGAAGCCGGGGAGGAACGCGGCTTCATTACTCGCCAGGAAGGCGAAATGATTGAAAGTATCTTTGAATTCAAAGATACTCTGGCCCGGGAGATCATGGTCCCGCGGGTGGATATAACCTGCATTTCCCAAGACAGCCCCATTGCCGACGTCATCGGGGTTATTCTGGAGCGGGGCCACTCCCGGTTGCCGGTTTACAAAGATAATATCGACCACATCCAAGGCATCCTTTTAGCCAAGGATTTATTGGTATTCTGGAACAAACCGGAGGCGGAGATCAACCTGAGCGCCGTCCTGCGGCCGGCCTTTTTTATCCCGGAAGCCAAGAAGATCAGCGATCTGCTGCGGGATTTTGTGGAAAAAAAGTTTCAGATCGCCATCGTCATCGATGAATACGGCGGCACTTCCGGCCTCATCACCATCGAGGACATCCTGGAGGAGATCGTCGGCGAGATCTATGACGAGTACGACACCCAGGAACCCCGCCTCCTGCCCCAGGAAGACGAATCGGTCATCGTGGACGCCCGGCTGGAGATCGAAAACGTCGCCGACCACTTCGGCATCAACATCCCCGAAGGTGAATTCGAGTCCGTGGGCGGCCTCATGATCCACCATCTGGGGAAGGTCCCTCAGGTCAACGACACGGTGGTGACCCAGAATTTAGAATTCACGGTCATCTCGGCGGATGAGAGGCGGGCGAAAAAGATCCAGATCCGGCCCGTAACCTCACCACCCATGGAAGTCCCTGCCAACAACCGGTAATCCGGCCCTTCAGCTCTCCTGTTGCCCTAATCCCTCCACCCAGGCAATATACTGATCTACCTTGAATTTTCTTTTACAGCCCGACAGGCTCATATAACGGATTTTGCCGAAAACCGGCCTCTCCCCCCAGGCCCGGTCATGGACCCCGCCCAGGGACCAGGCTACCCCCACATAGCCGTTGGGATCCCGGCCGTCCAGTTCGTAGCGGTCATTGAGGTAGAGGGCGATTTTTAGGGCTTCCTCCGGGGAGGCGGTCCACTCCAGAATTTTTTTGGCCCAGTACATCCGCAGATAACCATGCATTTTGCCGCGCCGCACCATTTCCTGCTGGGCCGCGTTCCACAGGGCATCGTGGGTGCGGGCCTTTTCAAACTCTGCCAGACTATAGAGGTACTCCCGGGGATCAGGGCGGTGCTGGTCCAGAGTTTTCCGGGCCCACTCCGGGAAACCCGCAAAACTGTCGTAATCCGGGTTGTAATAGCAGAAATTGTCGGACAGCTCCCGGCGGACGATGAGTTCCTCCAGGAAGGCCTGTTTGGCCGCGGCCGGAGCGTTGGCGCCCTGCACCTCCCAGGCCACCCGCTGGGCCCCGAGCTGGCCGAAATGCAGATAGGGAGAGAGGTTTGATTGTCCCTGGAGATTAGGGTCATTGCGGTCATCGGCGTAGCGGCTCAGGCCATCTCGGATAAAAGCCTGGAGCATCTTGCGGGCCGCGTCCTCCCCGGGTTGAAGCCAGGATACGGGAGGAACACGGGGGTCAGGCGCCACCCAGGCCAGGGTCTGGCTCCAATCGATGGCGGGGGCGGTCCCGGGCCAGGGGAAGGGGTGCTTTTCTAGGGGGGGCGGTTCGTCAAGGAAGTCCGGCAGCAGGCGGTGAATCTTGGGCCGCAGGGTATAGGCCCCGAATTCCTGTTTGCCGGAAGCCAGCCAACAGGGAACGATATTGTGGGCATCCACCTCCACTACCGGGATCTGCACGCGAGCCAGAACCTGATTTTTCCATTGCCGTTTAAGCCGCAGGGGATCGAAATCCGTCACCAGGGCCCCGGCCTCTACTTCGGCCAAAAAGGCTAACAGGGTTGTCCCTGGATCACCTTTAAGAAGAAAAAACGGTATGTTATGCTGGACCAGACTGGCCGCAGTCTGGGCCAAACCTCGGAGCATAAAATCATATTGTCTCAACGTGGCCCCTAGAAAGTGGGGAGCCAGAGTAAAGGCCACCGCTAACGGCACCTGGCGGTCCAGGGCATACTCCTGAGCCTGGAGCAGGGCCCAATTATCCCGCACCCGCTGCTCCCGGCTGAGCCAATAGATAATGGGTCCGGCCTTGAAGGTAACATTATTTAATGATCTGGAATTCTTCAAACCCAAAATCCTGGCCCTTCACGAAACGTAGGCGTTCAGCTATCAGCAATCAGCTTTCAGCAAAAACAATGGGGTAGGGAAACTAAGCGAAAAACCAGTGATCCGCCACCTTAGAATAACTATTTGAATCTAAAGCATTAGCTGACGGCTGTAAGCTGACCGCTGAACGCTTACCACGAAACAGAGTATGCTTTAAGCGGATGAACCAAAAATACAGCCAAGATTTAGGGTGGGCAATGCCCACCCTCCTGGCGGAGCAAATCCGTTTACCCCCGCCTCAGGGCCATCACGGCATATTTTCCAGCCGGAAAACGCCCTCCGGGGTCATCTGAGCCCTCAGGCCGAACTGGCGGATGACCTGGCTCATGGGCCGGCCGAGAAGGAAGTCCAAAGCGCCGGGGGGGAGTTCCCACTCTTGCAGCAGCATCTGCCGCAGGTAGTGGTCAAAGTGCAGCATGTCAAACAGGGCCTTACTGTCTGCGGCTTTATCTTCAGCCAGATCGCGCAGAGCGGCTTCCAGCCGGTCAATGCTGCAACGCTGTTCATGGGCTGCAATTAATTCCCACAATTCCTCGTGTTGGCCGAAAATGACCTCCCGGGTCAGATACCCGGAATCTGCCGGGGGGCGTTCGTCGCTGCTGCGGTTACACAATTGCTGCCGGCATTGTTCCGGCCGCTGGTCGTAAATAAGGCAGCGATTCGGGTCGGTGGCGTAATAGAGGCAATGCTTGGTGCCGGAATGCTCCTTGAGCTTCAGGCGTTCCTCGGTCATCGTGACCACCTCACCGGTGCGGGGGGATGCCCCTTTTTCGCCCCGGCGCAGGGTGTATACCTCGGTCATGTGGAGAGTATCGTTTTCAAAAAGGTGCAGGTCGGCAATCATCAGAGTCGGGCTGCCCCTTTCGCAGCACTCGCCGCAGCGCAGGCAGAGATCCTCTACTTCCTGCCACTGGGCCTTGGCGGTGCGGATCAGGGCCAGCCAGCGTTCGGCCCGTTCCGGGGTATCGAGATCATTCCAGTCTCGGTACAGGGCGTCGAAATCTCCGGCCTGTTCGATGCGATTGATGAGAAGCTGGCGCCTTCCGGATTTGGCATTCAATTCCAGAAGTTCGTTCAGGTATTCCCGCCAGATGTTCAGCATGACATCCCGGTTGCCTCTTTCCAGGGCTACCAGGGGATTGTCGCGTATTTTTCCTTTAAATTTTGAGATGGTGGTCATTACAGCCTCGAAGTGTTTTAAATGGATTGCTTGATAAAGTAATACAGCCCCAGGGTGAGTTCAACCATGGCGTCGAAATCCAGGGTCTCCAGGACATCGGTGGGGCCGTGGTAATGGGGATTGCGCATAAAGGCGGTATCGGTGAGCATCACGGCCTGATAACCCTGGTCCCAGAAATTGGCATGATCGCTCAACCGGCTTTCCGGGATGAGATAGCCCCCGAAAGGGATGGCGATGCCGGACACCGGCAGGTGGCAGCCGCTTTTCAGGGCCTGCTCCAGGGCGGTCAACAACGGCTTGGAGCGACGGTCGGCCACCAGGGCGATAAAGTTGCCGGTGGTGGGGTAGCCCAGGTATTTCAGGGGGAAAGGCAGAGGCTGGCTGTCGGGTTCATGGAGATAATAGCCCACCATTTCCAGGCAGAGCATCCCTTTAATGACATCCCCCCGCTCCTTGGCCCGGCGGGCGTAAACCCGGCTGCCCATGTACGGGGTGAAAAAAGCTGGCGGCTCTTCGGTGGTGAAACCGATGAAGACCCAGGGCGGCCGGGGGGACAGGGATCGGGCCAGGCGGGCCGCCTCCAAGAGCACCGCCACGGCGCTGGCGTTGTCGTCCGCGCCGGGCGTGCCGGCCACCGTATCAAAGTGCGCTCCTAAAATATAGTACCCGGCCGGGTCCCGGACCCCGGCAATGATGTTGGCCACCTCCTGCTTAAGATAGATAAAGCTCTGGCGTTCGATTTCATAGCTTAGGTCCAGAAACTTCTGTTTGACATAGTCTTCGGCGGCTTTTAAAACCTGGGGCCGGTAGACGCTGCGGTCTCCCAAAGTGACGCTGAGATAACGGACGTGCTCCACCAGGCGCTGCCGGAGTTCGAGTTTATCTACCATGCTGTTTGAGAAAGTTCAAAGTTCAAGGTTCAAAGGGCGGCGTGCAGCTATCAGCTTTCAGCAGGAAAGGCGTTAACTCATTTATTCGGAGATGCCAGGCATCCGCCGAATTATGTAAAAATTAAAATCTGCTCTTTTAGCTGACGGCTGAACGTTACGTACCCGGAAGTTCATTATATAGTTTTTCTCGGATACTGGTAAGGGACAAAATCATAAACAGTTCTTCATTTTACTTTTCAGATTGTCAGCGCCAGATTATAATCTATCTCAGGGGAATGATTCTTGTCAGCCATAAGAACCCTCAAACCATCCAAGCCGGACTTAACGGAGGTTTTATCCATGAGCGGCACCCTGAGTGTGTCGGCATTTTATTATACTTTCCGGGATATCATCCGGTTGATCCATGCCTGCGCCAGGGTTGAGGACATCGCCGAGATCGTGGTGGTCAAAATCGCCCGGGCCTTTGAGGCGCAGGGGGCCTTGTTGCAGTTATACCACCGGCAGACCGGGCAGAGCCTCACCAGGGTGGGTCATGGTCTGGGAGAACTCTATCAGGCGGCCGGTCCCCTTACCGGGTCGGAGGCAGTGCTGGAGATCTGCGCCGGCCAGAAAGTAGTGGTGCTGGACGCCCTGGGCCAGGATGCCAGGGTCCTGCCGGTTGAGTCCGATAGAGCGTCCGAGGTGCAGGTGCTGGTGGTGGCCCCCCTGGGGCTGCAGGAAGAATTGGCGGGGATCATCTGCTTGATTTTTGACCACCCGCAGGATTTTCCCCCCGAGGAGGTGGAGTTTCTGGCCGCGGTGGCCCAACAGTGCACCTGCGCCATCGATAAGGCCCGGCTCATCGAAAAACAGCAGCAGCAGTTCGACCAACTGGCCTACCAGACCGAGCGCCTCACCGCCCTGGGCCGCATGGCCGCCGGCGTGGCCCATGAGCTCAACAACCCCCTTTCCAGCATCCTGCTCTACAGCAGCAACATGCTCAAAAAGGTCCCGGCCGACAGCTTCCTCCATGAGGGCATGGGGATCATCATCCAGGAGACCAAGCGCTGCAAGACCATCATTCAGGAACTGCAGGATTTTTCCCGCAGCAAGGAACCCAAGAAAAGCCTCGGAAATATCAATACGGTGCTGGAAAAAGTCATCCACCTGCTGGAAAATGAATTCCGCCGCCGGGCCGTGCGGCTGCACCAGGATATGGGCAACAACCTGCCGGATATGCTCATTGACGTGGGCCAGATGCAGCAGGTCTTCGCCAACCTGTTGATCAACGCCCTGGAAGCAGTGGACGGCAAAGGGGAAATAACCGTGCGGACCCACTTTGACGAGGCCAAGCGGGCCGTCACCATTACCATTGCGGACACCGGCTGCGGCATGCCGCCGGAACATCTCAGGCGGATTTTCGAGCCCTTTTTCTCCAGCAAGGCCAAGGGCACCGGCCTGGGATTGGCCGTTACCTACGGCTTCATTATGAATCACCAGGGCGATATCCAGGTGGAGAGCGAACCGCAGCAGGGCACGCGCTTCACCATCACGCTCCCCGTCATCGGCCCCGAACTCGAACCGCACAGGACGACGCCTTAATGTCGGCCGGCCATATCTTGATCATAGACGACGAACAGGTCATCGGCCTGGTGTGCCGTCTGGTGCTGGAAGAACAGGGCTATACGGTGGACGTCTGCCAGACCGGCCGGGAGGGCCTGGAAAAAGGACGCGCCGGGGAGTATGACGTAACCCTGCTGGACTTCAAACTGCCCGACATGGAAGGCATGGAGATCCTGCGCACCATCCAAAAAGACCGGCCGGGAGAGTACGTCATTGTCATGACCGCCTTTTCCACGGTGGAAAACGCCGTAGAGGCCATGAAGGCCGGGGCTTTCGATTATTTGGCCAAGCCTTTTACGGATGACGAGCTTCTCCTCACCGTGGCCAAGGCCATCGAAAAGAAGCGCCTGGTGGAGGAAAACCTGGCCCTGCGGCAGCAATTGATCGATACATATGGTTTTTCCAACATCGTGGGGGAAACCCCGGCCATCCAAAAAATCTTTGTGGAAATCACCAAGGTGGCCCCCACCGATGCCACGGTGCTCATCTGCGGCGAACCCGGCACCGGCAAGGAACTCTTTGCCCGGGCCATTCATACTTACAGCCAGCGGGCCAGCCGCCAGTTCGTCCCCATCGATTGCAGCACCCTGACGCCCTCGCTGCTGGAGAGCGAGCTGTTCGGGCATGTGAAGGGGGCCTTTACCGGGGCCGTCAAAGACAAACCCGGGATTTTTGAGGTGGCCAATAAAGGGACTCTGTTCCTGGACGAGGTGGCCAATTTAAGCCTGGAGATCCAGGGGAAGCTGCTCCGGGTCCTGGAAACCCACGATTACAAGCCGGTGGGCGCCAGCCACTTCAAGAAAACCGACGCCCGCATCCTGGCGGCCACCAGCCGGGATCTGAAAACCATGGTCCAGGAGGGTACCTTCCGGGACGACCTCTATTACCGCCTGAATGTCTTTCCCATCTTCCTGCCCCCCCTCCGGGAACGCCAGGACGACATCCCCCGCCTGGCCTACTTCTTCCTCCGCCACTTCTGCCGCAAGATCGGCAAGCGCATCGAGGGGTTTACCGAAGAAGCCCTGGAACTGCTCCGTAACTACCCTTGGCCGGGTAATGTCCGCCAACTGAAAAATATGGTGGAGCGCCTGGTGATCATGGTGGACCATCCCATGCTGGACGGCCTGGACCTGCTGGAACACCTGGACCGACGGCCCTGGCGCGCCGATAACGTCCCCACCACCCTGCAAGAACTTAAAGAGGCGAAAAAACGCCTGTACGAGCAAACCTGCGGCCACCTGGAAAAGGCCTTTCTCCTCAAGGCTATGGCCGAGACCGACAATAATATCTCCCAGGCCGCCCTCCGGGTGGGTATGCAACGCCCGAATTTCTCCACCCTGCTGAAAAAGCACCGCCTCTCCCCTGAACGTATAAAACCCCGTTCCTAAGCCCTTCTCTGTATATATTTATATACTGATATATTTATTATTATTATCAATAGGTTGTCAAAAGGCAACTGTCCTGCGCCGTATAATATTATATACTCATGTCCTCCCGAACTATCCCTTAAAAGAAAAATAAATCAACTAAATCAAATAGATAAACAATTTCCGGGTCAGGCACAAAGCTTGCTAAATGGATTACTAGTTCACTGTTTTTAAAATGTCATTCACCTTCAAGGAGGCCGAAAAATGTCCGCAGTTCACACTGCCGCATCGAGAGCAGCCGAGCAGACGCCCACCATCCTGATCATGGAAGACGAAACCAATGTGGCCAAGGGCCTGAAACTCATCCTGGACGAAGAGGGCTATCAGGTGGATTGGGCCGATAGTGGGGCCCGGGCCCTGGAGCTGTTCCAGCAGAAACAATATGACCTGCTCCTGGCGGACCTGCGTCTGCCGGATATCGATGGCATCGAGGTTATCAAGGAAGTCAAGCACCAGAAACCCCGGACCGGGGTCATCGTCATCACCGGTTACTCCACGGTGAATTCCGCGGTGGAGGCCATGAAGCTGGGGGCCTCGGATTACCTGCAGAAACCCTTCACCGATGACGAAATCAGGACCGCCATTCACGAGGCCCTGGCCATTGAGGCTACCTTCCGCCCGGCCCCCCAGGTGGCGGTCCCGGTGGTGAACGAAACCGCCCTGTTGCTCCAGAAGCGGGAAGTCTTCCGGGTCTTGAACCGTACCGCGGACGACAAGTCTTTCTGGCAGGACCTCATGGATATGCGTCTCGAGGCCCTGGATCATTACAAGCTCTCCCCCGAGGCCAGAACGGCCATCCTCACCGGGGACCTGCGCTGGATTAACGATAACGTGGGTGAGCTGACCCAGAAACAGCTCCGCTTTATCTTTCAACGCCAGCAGAACGAGGTCCTGGTGCACTAAGATCGTTCTCGGAGGCAGGAAACGGATCACAGCAGCAAAGGGGGAAGTGCATGAGTAGAACTGACAGCGGGAATGGCCCCAATGGTTCGGTCCTGGTGGTAGGCGGCGGCATCGCCGGTATGCAGACGGCCCTGGACCTGGCCGATTCCGGCTTTTATGTTTATCTGGTGGAGGAAAGCGCCGGCATCGGCGGGGTCATGGCCCAATTGGACAAGACCTTTCCCACCAATGACTGCGCCATGTGAATTATCTCGCCAAAATTGGTCGAGTGCGGTCGGCACTTAAATATCAAGCTATTGACCCTGACGGAAGTGGCGGAGCTCACCGGCCGGGCCGGTGATTTTACCGTAACCCTGACAAAGAAACCCCGCTATGTGGATATGGACAAATGCATCGGCTGCGGGGTCTGCGCCGAAAAATGTCCCCGCAAGGTGGATGATGAGTACAACCTGGGACTGGCCAAAAGGAAGGCCATCTATCTGAAATACAGCCAGACCGTCCCCTTAAAATACGCCATCGACCCGGTCACCTGCATTTACTTCAAGAAAGGCACCTGCAAGGCCTGCGAGAAGTTCTGTCCCAGCGGGGCCATCAACCTGGAGGATCAAGAAGAAAGGTTCGCCATCCAGGTGGGGGCGGTGGTCTTGGCCACGGGTTTTGCCCCCTTCAATCCCGGGGTTTTTGATACCTACGGCTACGGCCGCTACCCGGGCGTGGTCACCAGCCTGGAGTTTGAGCGCATTCTGAGCGCCTCCGGGCCCTTCGAGGGCCATGTGGTGCGGCCCAAAGACAAAAAAGAGCCCGAAAAAATCGCCTGGCTGCAGTGCGTCGGCTCCCGGGACCTCAAACCCGGGGCCCACTCCTACTGTTCCGGGGTCTGCTGCATGTATGCCATCAAACAGGCGGTCATCGCCAAGGAGCATGCCGGGGCCGACCTGGACGCGGCCATTTTCTTCATGGACATGCGCACCTACGGCAAGGACTTCGACCGTTATTACCAGAAGGCGGAGCACGAGGCGGGGGTGCGGTTTGTGCGCTCCCGGGTCCACTCCCTCAGTCCGGCCAGCCCCGACAGTCTGGATATCCGCCTGGAATATGTGGACGACCAGGGCAAGCTGCAGGAGGAAATCTTCGATCTGGTGGTCCTGTCCATCGGCTTGGAGGCCTCGGAGCAGTTCCGCAACCTCTGCCAACGCCTGGATGTGAAGCTCGACGGTCATGGCTTTACCTCTACCTCGTCATTTGCTCCGGTGACCGCCTCCCGCCCCGGTGTCTATGTCTGCGGCGCCGCGGCCGGGCCCAAGGATATCCCCTACTCCGTGATGGAGGCCTCGGCCGCCGCGGCAGCCGCCGCCGGGGAGTTAAGTCCCGCCCGCTTTAGCCTGGTGAGCACCAAAACCTATCCCCCGGAGCGGGATGTCAGCCGGGAGGAGCCCCGCATCGGCGTCTTTGTCTGCAACTGCGGCATCAACATCAGCGGGGTAGTGAACGTCTCCGAGGTGGCGGCGCACGCCCGCAGCCTGCCCCATGTGGTCTATGTGGAGGAAAACCTTTATACCTGCTCCCAGGATACCCAGGACAAGCTGACGGAGGTGATCAGGGAACACGGCCTGAACCGGGTGGTGGTGGCCGCCTGTTCCCCCCGCACCCACGAGCCCCTGTTCCAGGAGACCATGAATAATGCCGGTTTGAACAAGTACCTGTTCGAAATGGCCAATATCCGCAACCAGGATTCCTGGGTGCACGCCCAGGAGCCGGAGATCGCCACCCGGAAGGCCAAAGACCTGGTGACCATGGCCGTGGCCAAGAGCGCCCTCCTCAACCCCTTGCAGGAGGCGGATCTGCCCATCACCCAGACAGCCCTGGTGGTGGGCGGCGGCCTGGCCGGTATGGCCGCGGCCCTGAACCTGGCCCAGCAGGGCTACCCGGTCCATCTGGTGGAAAAAACCGGGGTGTTGGGAGGCAATGCCCGGCAGCTCCTGACCACCTACCGGGGCGAGGATGTGGGCGCCTTCCTGGAACGTCTGGAAGCCCGGATTTTCCAGGAGCCCCGGATCACTGTGCACCGCCAGGCCAGCATCACCGGGGTGGACGGTTTTGTGGGTAATTTCAAGACCACCATTGCCACCGGCAACGGCGCCGCCGTCATCGACCACGGGGTGGCCGTGCTGGCCACGGGCGCTAAGGAATACAAACCCACGGAGTATCTCTATGGCCAGCATCCGGGAGTAATAACCCAGCTTGAGTTTGACGAAATGCTGCGCCGGAGGGATCCCCGCCTGGCCCAGGCCCAAACCATGGCCTTTATCCAGTGCGTGGGCTCCCGGGAGGACCATCGTCCCTATTGTTCCAAGGTCTGCTGCACCCACTCGGTGAAAGGGGCTCTGGAACTCCTGGAGGTCGATCCCGGGGCCGACATTTATGTCCTCTACCGGGATATGCGGACCTACGGCGACCGGGAAGACCTCTACCATCAGGCCAGAAACCGGGGGGTGATTTTTAACCGCTACAGCCGGGATAAGAAACCCGTGGTCACGGCCCAGGGCGAGAAGCTCAGGGTGGAATTCAGGGACCATATCCTGGCCCGGCCCCTGGCCGTGGAGGTTGACCTGCTGATCCTGGCTGCGGCCATTGAATCACATCAGGATCAATCCCTGGCCCAGATGTACCGGGTGCCCCTGGATGCCGACGGCTGGTTCCTGGAGGCCCATCAGAAGCTGCGCCCCGTGGATTTTGCCAATGACGGGGTGTTCCTCTGCGGTATGGCGCACTATCCCAAGCCTCTCGAGGAGAGCATTGCCCAGGCCCAGGCCGCGGCCGCCCGGGCCGCCACCGTCCTGTCCAAAGGCACGGTCAAGGCCGGCGGCCTGGTGTCCCGCATAACCCCGGATTTCTGCTGCGGCTGCCAGATCTGCGTCAATGTCTGCCCCTACCAGGCCATTGCCTTTCACGACAGCCTGGGGGTGGCCCAAGTCAATGAGGTCCTCTGCAAGGGCTGCGGCGCCTGTGCCGCCGCCTGTCCCTGCGAAGCCCCGGTGCTGCTGGGCTTCAACAATCGGCAGCTTTACGCCCAGATACGCAGCGTCCTGCGGTCTGCCTGAGAGGGCAAGGAGAACATATGGAGAATATCCGGTTTGAACCTCAAATATTAGCTTTTGTCTGCAACTGGTGCGCCTACGGCGCCGCGGACCTGGCGGGGGTGAGCCGCCTGCAGTATCCCGCCAATGTCCGGCTGCTCCGGGTCATGTGTTCCGCCACGGTCTCGCCCCACCACATTCTGCGGGCCTTGCAGAGCGGCGCGGACGGCATCCTGGTGGCCGGCTGACACCTGGGAGACTGCCATTACCTGTACGGTAATCACATGACCCTCAAGAGGATGCGGTTTTTAAAGGAATTGTTCGCCTTTATGGGACTGGGAGGGCGTTTGCGCCTGGAATGGATCTCCTCGGCCGAGGCCCAGAAGTTCGTCAAGGTGGTCTCGGAATTTACCGAAGAGATCCGGGCCCTGGGTCCCAATCCCGTGGGCCGCTACACCTGCGAGTCCGGGAAAAAAATAGGCCGGAGGGCAGCCTGTCCCACGGCGCCAGACCCGGTTTTAGCTGACACCGCCCCCGGACCGCACACGGTCCCACGGGCGGCGGCGGAGGGGCGCTGATATGCACGAAAAAGTCCTGAACCTGTTGGAAACCGGCAAGGTAGATATCTTCCTGGGTTATAAAATGATGGCTGGACACCCCCTGCCCCATGCCTTCGGCAGGCACAATCCGGTCGAGGTCCAGGAAATGATCCTCGGACCGGCCCGCTATCCCCTGGAAAAACTCGCCGTGGAGATTTTAGCGGCCCGGCCCGACCTCAAGATCGGCATCCTGGCCCGGGACTGCAACCGCCGGGCCCTGAACGTGCTCACCGTGCATCAGCAGGTGGCCCCCGGCCAGGTGCAGGTCCTGGAGGTGAGTTGCTGTCCTTCGCCCCTGCAACGCCATGCCGATTGCTCCTCCCTGGAAGCTAAAGAATTCGGGGCCGGCAAAAAAGAAATAGGCATCGACAACAATCTAACCCCGGACCGCCTGGAGGCTATGGAGCCCACGGAGCGGTTTTCCCGTTGGATGTATGAATTTCAGAAATGCCTTAAATGTTATGGCTGCCGGGACATCTGCCCGGTGTGTTTCTGCAGGGAGTGCTCCCTGGAACACGAGGACCTCATCGGCACCGGTGACCTGCCCCCGGAGGTGCCCATCTTCCATTTAGTCCGGGCGGTTCACATGGCCGGGCGCTGCATCGACTGCGGCCTGTGCGAAGACGCCTGTCCGGTGGATATCCCCCTGCGGCTGCTCTACCGGAAGGTGAACGAACTCGTGGCCGACCTCTTCGATTATAAGACCGGCCTCAGCCTGGAGCAGCCCCCGTTCAGCCTCCTCTTTGACAAAACCGCCCAGCCGGCGGCAGCGCCACACGGGGCTTAGTTTATGATTGGTTCGGTATTTAAGGAGATAAGGCATGTATAAACTCGTACCGTCGGTCTGTTCCTATTGCGGCACCGGCTGCGGCGTGCTTTTTAAGGTGTTGGACGGTAAACTCCTGGGGACCCTGCCCCTCAAGACCCACCCGGTGAATGAAGGCAAACTCTGTATCAAGGGCTGGAATCTACACGAATTCGTCAACAGTCCCCTGCGCCTCAAGGCCCCCCTGATCAGAATCAACGGTCGCTTTGCCAAGGTCACCTGGGACCGGGCCATCCGCTACACCGCGGAGAAATTCCGTGAGGTGATGAGCCAACATGGCCCGGACAGCGTCGGCTTCCTGGCCTCCGCCAAGATAACCAATGAAGATAATTACCTCATCCAGAAATTCGCCCGGGCCGTGGTGGGCACCAACAATGTGGACCACTGCGCCCGTCTCTGACATTCCTCCACGGTGGTAGGTCTTACCGCCGCTTTCGGCAGTGGGGCGATGACTAACTCCATGGCCGAATTTGAGGATTCCGGCTGTATTTTTATCATCGGCTCCAACACCACGGCCTGTCATCCCCTCATCGCCCGCCGGGTGTTCCGGGCCAAGGAGAAAGGCGCCAGGCTGATTGTGGCCGACCCCCGGAACATTCAACTGAGCCGGTTCGCCGACGTGGCCGTCACCCATCGGATGGGAAGCGACGTGGCGCTGCTCAACGGCATGATGCGCCTCATCCTGAAACATGGCTGGCAGGCCCAGGCCTACATCGATGAACGCACCGAGGGGTTCCAGGAGTTCCGGGCCTCTTTGGAAGCCTACACCCCGGAAAAGGTCCAGGCCATTACCGGGGTCAGCCCCGGGGACCTGGAAAAAATGAGCGAATTGTACGCCGCCAACTCCCCTGCAGCTATCCTCTACACCATGGGGATCACCCAGCACATCACCGGCGTGGATAACGTCAAGGCCATCTGCAACCTGGCCATGCTCTGCGGCAATGTCGGGGTGGCCGGGGGCGGCGTCAATCCCCTGCGGGGCCAGAATAACGTCCAGGGCGCCTGCGATATGGGCGGCCTGCCCCACGTCTTTCCCGGTTACCAGTTGGTGAGCAACCCCGACCTGAACGCCAAATTCTGCCAGGCCTGGGGGAAAGAGCAGCTTCCCGACAAACCCGGCCTGACCATCCTGGAAATGGTAAACGCCGTTCTGGCAGGGAAACTGAAGGCCTTATTTGTCATCGGCGAAAACCCCAAACTCAGCGACCCCGACTGGCACCACCTGCACCATGCCCTGAAGGAGCTGGACTTCCTGGTGGTGCAGGACCTCTTCCTGTCGGAAACGGCCCAGGTGGCCGATGTGGTCCTGGCCGCCGCCTCCACCGCGGAAAAAGACGGCACCTTCAGCAACACCGAGCGGCGCTGCATGAGGGTCTTTAAGGCCATCGAGCCCATCGGCGACACCCTCCCGGACTGGGAGATACTCTGCCGTCTGGCCACGGCCATGGGCTACCCCATGCATTATGACCACCCGGAGGAGATTTTCCGGGAAATTGCCTCCCTGACGCCCAGTTACGCCGGTATGAGCTATGACCGGCTGGGTATCGACGGCCTCCAGTGGCCCTGCCCCAGCCCGGAGCACCCGGGAACCACCTTCCTTCATAAAGACAGATTTACCCGAGGGAAGGGGCAGTTCCACCTCATCGATTACCAGGACCCGGCCGAATTGCCGGACGCAGCCTACCCGTATTTCCTCACCACCGGCAGGATGTTCGCCCACTACCACACCGGCACCATGACCCGGATATCCCCGGCCCTGGACCGGGAGCAAAAAACCGGCTATGTGGAAATCAACCCGGCGGACGCCGGCAATCTGAAAATCCTGGAAGGAGATATGCTGGTCATCACCTCACCCCGGGGCCGCATTGAGGCTCCGGCTAAAATCACCCCCGCAGTGGAGCCCGGCAATCTTTTCCTGCCCATCCACTTCGGGGAGAATCCCACCAATGTGCTCACCAGCGCCGAGGCCTTCGATCCTCTGGCCAAGATCCCGGAATTCAAGGTCGGCAAGGCCAGGCTGGAAAAACTCATGGAGTAAAAGCGGTTTCAGTTCGTCGGGGTGAGGACGGCGGCGTTTAGCAGTCGGCTAAAGTCCATAGGGGCGGGGTAATCCCGCCCCTGGCAATCGGAGCTGTCCCGACCGGTTGTAGGCCGTCCTCATCTTACCCCTTGCCGCTCAGGACCTCTTTAATCTTCAGGCCCAGGGCGCTCAGGGAAAAGGGTTTCTGGAGGAAGGGCGCGTCCACGTCGATCTCACCCTGGTGCTTGATGGCGCTGTCCGTATAACCCGACATGAACAGCACCTTCAGGTCCGGTTTAAATTTTTTCAATTGCCGCAGTAATTCTTTGCCTCCCATTTTGGGCATCACGGCGTCGGTGATGACCAGATCCGGCCGCAGATGATCACCGGCAATCAGGCGCAGGGCCTCTTCCCCGTCCGCAGCGAGGGTGGTCTGGTAGTTCAAGACGGCCAGCATCTTGGCCAACAGGGTCCGCAGGGCCGGTTCGTCTTCCACGACCAGGATGTGCTCTTGCCGGCCGGCCAGCTGGGCCTGGCTGATCCTTTCCAATTGAGAGCTTGCTGCGGCCCGGAGGCGGGGCAGGTAAATCTTAAAGCGGAAGTTCCAGTTTAA
>Ga0194111_10003941_pt1 | contig 17394 bp, 12 predicted proteins | sample TA2KigC300mmetaG_FD_146194 | JGI IMG/M metagenome (GOLD analysis project Ga0194111, IMG submission 146194) | Freshwater microbial communities from Lake Tanganyika, Tanzania - TA2015033 Kigoma Deep Cast 300m | ecosystem: Environmental > Aquatic > Freshwater > Lake | place: Tanzania: Lake... | reverse complement strand
GTCTACGGATCACAGCAGCAGACGCCCATCCTCTACCGGGGCCATCTCTACGGCACGGGCGCCAACAACCAGCTCGAGTGCCTTGGCCTGGATGGCAGCCTGAAGTGGTCCAGCGGCGGCGCCCGGCAGTTCGGCCTGGGACCCTACATGATTGCCGGCGGGTTGCTGTTCGTGATGAACGATGGTGGCGAGCTGGCGCTGGTCGATCCCTCGCCCTCCGGTTACCAGGAGCTGGCGCGCGCCAGGGTGCTCAACGGACCGGAGGCCTGGGGTCCTCTGGCCATCGCCGGCGGCCTGCTCCTCGCCCGCGACTTGACCTCGATGGTCTGCCTGGACGTGAGGAGCAAGTAGGTGGGAGCCCGCGGTTCCGCCACTAGCCGCCTTCACGTAGGGGCGCGATTCATCGCGCCCAAGTGCGTAGGGGCGCCATTCATGGCGCCCGAGGCTTGGCCTCGCGGACCGTTGCGTCACGGGGTGGCTGCGGTCTGGATTGCGGGCTTGGGTCTGCTGGCGCTGGCCGGCTGTCAGCCGACCGCTCACCAGGACGTCCGCAAGGCCACGCAGGCGGCGGATGCGCTGGATGCAGTGGAGCGCGCCCAGCGGCAGGTCGATCCGCGTCTGGTGACCTACCGCCAGGCCACGCGGGTCGAGACCGGCCAGCGTGAGCCTCGCGGCGTTGCGTTCGGCGCGGATGGCACGCTCTACGTCGTCGGCGATCAGGAGGTCCGCGTCTTCAGCGCGACGGGGACCCTCCGGTACGCGATCCGGCTGCCCGAGCCGCCGCACTGCATCGCGGTGGACAAGTCCGGGCTGATGGCGATCGGCTATCGCAGCGCTGTCCGGCTGCACCAGGCCTCCGGCGACGTGCAGGCCCAGTGGCCGCTGGCCGGGCCGCACGTCTACGTCACCTGTGTCGCCTTGAGCGGCGACGATGTCTGGGTGGCCGATGCCGGGGACCGCGTGGTGCTCCGTTACGACCGTACCGGCCAGTTGCGCGGCCGCCTCGGGGAGCGTGATACGAAGCGCGGTGTGCCGGGGCTCCAACTCCCCAGCCATCACCTGGACGTCGCCGTGGGGCCGGACAAGCTGCTGTTGGTCAACAACCCAGGCCGCCTCGCCCTGGAGACGTACACTCAGGAGGGCAAGTTGGTATCCTCCTGGGGGAAGGCCGGTATGGAGATCGACGCCTTCTGCGGGTGCTGCAACCCGACGGACATCGCGCTGCTGCCTGACCGTCGGGTGATCACTGCCGAGAAGGGCCTTCCTCGCGTGAAGGTCTTCCGCCCGGACGGCCGCCTCGACGGCGTGGTCGCCACTCCCGACGACCTCTCCGCTGCCGCCTCGGGGGCCGACCTCGCCGTGGACCGCGACGGACGCATCGCGGTCCTTGACCCGCAGGCCCGAGTAGTCCGTCTGTTCGTCGAGAAGCAGAAGAACACAGGTGGAGGCACGAAGTCGTGAGCGCCCCAGCCGACACCAACCGCCGTGCCTTCCTATCCGCAACCGGGCGAATCGCGCTGGGTGCGCTCCTGGCTGGCGGCGTCGGCGCGCTGGCTTCCCGCGACCGCCGCACCTGCCGCGAGCCGGATCTCTGCCGCGAGTGTGCCGCATTCGCAGACTGCGACCTGCCGGCCGCCGTCTCGGCCCGCCAAACCCATATCGATCCGCGTAGGACAGGCAATCCTGCCTGTCCGGCCGCGAGGGAAGAACGATGACACGACGCGAGTTCCTGCCCGAGACGCTCCGTGGCGTCGGGCTGATGGCGTTGAGCGGGCTGATTGGGACCTTCGCCGTCCGTCGCAGCTCGGCCGGGACGGTCTGGCAGATCGACCCGGAGAAGTGCGTCGCCTGCAAGGTGTGCGCCACGGCATGTGTGCTGACGCCCTCGGCCGTGAAGGTCATGCACGAGTACCGCGCGTGCGGCTACTGCAAGCTCTGCTTCGCCTACTTCGTGGACCAGCGCACCGACGACACGACCGGCGCCGAGAACCAGCGCTGCCCGACCGACGCCATCCGCCGCAGCTTCGTAGAGGACCCGTACTACCAGTACGTGATCGACGAGCCGAAGTGCATCGGCTGCGGTATCTGCGTGAAGGGCTGCAAGGCCTTCGGCAATGGCTCGCTCATCATGCAGATCCGCCACGACCGTTGCGTGGGCTGCAACGAGTGCGCCATTGCCAACAAGTGCCCGGCCAATGCCCTCGTGCGCGTGCCGGCCGACCAGCCGTACATTCTGCGGAGAAGTGAATAGGCGGCCGATGCGCAGCAGCCTGCTGGGCGTACTCGTCGCGATCGCCTTCGCGTCGTCTTGCCGGGCGGCGGAGCAGTTCCCTCCGCCCGAGTTCAGCCAGGGTTACCACTATCCGGGGATCTCGACGCCCGCGCCGCGTGCTCTGTGGGCGACGTACGTTGACCTTGCGGTACTCGCCGCCACGCTGGGCCTGACCGCCTACGTGGCCCTCCGCCGCCGCAGGCGCCGGGAGCTGGTCGTTGTCGTGGTCTTCTCGCTGCTCTACTTCGGCTTCTACCGCCACGGCTGCATCTGTTCGGTGGGGGCGATCCAGAACGTGGCTCTGGCGGCGTTCGACCGAACGTACGCGCTGCCCGTTGCAGCGGCGGCCTTCTTCCTGATCCCGCTGCTCGCGGCGCTGCTTTTCGGGCGCGTGTTCTGCGCAGCGGCCTGCCCGTTGGGCGCCGCGCAGGAGGTCGTGCTCCTGCGGCCCCTGAAGGTCCCGGCGTGGCTCGACCGGGCGCTCAGCACGCTGCCCTACGTGTACCTGGGCGCCGCCGTGCTGTTCGCGGGGACCGGCGCCGCCTTCGTGATCTGCGATTACGACCCGTTCGTGCTCTTCTTCCGCCTCAGCGGAAGCCGGGGAATGCTGCTGTTCGGCGTGGGGATTCTGCTGCTGGCGACCGTGGTCGGCCGGCCTTATTGCCGCTATCTGTGCCCGTACGGCGTCCTGTTGCGATGGCTCGCGCCGTTCGCCCGTTGGCAGGTCCGCATCACGCCCGCCGACTGCGTGAACTGCCACCTCTGCGCGAGTGCCTGCCCGTACGGCGCAATCCGGGCGCCGACCCCGGAGCCCGGGGCCATCGGCCGCACCGTCGGACGCGGCCGACTTGCGACGTTGATGCTACTGCTGCCCGTCCTCATCGTCGTCGGCGGCTGGATGATGAGTCTCGGGCGCCCGATTCTAGCGAGGGTGCATCCGAAAGTCCGCCTCGCGAATCGCCTCTGGCTGGAGGAACAGGGCCGCGTTCAGGGTAAGACTCCCATGACCGAGGCCTTCGAGCGGCAGGGCCGGCCCAGCACCGACGCCTACCGCGAGGCGGCCGCGGTTCACGCCCGCTTCGGAATCGGGTCCTGGGCCTTCGGCGGCTGGCTTGGGCTGGTGGTCGGGCTGCGGATGATCGGCCAGGCCATTCGTCGCCACCGGAGAGACTACGACGCCGACCCGGCCGCCTGCGTGGCTTGCGCGCGCTGCTACGCCTCGTGCCCGGTCGAGCACGCCGGCCCGCAGGCCTTGGCCGGCCCGCCCATGTAGGGGCGCCATTCATGGCGCCCAAATGTAGGGGCGCGATTCATCGCGCCCGAATGTAGCGGCGCGATTCATCGCGCCCGCCCGCCGGGCCGTGATCTGTCACGCCCAAGAGCGCCATGACTTCAACCGACCCTACTCCCGACACCCCTCTCGCACCCGATCCCGGCTACGTGGCCGCGGCCGCGACGGCCTGGGTGGCGGTGACGTTCTGCCTCTCGATGGTAGGACTGTTGGCGGTGAACGCGGTCCAGGCGCGCTCACACAAGCCCCTCGCTCCCGCGCAGATCGAGCTCCTGCGCGCCCAACTGGGCACCGACCCGCGCAACGACGCCCTCCGCGCTCAGATTCGCGACCTGGACGCCGAGCTCCGCACGGGCTACTTTGCGGCGCGCAACCGCGCGATCCAGGGCACGTACCTGCTGGCGGCCGGCATTCTGGTCTTTCTGATCGCCACCCATGTGACCGCGAAGTTCCGCGCGCGCCTGCCGTTGCCCAGCCCCGAGGCGGCGGGCCGCTCCTGGATCGACGCCGCGCTCGGCCTCCGCTCGATGGGCGCCCTCGGGCTGGTGATGGCCGGTCTGCTGCTCGGCATGGTGATTCTCGCTCGCCACGACAGTTCGGCCGAGTACATTCGCGCCGCGCGGCAAGCGCCCGGCAGCGCCCCTCCGGGCGTGGGCGTGCCCGATGCGCCGCCCGGCTCTGCCGGGGTAAAGGGCCTGGCGCCGCCGCCCGCGCCTGCGCCGAAGTCGGGCGGTCCGGTCCGCCAGCCCGGCCGGGGCGCCCCGGTCCCTCCCGCGGCCGCGAAGTCGTCCGGCAAACCACCTGCGCCCAAGCCGGAGCCGACCTCCTCCAGTTCCGGGACGAGTACCGCGGTCGCGACCGACAAGCCTCTGGAGGGCTGGATCGCCTTCCGCGGGCCTGTCGAAGGCGTCGGCGACGCCGCGGGCTTCCTCACGGAGTGGGACCAGAGCGGTCCGCACCCCGATGCCTCCGGGGATCCGCGGCTGCTCTGGCAAACCAAGGTCCCTCTGCCCGGCCACAACTCGCCCATCGTCTTTGGCGGCAAGATCTTCCTGAGCGGCGCCGACCAGACGCACCGCGCGGTCTTCTGCTTCGACGCCGTCACCGGCAAGCTCCTGTGGCAGAAGCCCTGTGAGGTTCTCCCCGGCGGCGGCACGGAGCCCCCGAAGGTGATGAAGGACACCGGCTACGCCCCCTCGACCATGGCGACCGACGGTGAGCGCGTCTTCGCGATCTTCCCCAACGGGGATGTCTTCGCCTACGACCTCCAGGGGGAGCGCAAGTGGGGCGTGGCGCTGGGCATGCCGGAGAACGCCTACGGCCACGCCTCCTCCCTCGCCTGCTACCGAGACCGGGTCCTCATCCAATACGACCAGGGCCACTCGGCGGATGACGGCAAGTCGGCGCTCATCGCCCTCGGTGCGGCCACCGGCAAGGAGCTCTGGCGCACCAGGCGCCCCGTGCCCAACTCGTGGAGCAGTCCGATCGTGATCACCGCGGACGGTCACGCCCAGGTCGTCACGACCGGCGACCCCTTCGTCATCTCCTATGACCCGCAGACCGGGAAGGAACTGTGGCGCACCAAGTGCCTCATGGCCGACATCGGCCCGTCGCCGTGCTACGCCGCTGGCGTCGTGTATGCCGCCGCGAACCTGGCCGGGCTGTACGCCATCCGGGCCACGGCCGCGTCCGACAAGCAGGCCGGCGAGGTGCTCTGGGAGGGCAAGGAGGGCCTGCCGGACACGTGCAGCCCCGCCACCAACGGGAAGCTCGTTTTCGTCGTCTCCACGTACGGGTCGGTCGTCTGCTACAGCGCGGCGGACGGGAAGAAGCTCTGGGAGGAGGAGATGAAGGCGCAGTTCCAGTCCTCCCCCGTCATCGTCGGCAACCGCGTCTACCTGGCCGACACGCAGGGCGTCACGCGCATCTTCGAGGCGGCAGACCAGTACAAGCCGGTCGGCTCGGGCCGGCTCGGCGAGCCGGTCCGCGCCACGCCCGCCTTCGTTGACGGCCGGATCTACGTGCGCGGCGACAGCAACCTCTACTGCCTCGGTGCGGAGAAGGCCGCCGGATGAGCCTCGCCGCTCTCGCCACCAACTCGACTCCCGACGTGGACCTCTCCTTCGTCTCGGAGCTGGTCGCGACCCTCGGCCGCCGGCGCGAGGTCCTGATCCCGCTGCTCAATGCCCTGCAGGATCACTACCGCTACCTCCCCGAGGCCGCCCTTCGGTACCTGTGCGAGATCACCGACATCACTCCCGCCGACATCACCGCCGTCTCCACCTTCTACTCCCGCTTCCGCCATCAGCCCAGCGGGCGCCACCTGATCAGCGTCTGCCATGGGACCGCGTGCCATGTGAAGGGCGCTCCCCGCGTCAGCGAGGCCCTGCGCCGCGTCCTGAACCTCGAGGGGGAGGAGGACACGACGGCTGACCGCCTCTTCTCCATCCGTGCGGTTGACTGCCTCGGTTGCTGCACGCTGGCCCCCGTCGTGCAGATCGACGGCGTCACCTATGGTCACCTCACGCCCTCCGGCGTCGAGAGGATGCTCGATGACTTCCTCGCCCTGCGCCGCCGACACGAGCACGCCGCGAGCGCCGACGCGGACGGCGCGGACACCGACGGCCTCGCGGAGATTAAGGTCGGCATCGGCTCCTGCTGCATCGCGGGCGGCAGTCTCGACATCCGCCGCGAGCTGGAGGCAACCGTCCGCGAGCTGGCCGCACCGGCGGTCGTCCGGCCCGTCGGTTGCGTGGGCATGTGCAGTCGCACGCCCCTCGTCGAGATCGACATTCCCGGCCGCGAGCCTGCGGTCTACGCGAACCTGAAGCCCGGCGATGCCGCGGCCGTGGTGCGACGCCACTTCCAGCCCACGGGCCTCGGCCGCCGAATCCGCGCCGCCGCCTACCTGGCCCTCGACAGCCTCCTCTCCGACGAGTCCTGGCAGCCCGTGACGCGCTATGCCGTGGACCTCCGCGACGGCCCGGTCTGCGCCTTCCTGGGGCCTCAGCAGCACCTCGCGACCGAGTTCTACGGCACGATCGGTCCTCTGGACCTTGATGGCTACGTCGCCCGCGACGGCTTCACCGCCTTGCGCACATGCCTGACCGAGTCCACTCCCGACGCGGTCATCGAGGCGATCACCCTCTCCGGCCTGCGCGGTCGTGGAGGCGCCGGCTTCCCGACCGGCGCCAAGTGGCGGATCACCCGCAACGCGCCCGGCGAGACGCGCTACGTCATCTGCAATGGCGACGAGGGCGACCCGGGTGCCTTCATGGACCGCATGTTGCTCGAATCGTACCCCTTCCGCGTCCTGGAGGGCCTGGCCATCGCCGCCTTCGCGACGGGAGCCCGCGAGGCGATCCTCTACATTCGCGCCGAGTACCCCCTCGCCGTGCGTCGCGTCCACGAGGCCATCCGCCTCTGCGAGGAACGCGGCTTCCTCGGCCCTGACATCCTCGGTACGGGCCTCAGTCTATCGCCTCGCATCATGGAGGGCGCGGGCGCCTTTGTCTGCGGCGAGGAGACCGGCCTGACCGCCTCGCTCGAGGGCCGCCGCGGCTCGCCCCGCCTGCGCCCGCCCTACCCGGCGGAGAAGGGGCTCTGGGGCCGGCCGACCGCCGTCAACAATGTCGAGACCCTCGCTCTCGTCCCGTGGATCATCCGCCACGGCCCCGAGGCCTTCGCCGCTCTCGGCACCGCCCGCAGCAAGGGCACCAAGATCTTCTCCCTCGCCGGCCAGGTGCGCCACGGCGGCCTCATCGAGGTTCCGATGGGCACCACGATCCGCCAGGTTGTGGACGAGGTCGGCGGCGGCGTCCCCGAGGGCCGGCGGCTGAAGGCAGTACAGATCGGCGGGCCGTCCGGGGGCTGCATCCCGGCCGAGCTGGCGGACACGCCCATCGACTACGAGGCCCTCACCGATGCCGGCGCGATCATGGGCTCCGGCGGCCTCGTCGTCCTCGACGACAGCAACTGCATGGTCGATGTCGCGCGCTACTTCCTCGCCTTCACGCAGCGCGAGTCCTGCGGCAAGTGCACCTTCTGCCGCATCGGCACCCGCCGCATGCTCCGCATCCTCGAACGCCTCTGCAATGGGGAGGCGCGCCAGGACGACCTGGAGACCCTCGATCACCTGGCCCACGCCGTCAAGCGCACGAGCCTCTGCGGCCTCGGCCAGACAGCGCCCAACCCGGTTCTCTCCACCCTGCGCTACTTCCGCGACGAGTACGAAGCCCACACTCAGAAGCGTTGCCCGGCGGGCAAGTGCCGCGCGCTGATCGCCTACCGCATCGCTGACACCTGCATCGGCTGCACCAAGTGCGCCCAGCAATGCCCGGTCGGCGCGATCCCTCTCACCCCGCACCAGGTGCACGTGATCGACGCCGAGACCTGCATCCGCTGCGGCACCTGCCACGACATCTGCCCGGTGGACGCGGTGTTGCGGACCGACCTGGAATGAGAACGCTCACGATCGATGGCGAGGTCGTTGCGGTCGAGGATGGCGCCACCATCCTCGACGCCGCCCGTCGTCTGGGAGTGCGCATCCCGACCCTCTGCTTCGAGCCCGGCCTCCGACCGGAGACATCCTGTTTCGTGTGCATCGTGAAGGTCGATGGCGCCGATCGCCTCCTGCCGGCCTGCGCCACCGAAGCTCTGGACGGGATGGTCGTCGAGAGCGAGACCCCCGAGGTCCACGCCGCGCGCCGCACCGCGCTCGAGTTACTCCTGGGCGACCACCTCGGTGACTGCCTCGGCCCCTGCCAGATGGTCTGTCCCGCGCACATGGACATCCCGCAGATGATCCGCCTGATCGCGGCGTGCGACCTCCCGGAGGCCGTGCGCGTCGTCAAGCAGCGCATCCCCTTCCCCTCCGTGCTCGGCCGCATCTGCCCCGAGCTATGCGAGCGCGGCTGCCGCCGCAAGGACGCGGACTCGCCCGTCGCCATCCGCCTGCTGAAGCAACACGTGGGCGACTACGACGCGCTGTGCCCTGAGCCCTATGTTCCCGAGCGCAAGCCCCCCAGCGGGAAGCGCGTCGCCATCGTCGGCGCCGGCCTGGCGGGCCTCTCAGCCGCCTACTACCTCCTGCGCGATGGCCACGCCTGCACGCTGCTCGATGACCGCGACCGACCCGGCGGCATGGTCCGCGAGCACGTCCCGGAGGGGTTGTTGCCTCCCGCCGTCCTCAATCGCGAGATCGATTCGGTCCTTCGCCTCGGTCTCGACTTCCGCCCCGCAACCCGCCTTGGCCGCGACGTGACCCTCGTGGAGCTGCAGCGCGACTCCGATGCCGTCCTCATCGCGACGGGCCCTCTCGCCGAGGCGGAAGCCGCAGCCCTTGGCCTGCCCTTCGCCTCCGGCCGCCTCCGCGTCGATCGCCGCACGCAGATGACGCCGCTCGCGGGCGTGTTCGCTGCGGGTGGTGTGATCGCGCCGATGCGCCACGCCGTCCGCGCCGTCGGCAGCGGCCGAACCGCCGCCGAGTCCATCTCCCGCTACCTCGCCGACGGCCATCCCGGCGTCGAGCGCGAGTTCAACGTGTCCCTCGGCGACCTGAACCCTCACGAACTCGCCGCCTTCGCCGAGGGCGCCTCACCCGCGCCCCGCCAGGCACCCGAGGCGGGGGAGAGGTCCGGCTTCTCCGCCGATGAAGCCCACCGCGAGGCGGACCGCTGCCTCCACTGCGACTGCGCAGGCCTCGCCGATTGCCGCCTCCGATCCTGGTCCGCCCTGTACGGTGCCGATCCGCGTCGCTACCGCGACGAGCTCCGCACCTTCGAACGCGACACGACGCACCCGAGCGTGGTGTACGAGTCGGGCAAGTGCATCAACTGCGGGTTGTGCGTTCAGATCGCCCAGGCAGCCGGTGAGGATGCGGGCCTTGCGCCCGCGGGCCGTGGCTTCGACGTTCGGATTCGCGTTCCGTTCGACGGGGCCCTGTCCGCCCTCTCGGACGCAACCGCCCGCCGCTGCGCCGAAGCCTGCCCAACCGCGGCCCTGTCCCTTCGCCGACGCGACTGATCCGCATGTAGGGGCGCCATTCATGGCGCCCACCGTGTAGGGGCGCGATTCATCGCGCCCGAGCCGGAGACACCATGGGCGCTCAACCAGACCACCTCCTCGTTCGGAACCTCACCAAGCGGTTCCCCGTGCCCGACGGTCCCGACCTCACCGTCCTCGACGGCGTCTCGCTCACTGCCCAACCCGGCGAGGCCGTGGCGATCGTCGGCCCCTCGGGCTCGGGGAAGAGCACGCTCCTGAACCTCATCGGCGCCCTCGATTCGCCGACCGCAGGCGAGGTCTACGTCGGCGGAGTCCACGCGAGCGGCCTGGCCGGCGCTCCTCTCGCCGACTTCCGCGCGACGAGCGTCGGCTTCGTCTTCCAGGAGCACCACCTGTTGCCTCAGCTCACCGCGCTCGAGAACGTGCTCCTGCCGACCCTCGCAGTGCGCGGCGCCCGCGCGACCGAGTCCGACGCGCGCGCAACTATGGAGCGCCTCGGCCTGGCGGAGCGCCTGGCTTCCTTCCCGGCCCAGCTCTCCGGCGGCGAGCGCCAACGGGTCGCCCTTGCTCGGGCGCTGGTCAACGGAGCGCGCCTGCTGCTCTGCGACGAGCCCACCGGCAACCTCGACGCTGAGACGGGGACGGCGGTCGTGACGCTCCTCCTCGATCTCGCCCGTACTCAGGGCGTCACGGTGCTCATGGTCACTCACAACTCGGCGCACGCTCAGCGCTTCGGTCGCTGCCTGGAGCTTCGCGCCGGCTGCCTCGCGCCCGCCGTCTGACGTCCACCTGGGAGCGCCGGCACCCTTGCCGGCAGTGGTGGCAGCCGTTGCTGGGAGCGCCGGCACCCTTGCCGGCAGTGGTGGCAGCCGTTGCCGGGAGCGCCGGCACCCTTGCCGGCAGTGGTGGCAGCCGTTGCCGGGAGCGCCGGCACCCTTGCCGGCAGTGGTGGCAGCCGTTGCCGTTCAGCAGAGCCAACCCATGACCTTCACCCGCCTCCTCCTCCGCAACCTAACCTACCACTGGCGCACGGCCGTCGTGGTCGTCCTCGGCCTCACCGTTGCGACGGCGGTCGTGACCGGCGCCCTGGTGACCGGAGACTCCGTCCGCGGCAGCCTACGCGACGTTGGCCTCGCCCGTCTCGGCCGGATCGACCACGTCCTCGTCGCGCCCCGCTACTTCCGCGCCGCTTTGGCTAGCGATCTCCTGCGCCAGCCGGAGGTGAAGTCCGCCGTCGCCGACCTCGCGCCCCTCCTCATGTCCGAGGGCGCCGCGCGCAATGTAGACACGAATGCCGTTGCTCCCGGCGTGACCGTCTTCGGTGTCGATGCGGCCTACTGGCGGCTACAGGGGGTAACCGCCCCTCCCGACCTCTCCGGCCGCGGGTGTGCGGTCAGCTCGGCCTTGGCTACCGACCTCAGCCTCCGTGTCGGCGATTCCGTCATCCTCACGGTGCACCACAGGCGCGCCGTCGCCTCGGATACGCTGTTTGCACGCCGAGGGCGCCGGGATGTGGCACCCACGCTGAGGCTCGCGGTCCGTGCCGTGCTGCCGGCGGGCGGAGTCGGCGATCTGCGCCTCGACACCGCGAGCAGCACGCCACGCAACCTGTTCATCTCGCGCGCGTGGCTCGCGGGCCAGCTCGGCCTTGGCGAGCGCGCCAACGTCCTCGTCGCCGTGGCCGCGCCTTCCGCTCGACCCCGCGCCGCGGAAGCTCTGAAGGCCGGACTGGCCGCCGCCTGCACCCTCCGCGACCATGGCCTATCGCTCGCCCGCAACCCCGCGCAGGGCTACCTTTCGCTGACGAGCGACGCGCTGGTGTTGACTCAGGCCCAGGTCGAGGCGGCGCAGGCCGCGGCTCGCGAGTGCGGGGCCACGCCGGCCCTGACCTCCGTCTACCTGGCGGCCCGCATCGCCGGCCGCCGCGAGATCGCCTACGCCGTCATCGCGGGGATGGAGCCTCTGCGGGAGTTCCGGGGGGTCGGGCCGCGTAAGACGCCGGGCCTTCGCGTCGCGAAGGGGCCCGGTGACGGTGGCATCTGGCTGAACTCCTGGGCCGCCCAGGACCTCGGCTGCCGCCCGTTGGACAGGCTGACCGTCACCTACCTCGTTCCGGCGCGCGATGGCTCGTACCCCACGGCTCAGCGCACGCTGACCCTGGAGGGTCTCATCGATCTGACCGGCGCGGCCGCCGATCCGAAGCTGGTGCCCGACTTCGAGGGCATCTCAAATGCCCGGCGAATGGCCGACTGGGACCCGCCCTTCCCCATCGACCTCGCTCGCGTGACGCCGCGCGACGAGGCGTACTGGGAGCAGCATCGGGCCACCCCCAAGGCCTTCGTTAGCCTCGCGACCGCGCGCTCCTTCTGGCAGAGCGGCCCGTCCGGCGAGGGCGCGGATTGGGTGACCTCCGTCCGCATCGGGCCCTCCCGAGGCACGAATCTCACCGCCTTCGAGCGCAAGTTCGCCTCGGCCCTCCTGCAGCGCCTGACTCCTGAGGGCTCCTCTCTTGCCTTCACTCCTCTCCGGGAGCTGACCCTCTCCGCTGCTCGCGGCACCTCCGACTTCCGTCAGCTCTTCCTCGGCCTGAGCCTGTTCCTGGTGCTGGCTGGCGCAGGATTGGCCGGGATGCTCCTCGCCCTGTCGGTGGACCGCCGCGCCTCCGAAGCGGGGATCATGCTCGCCTGTGGCTTCCGCGAGAGCACCGTCAGCCGCGTGCTCCTCGCCGATGGCCTACTCCTCGCCCTGCTCGGCGCACTCGCCGGGGTCCCGTGTGGTGTCCTGTATGCCGGCGGGCTGATCCACGCACTCGGTTCCTTGTGGAAAGGTGCACTGGGCGCCATGCCTTCGCTGTGGCTGCATGTGGAGCCTGGCAGCCTGTTCATCGGCGCCGCCTGCGGAGTCGCCGTCGGGCTGGGCGCGGCGATCCTGAGCGCGCGTCGCTGGCGACGGCGGCCCGTGCTGGAGCTGCTCGCCGGCTGGCGCGCCATGAGCGTCGCGCCCGAGCGTCGCCGCCCCCGGCTCGCGATCATCACCTTCTGCGCTGCCGCCGGGGCCGCCGTTGCCCTCGGCGTCGCCGCTCTCGCCACGGACTCCCTTTCGCCGCAGGGCGCCTTCTTCGGCCTCGGCGGATCGCTGCTGGTTGCCGGCCTGGCCCTTGCTGCGCTCGCGCTCCGCGCGCTCCGCACGCGCTCCGGCGCGAGCCGTTCTCTGGTGCGTCTCGCCCTCCGCAATACTGCGGCCGGCGGCGGCCGCAGCCTGCTCACCCTCGGCCTCCTGGCGAGCGCCACGTTCCTGATCGTGGCGACTGCGACCAACACGAAGGACCTCTCGCAGGCCGATGTCACGCGCCGCGATTCCGGCGCCGGCGGCTTCGCGCTCCAGGCAGCCTCCTCCGTCCCTCTGCCCTTCGACCCGGCCACACCCACCGGCCGTCAGAACCTCGGCTTCAGCGCCGGTGACGAGGCCGCGCTCTCCGGTGTGACGATCCTCTCGTTCCTCGCGAGCCCCGGCGAGGACATCAGCTGCCTCAACCCCGCGCGCCCCGCTTCGCCCCGCCTCGTGGGCGTCGCGCCTGAGATGATCCGACGCGGCGGCTTCTCCGTAACCGTGAAGCGCGCTAACCGCAGCCCTTGGACCCTCCTCGACGAGTCCTTGCCGGATGGCGCTGTTCCGGCCTTCGGCGACGCCGCCAGCGTCCAGTGGACGCTCCACTCCGGCCTCGGCCGAACGTACGAGGCGCCCGCCGGTCGCCTGCGCTTCGTCGGCCTCTTGCAGGGCAGCCTCTTCGCCCGCGAATTGCTCGTGTCCGCAGCGAACTTCCGCCGCCTGTTCCCCTCCGTGACCGCGCCCAGCTACTTCCTCATCGAGACACCGCCCGGCTGCGAGGACGCCGTAGCTGAGGTGTTGCGCCGCAACCTCGGCGATCTGGGCCTGCAGGTCCGACGCACGGGCGAGGTGCTGAACGACTTCGTGCGGGTGCAGAACACGTACCTGTCGGTGTTCCTCACTCTTGGGGGCCTCGGGCTCCTCCTTGGAACAGTCGGCCTGGCCGTGACGTTGGTACGCAATGCAGCCGAGCGCCGCCGTGAGTTGGCGTTGCTGACGGCCGTCGGCTTTTCGCGCGGCTCCATTGCGCGCTCGCTGCTGATCGAGAACGGAGCGCTGCTCATCGGCGGGCTCCTGTGGGGCGCGCTGACCGCACTGGTCGCGGTCCTGCCTCACCTTGTCTCGGAGCACTTCCGCGCGAACTGGCTCGCGCTCATCGGGGTACTGCTCGCCGTGCTGGTGGTCGGCCTGGGAACCTGCCTCGCAGCCGTCTGGGCCGTCCTCCGAGCAGACCTCATACCGGCCCTTCGACAGGAATAGGGGAAACGTGCCGTGATGCCGCCCTTGGAGCGCCCGCCAAGCTGCCGTCCCTGGGACCGCGCGCACCCTTGCGCGCACGCCGTTGCCGTCCCCCTGGGAGCGCCGGCACCCTTGCCGGCAGCGGTGGCTGCCGTCCACCTGGGAGCGCGGGCGTCCCGCCGGCTGGCGCGCGGTGGTGCTGTTGCCGTCCTCCTTGCCGTCCTCTTGCCCGCCCTCGCGCCCGCCGCCGACTGGCCCTGCTTCCGCGGCAGCCCCTCGGCGACCGGCGTGGCGGCCTCCCTCCTGCCCACGCCGCTTCGCCGCCTGTGGACCTACGAGTCCGGCGCCGAGACCAAGTCGACCGCCGCCATCGTCGGGGGCACGGTCTACGTGGGAGTGATGAAGAACGCCCTCTTGGCCCTGCGCCTCTCCGACGGGCGCAAGCTGTGGACTTCGCCGACCGGCAACGGTGTGAGTAGCTCGCCCTGCGTCATCGGCGGGACGGTGTACTTCGGCGACGAGGGCGGCACGGTGTACGCGGTGAATGCGGCCAACGGCCAGCGGAGGTGGACCTTCAAGACCGACGGCGAGGTGATGTCCTCCCCGACACCGGTGCCCGGCGCGATCCTCGTCGGCTCGTATGACAGCCAGCTCTACAAGCTCGACGCCGCCACCGGCCGCAAGCTCTGGGCCTTCCGCTCCGACGCTCAGGTGCACTGCTCGCCCTGCGTCGCGTCGAACACGGTAGTCATCGCCGGCTGCGACGGTCAGGTGCGGATGATCGACCTCGCCACCGGCCGTCAGCGCGCGGCGGTCTCCATCGGCCCCAACTTCGCCGCGACTCCCGCCTACGCATCCGGCTGCGTCTTCGTGGGTGGCCTCGGCGGCGAGTTCCTCGCGATCCGCCTCGCCGACGCGAAGGTGCTGTGGAAGGTCATCGCCGCGGCCAACGGCGGCGCCGCCTACGCCTCCGCTGCGGTGCAGGGCGACGCCGTGGTCTTCGCCTCCCGCAATCACACGGTCTTCCGCCTCGACCGCGCAACCGGGCGCACGGTGTGGGTGTTCAAGACCAAGGACCAGGTGGAGTCCTCGCCGGTCATCGCAGGGAACCGCGTCTTCTTCGGCTGCAACGACGGCAACCTGTATGCCGTCGATCTGGCTTCGGGCCGCGAGGTCTGGCGCTTCGCGGCCGGCGCTGTCGTCTCCGCCTCGCCCGCCGTCGGCCAGAACCGCCTGGTCATCGGCACACTGGACGGCGCGATCTACGCCTTCGGAGCCTAGCGCCCGCGTAGGACAGGCAATCTTGCCTGTCCCGTTGCCGTAGGCCGCAGGAGGACAGGCATTCCTGCCTGTCCGAGGAGAACCACCGCATGAACCGAACCGGTTTCACCCTCATCGAGCTCCTCGTCGTCATCGCGATCATCGCGATTCTGGCCGCGATTCTCTTCCCGGTCTTCGCGCGCGCGCGGGAGAAAGCGCGCCAGACCACCTGCCTCAGCAACGTGAAGCAACTGGTCACGGCCACCGGGATGTACGTCAGCGACAACGATGGGCAGTTCCCGATGTCCGCCTTCCCGGCGGGGCCCTATGTCGCGACGTTCAACACGGTGGTCATCCCGTACGTGAAGAACGACCAGCTTGCCCAGTGCCCGAGCGAGCCCCTGGCGATGGACGTGGTCGCGATGTTCGCGCTGTACGGCGGCCCCTACCCGGGCACGCCCCGCTACACGAGCTACACGACCAATGCCGCGGTCTTCCTGAACGGTTACCTGCTGCAGCTGACCGGCGGCACGACTGTCGCCGAGAGCGACCTCCCTCGCCCGGCCGACACGATCCTGCTGTACGACGGCAACGTGACCCAGACCCAGCAGATGCCGGTCCAGGCCCGCCACAACAGCGTCTTCAACGCGGGCTATGCCGATGGCCATGTGAAGTCCCTCGCCGCCCAGCTTGTGGGCACGACCACCCAGTTCACGGGCGCGACGATCCCGCTCTACCGCATCGGCGCCACCGGCGGCTACTACCAGGGCATGACCGAGGCCCAGGGAATCCCCCAGTAGGAGAGAGCCCACCCGTGCTTGCCTTCGTACTCGCCCTCACCGGCCTCGCGCCGGCCCAGGACTGGCCCCAGTTCTACGGCCCCAATCGGGACAACCGCTCCGCTGAGACTGGCCTCCTTCGGCTATGGCCGGAGGGCGGGCCGCCGCTCCTCTGGCGTGTGTCCGGCCTCGGCCACGGTTTCTCGTCCGTGGCCGTCGCCGACGGCCTGCTCTACACCCACGGCGACGTGGGCTCCGAGATGGTGGTCACCGCCCTCGACCTCTCCGGCAACCTCGTCTGGCAGCGTCCGAACGGTCGCGCCTACGCGCGCCAGTACCCGGGCAGCCGCTCCACGCCGACCGTCGTCGATGGGAAGCTCTACAGCCTCAACGGGCTCGGGAATCTGGCCTGCCTCGACGCGAAGACCGGCGACACGCTCTGGTCCATGGACTGGGTGACGCGCTTCGGTGGCCGCGAGATCACGTGGGGCGTCGCCGAGTCGCCCCTCGTCGATGGGCAGAACGTGATCTGCTGTCCCGGCGGCGAGGACGTCTTCATGGTCGCCCTGGACAAGGACACCGGCGAGACGCGCTGGACGTGCACCGGGGTGAAGGACCAGCACACCTACGCCTCAGCCGTCGTGGTGGACTACGGCGGCCTCCGGCAGATCGTGACCCTCACCGCCGAATCGGCCATCGGCGTCGAAGCGGCGACGGGCCGCCTGCTGTGGAAGCACCCCCGGCCCGCTCCTTACGGGATGAACTGCGACCCTCCCCTCTACGATGACGGGTACCTCTACCTGTTCACGACATGGGGCCGGGGCGCGGCGAAGCTGAAGCTCAACGTCGAGGGCGACACATGTTCCGTCGAGGAGGTCTGGCACACCGACCAGCTTGACAACGAGCACGGTGGCGTCATGCTCATCGACGGCTACCTGTACGGCCATGCCGACAACAACCACCAGCGCCGCCACTTCTCGTGCCTGAACGCCCAAACCGGCGCCCTGGCCTGGACCACCGAAGAGCTGGGGGGCGAGGGCTCCTCCGCGCTGACCTTCGCCGAGGGCCTGCTCTACGTCGTCACCGACCGCGGCGAGGTCGCCCTCGCCAAGCCCAACCCGGAGCGCCTGGAGGTCCTCAGCCGCTTCAACCTCCCCATGGAGGGCGCCGGCCCCGTGTGGGCCTATCCGGTCGTCTGTGGCGGCCGCCTCTACCTCCGCCACGGCGACTTCCTCTACGCCTACAACCTCCGCCCCGCCGCGTAGACGCCTTGCCGCATGCTGGGAGCGCCGGCGTCTCCAGCCCGTCCCCAAAGTCATCTGAGCTCAGGGCGATGACGGGCCGATGGTGTTGGGGAGGGGCGGGGGCCGCGCTCGGGTTGCGGGTTGGCCGAGGGGCTGTGTCGGGTGGCCCCGGGTCGCGACAGTGTGGGGCCTGTG